>JAEEGL013239151.1_pt1 | contig 11476 bp, 9 predicted proteins | sample 9134231 | NCBI WGS metagenome assembly JAEEGL01 (sample SAMN16246548, study PRJNA631951) | gut metagenome | biome: gut microbiome; feature: rumen; material: fiber-attached | host: Bos | place: Iran: Karaj | collected 2018-10
CCATATTGCAGCAAACTTGGGCATAGAATCGGATTCTGATGAATTTACATCAATTTCATCCTCATCATGAAACACATTATATAGCCAACTAATTGCCCCTCCTATTCCGAATAAAGCCAGCACAAGCCATCCTTGTCTTACCCAAGGAAAAAAAAGCATTAGCCAAACACAAATAATCGGCAATATAAACCAAGCTTTAGTACACAACTCCTTTATCAGCTTTCGTCTTCTTCTTATGGCAACTGATTTAAAATCTTTCTCATTGTCATCAATCAACCTATTTATATTTATGTCATCTTCCATATCCAAAACATTATTATTTTAACTATATACCATTTTAATCATTGACATACTATCCAACAGTCAATATCTGTAGTAACAATATATATGGCACTAATAAGATAAAGTATGAGATGAAATATCATACAACCCTCCCACCTTTTATTTCGTAAAATCATATAAACGAAGCATCCTAAAGTAGTGGCATACAATATGGAAAACATCCATACATACAGAGACTCTAAGGACAGATTAGACATGCCTAAATACATAACAACGCATATTGTCAGGAAACATAATCCAGCATAAAACCAATGACCTTTATGGCTTAAACAACAAGACTTTCGCTTTACTTCATTACATTCAAACACTTTATTTATCTCCTTGTTCATATACCTTACAATATTTTTCTTACTACAAGCCCCACTCTTCACTACCATTTTCATTGACAAATATAATTGATGACGATGCCATAAAACCAAATAAGAAAACTATTTCCAATGCTTCGCCAACCGAATCTACACCAAATCCAGGAATCAGCCTACCAGTAAACGGAAGTACACCTATATAAGACAAGAATAAATAACAGGTCACACTAATCCACATCAGAAGCGCAGATATACGCCATATCATCTGCACGCTCAAAAAAGCATGCCCGTCTTCCATATAAAACGTATATGCAATGACAATAGCTATCATAGCAACTATCAGTAGCCAGCATATCCAATATGCTTTAGAACCGTATGCGGAGAAAAAAGCAGCAGGCGCACTCAAGTCATTTAGTATTACAGGAGATTGTCCCGAAGAAACAGACGGGTGAAGGAAATGCGTATATCCATCCAAAGGATCTTCACATATAGTATCACCATCACTCATCATGTATTTCGTCATTATACTTACAAATTCTGCATCGTTCTCAGAATAACGATATCCTTTTTCTTTAACCATATCATAATCCATCCATAAAGACAAACGACGGTCTGTTCTACCATAATCAACACCTGAAGAAAGTGTCCTAGGAATAATAATTACACCAATAACAAACAGAAACACAATCCCAATCAACATAATTCTTAACCCGTTTCTTTGTTTTTCCCCAGAACTACCTTTAACAACATTCTTTTCATATCCAAACTGCCACAAACACCAAAAAATTACAGGAGTAAATAGGACTAAACAATTCGTTATATATCCACTGTCTGAAAGGAATGAAAAAACAAACAGAGCGACACACAAAATCATAATTACCAACAAACGCATCATCGGCTTTATTTTCCATTCTTTCCATCCAAGATTTATTACCGCGCTACTCGACATTACAAAGCCAATGGTTATAAATGCCGTACCAAAATTCCCTACCATAAAACCAACAAAAATAACAATGCATCCCAAGACAATAATAAGAATATCATTTTTAACAAATTTTTCAAGCCATTTTACTGATTTTACAAAGAAATTCTTATCAGATTCTTTTTTTACATCATCTTTTTTGTTTTTTAATAATAATATAAACCCATATATAATAGCAATACAAAACAATATAAAACTTGCCAGATACTGCATGTGCAATATAGTTCGGTGAGTATCGTTCAAGGCATCATTTTTTGCCCATTCAAATGGGTTTCCAAAGGGTTTCCATGAAATTTCTTTTTGAAAATAAGAAGCTATAACACTTGCAGCATTCCCACTATCAATTTGAGGTACTTTATTATATGCACAAAACAATAGAATACAGCCACTTATAAGCACAAACACCCATCTTACAAATCCAATTACACTGTCACCATTCAAATCCTGCGACACAAAAAATAGTTTTGCATTTATCAGCATAATCACGAAATAAAACATCACAAGCGACATAGAAATGGTTGCTGGCAGAATGTTTATTATTTTTTCAAAATACGGATATGTATATGACAATTTCACTCCTATCATCATCTTCACACAACAATATCCGAACAACAGCATTAACAATAGAATCAAATACAAACAAGTCCATTTTGTCTGTTTACTTATGTTTTGAGAAGTATTTAGTCCCTTAAACAATAACTTTAACAATTTTAGCCCACCTCCTCTATTTATCCATTCTTGTTTTATCGGAATATAGTTTGTAAAAAGGAAAATGAAAAGCGCAATTAGCAAACATAAATAGAACGGGTTCTCCAAATATGACCAAATGACTGTACCATCAAGAATTTCCGCCCTTGCATTAATTATTCCTCCAGATGTTTTGAGTCCAATTTTTTTCATTGCAATAGGTTCCCAACCTTTTTCACATCTGGTTATCATAACAGAATCGCCATTCAACGATTTTATTTTCAAAGAATCTTCGTCAAGTACCAATGTGCAGATTTCCGCTGGCAATGCTTTACTAAAAGGCATAAAGTATATATTATTTTGTCGCGGAAACAAATTGCGGTTTTGGCAAAAAGCCACTTGTCCTGCTGTTGACTCCGACCATGCCCGCAATGTGTCTAAACTCACTGCATACATAATGGGCTTTTGGAAAAGCACCCTTACGCTATCTTCCGTTGGTCTCAACATCACATGCCCAGCACCCCATTCTGTTGTAATAACCACAGGTTTCATTGTATAGTTTACACCATTGTATGCAAAAATTTCATCATCCGCCTTTTCTTTTTTATAATGTCCATCCTGCACCGAAAAGAACTGGATCTTCATTGCATCTACAGAATCAGAAAGTTGAACGTCTCCTTTATAACAATATTTACAAAGTGTGCCATCCGGATTGCACAAAGTTGTATATTTATCCAGAATACACAACTGAACCACACCTATATCTTTAATAAAACGACCTCGAGGCTTACAATAGAAAAAACTATTTCCACAATAATGTTCGCAAACAGGATCATTCCCATATATCCTTTTCAACACAAGCGAAAGAGGCAAATATTGCTGTCCATTTTTACCTTCTATTTTTTCAATCTTACAACGATTATTCCACAAATCCCTATATATGTTAAATACGGAATCACAAACAATTGTTTTTGTATCCCCATTAAATTCAACCTTAACAGTTGAACCCTCGCTTATATCATATACGTTTGGATTATCGTCATTAATTTTGAAATAATACAATGTATCCGCATCTTCTTTTATTTTCCATTCAAATAATCTATCCGCTCCATTATATTCTACCGTAATAAAGTCTTTTGCTATCTTATTAAAACATACATCTGATTTTTCTCCTATTGTCAATGGTTTATTCTTCAGCGAATATCCATCAACAGAAAATACAAAGCGTTCTTTAATATCAGAAAACGATTTTGAAATCAACACAAACGCAACAACAATTGCGATGATACCACATAATGTTAATACTATAAAACGAACTTTTATTTTCTTATTCATTGTAATATTTATTAAATTCTTTATTTCTTTTTCTTCTTTTTAGGCATACTTATATTCTTCACGGCATAATCCTTATGGAAGCAACTCAGGTCAACTTTTTCGGGAATGCCTTTTATTTTTCCAGTCTCGCTGTACTGCCAGATTGTATAATGACCTGCACCATGTATCACAGGCTTTGTTCCATTGTAATTGCCAAGCATCAGATGGAACTTGTTGAAACGCGGTGCCAAATATTTATTGTACACATTCTGTCCACTATATACCATAGGATATACGCCATAATGGGATTTGCACAATCGCATAAAAACCAACAAACTGTCCTGAATCTGCTTTTTTGTCCATTTTTCAAGCGACGACTCCACATCAACCATAGGAATCAAGTCCTGACTGGCCTTCTTTGCCACTGACTTGAAATTTTCAAACTGCTTATGAGCCGAACTGTATGAAGTAAAAAAATGATACGAACCAACCTTCAGACCATTCTCACGAGCATTCTTTATGTTGTATGCATAGCAGTCATCTGTATGCGTAGAACCTGTGGTCGCCTTGATGTACACAAACTTGATGTTACTGTCCTTTGCGACCTCTTTCCAGTTGATTTTCCCATTATGATGCGAAACATCTATCCCACTATATGATTGCGACAAAAGAAAATACGGAAACAACACAAAGCAAATTATAAATATGCCCTGTGCCATTATACAACATTTCCTTCTATTCGTATCCATACATTCAATAACGACAAAAATTTTAAATCGTTACGAAAAGCTTTTTTTCATCATTTATCGCCAAGTTGTTATAAATCAATCTTATAAACCAGCAACAAACCTTTACTTAACGTCAAATCCAATTGTGTGCAAATGTAACATTTACTTTCTATATTATCAACAAAAATTTTTCATATTCTTATCCACCCTTCTTATCAATTACAAAATCAAATACACTATATGCACTATTTAGTTTCTCCTTGTGTAAAAAATTTTTAGGCTTGCCGCCCCCACAAAAGGAATTTATCGCAGAGAATAGCTCCGACACAGCATCCCGCTCCCCACCAATTGTGCGAACAGCAGAACCATCGTTATATTTGACAACAAACTTGTCATATCCATATATTTCAGAACTCTTTTCTTCGTAATCAGCGGTCAAGCTAACTATCCTTGACTCCACGGCACGCCGTCTTGCCGACCTGCCATTAAACATAATCAACTTCCTGTAACAATAAAGCCTATTCGCCTTCCAAACCATATCTTTCATAACATATACTTTTAATTATATCTACTTGATATACAACAACATCTCTACATGCGATACAAAATGGTCATCATGTCACAATCCAATATCTTGGAGTACATGGAATCAAGAACCTCCCTGCACGATACATCTTCCTCCACGTCATCGTCACCCTCGCCTTCATCTTCTGCATCATCAGTATTAGTGTGCAAAAGCTTGAATATATTGTCTTCAAAATCAGAATCCTCGTCATCGCAATCATCTTCTTCCGCATCCTCGCAACAACCATACAGTTCAAAGAAATCCGACCTTGATATTAGTCCATCCGATGAAAGCGTTTCAAAAAAGTCATCATCCACATTCTCTTGCGCAAAAACATCTATGCACGAAATCAGATTCTCACGTCTGCCCATCAACCTTATTGCCAAACTCTTCACATCGTCAACCGATAGATTCATAACATTCTCGCAATCATAGTTTTCAAGGCTAAAAATAAGGGCTGGAAACGAATCTTGAGAATGCTCAATAACACAAGTAGAAGCAAAATCACCTATCAGCAACTGGAAAAACAGAGTCCAAAAATCATCACCAAAACCTTCGTATTCCGGATGTGCATATTCTATAGGGGCAATAAACCGATAGTAATACTTGTACCCTTCACGCTGCATACATTCCTCAGCCAGCCGATTACAATCAAGAGTATCAAAATCAACATCTTCATCATCCTCCTTATTTTCGGGGAGACTAAATGCATGGTCTCTCATAACCACTATCGGGAAACCGGATTCCGCCGTAATGTTAGCCACAATTTTCCTCGCATTGTCGTACAGGAGCTGAGGTACATCAACTTTCATTATCCTGCTGATTTCATCCTTTTCCAAATCTTCGTTCAGCGACACCAGTGCAGAATACACGACAACAAACTTGAAGACAGGATTCATCCCCTCCTTTTCACACTTCTGTCGAATCGTCAAATCCACCTGATAATATTTTTCGTTCTTGCCAACAGGGAAATAATTAGTGTCCATATATATGTTCAAACACCCATTTCCCTCCCCATAAAACAATGTACCAGAAACATTCGGAGAGTTGAAATTCAATCGGCTCAAAAATTTCTTCAATATTATAAACCCACTGTCCATAATTCATATAACATTGATTAACAACTACTTGCTCAACAATTTGAGTTGCTTTGCAACATACTCCTTGTCAATGTTGATTGTCACAGCTTCCTCTTCGGAATTCTTGTCAACCGAGCAACAATACTCGTAATAGATTGAATTCATGCACTTCGACAGCAAGGTCTTCACGTTCCTAAATCCCAAGCCCGACTTGTAGGCAATGTCGGAAATGTATCGCAGCGCATCTTCGTCGAACCGCAGGTTGACATTGTAGCTCTGGCAATACTCGATGTGGTCCTGCAAGACACTGTCCTTGGCCGTGGTCATAATCTGGTAGATGACATCTGGCGACAAAGGATTCAAAGCCTGAATCTGACCGATGCGTCCCACAAGTTCCGGCATAAAGCCCCAAGAAACCAAGTCGTCCTCGTTTGCATACTTCAAGTAGTTCTCCTTGCTGTCGTTACTCTTCTTGTTCTGTCCGAAGCCAATTGTCGAAGCCACGTTCATACGCTTCTTGACGATTTCATCCATCTTGACGAAAGCACCATCAAAGACCACAAGCATATTCTGGGTCGGCAAGTCAAACTTTTTCGTTTCCATATCCATCAGGCTACCGCCCTTTTCCAGCATAAGGCAGTAGTCGGTTTCAAAAAAGCGCATGATTTCACGCATAAAGTCACCGTCCATATCATCGTTTCCGCTATGCGGACGCTGATAGTGCGCAATCTTGTCGAACTCGTGAAACACGACTATAGCATATTCCAAATCTTCAAGGTTGTACCTGTCAAGGTAGTGCGCAAAAACATCGGTGATATGAGTACCCTTCCAGCCATTCGGCACGACATCAATCGTATTGATACGTATCACAGGGCAATCGCAAAATGTAGCGAACCTCCGGATAATCTCGCTCTTGCCCGAACCTGTTGCACCCATAAGCACTACGGGACACTTAATCCTCATTGACGTGCAATTGCGCTTGCTCTCCAGATGCTGGAAGAACGGCACCGCAAGGTTGTCGATGCTATCATCCTGCCCCTTTACAAACTCTTTAACATTCGACGCAAGTTCCTTTGCACTGCGTATAAATGGCACCTTGTCAACCTTCTCATCTCCAAACAAATCAAACCGTGATATTTCATACTTGTTCCAAAGGTAATTGTAATCGTCATCTGTAGGAGCAGCAAACATATCAGTCCATTCCTCCAACTTGTCCCTCATTTCCGCTGAAATGTCTTCGCCTTCGTCAATCCGCCTACGGACATCATAGAAATGAGCATCAGTCATTCTCATAAACCTTTCCTGCGTCAACTCACCGTCGTCAAGAGATTCAACAAATTTCATAGCAGTCCCCGCCGTAATTCTCGGACATACAAAAAGCCTCGCTGCAATATCCATTGCATCCTGCACATCAAATCCTTCCATGTCAATGCCAAAGCAAACAACGTCGCCACTATTATGAACGGCTAATTCCCTAAGAGCATCCACAAAATCTTCAATCGTTTCCATTTTTCTAGTCATTTTTATTGTTACCTATTAATTCTCAAGCACATACGAATAGCACGCAGATAGCATACAGCAGCTTTGCTATCAGCACTATCCAAACAAACAAAATATTATGGTTTTACCTTAACGGTCAAGTATTGCGGAGGGACGTTTTCGACCAGCCAGACACCGTTCTTCGACTGATAAAAAACAAATCCTTCCTCATACATTCTTTGCGCGGCTACCTCAAAAACCGCACAACCATCTTTCCTGCGGAGAGCAACATTTTCCGCAGTTTCAATGTCAGGCGACAAGTGTACATATTGCCGCTGCATTTTGCATATACCCCCTTCCATTATCAAGGGAAAGTATTCCCTTGTCGTCCCATGAAAGAGCGACTGAGGCGGCACAGCCTTTTCAAGCGCCAAGTCCACGCTTACGCTATGCCCCTGCAATGCCCTGATTTTGCACCCGTCCTCCGAAAACTCGAATCGGCGTTTACTGCTACCAGCAACAATATTACATAGTTCCTGCATAGAAAAGCCATGATGCCTTACCAAGTCATCGACTTCCCGCCAACCATTCGGGGACAAAGGATAGTCCCTGTCGTGCCTCAACAAATATGCAAGGCGTTTCTCCTTGTGTACAAAATCCTGAGTTTCCATCTTTTTCCTTTTTTTTCGGTTTATTCTTAGCGCACAAAGGTACGAACTTCTCCCAAACCCACAAAATATATTTATTAACAATATTTTCCATTAATCTATAGTTATTAACAGCCAATGCCAAATAAGGCATAGCCCACACAACAAACAAAATGTTGCCCAAAACTATTTTTGACTATTGGATTTTACTGATTTCCAAACGATAAAGTTCAGTCCATCGGCATATTTTGTCCACTCCGAAGCATCACCCCAGCTTATGTACGGGTTAGATTCGGTACGACAGAAGCCATACGAATTGCCGCCAGTCAGATAAATCGCCTGCTGCATGCCAAAATCGGCTAACGCCTGGGCAAAATCGTAGAACGATTCACGCGCTGATGAGCTAACAACCATATTGACTCCATCCTTTTCGCACAAGGCATACCTAATAGCCTTGCCCTTGGGATTGTTTTCGCACATGTTGCCATTAACCACCAGCGGATACTGCCTGAAGAAATTGCCTTCCCTTTTGATTGCTTCGTCAAGCAAAGGCGTTTCCTCCTTACATCCGATGTAGGTTTTGCCGTCGATTATTGCACAGAAAGCCCTCTTCGCCTTTCCGTTGGACAAGACTTTGCCGTTTACAACAAAATCACCTGCAACCTGATGGTTGTCAGCACGAATGTCGGCAGCCTGAAAAGCCATGATTATACTATTGTCGTCAGTATCAACATCGCCAACGCAAAGCTCTGGAATTGCATTCTGCGGAGTGTACAACCGCAAAGCAACATCGTTGACTGTCGTATCAACGATTATCACGGAAGCCGACTTGTTCTCCACAATGTTTGGAAGTACAGCTGTCGATTCGCACTGAAAATCAGAAGTGTTATCTACTGTTGTTACAACATTTGACTGTGGCAACGACTGATCTGGCTCAGGCTGCCCTGCATAATTTGTACGCAACAATACAATCAGCCATACTATACCCGACACACATACAGCCACGGTAAGCCAAAACCACCATTTTCTAAAAACATCAAACTTGCTTTTGCCTTTCGGTACAATCAAACGAATTTCATCATCACCTATGTTATCGTAATTTTTCATCTCTATTTCTGTTTTTTATCAAAATAATCTTTAAGTTCCTTCACTGCTTCCTTCGACACTTTTAGTCCTTCAACAGTCGTGCTGTCAATTGTAAATGTACGGTTGTCAGAAAAAACAATCCTTTGTTTAGATGGATTTATATGACTAACATATAGCATATTCACAATCAAGCTTTTACCTATTCGCACTAAAAACTGGTCGCTTCTTTCCAACTGGTTAGTTATTTCTTCTTCAATCTTTCCCAACTGAGCTAATAACATATGTTTCTTATTGTCGCAGGTATAAACATAGGAGTAGTTCCCATCAGAAACAATGAAAACGATATTTTCAGCTACAAAGCGAAATAAATCAGTTGAATTTGAAATTATAACATATTCTGACATGGAATTTTTTTTTCTTAGGTTGCAAATATAAGAAACATTATGTATATTTCATCATTCTTTTCAAAAATTATTTAGCAGCATAATCAACAAAAACATCGCATAAGGTTTCGCGGATTTCCGGCTTGAATGCCATAAAGTAGTCGTATTCTGTACGCAATCCCATACGATATTTGCTGTGCATAATCATACATTTCAGCGCAAAAACCCTGTCCCCTTTATATTTCATGGCCATATCAAGGTATTTGTCAACTATAATCTGGCAAACCTCCTCTTCTTCTCCTAGATACTCAGGGTTTTCGTCAAGATACGAACTGATGTCGCTGTAGCTCCTATAGTAGTCTGTAAGCGGCCAAGCACATCCGATTACACTCTGGTACAAACCAACAGCGTATGCATACGCCGACATAGCCCTTTCCTCTTCAGTTTTAGCAGAATAGCAACTTCTTTGTAATTGTTGCATTATATTGCAAAACTCAATCTTGCCAGGAAGGCTGTCGTACTTCGCCACTGGATCGAACGAAAGGTTGTACTTACCGTGCTCCGACTTTTTGGTAATCCATCTTTCGGCAAACGGGTTGCGCTCCTTGCATATATATTCGGTGATGTTCTGCCTGTTCTTAAAGTCGGGGGCAACCTTGTGCAGATACGCAAGTGCTAAATCGTATTTGCCTTGCCTCATGTACCTTGTCCCTATAATGTCGTAAAAATAATTCAAGTCACAATAACTATTATTGACAAGGTACCTGTCCATAGCAGTTTTGCCCACGGAACATAGGAAGTCAACATATCTAAGCACCTCATCCATCTCTGTCGTGTCCAAGCTATGGAACAAATTGCCTTCATAGTCGAAATTCAGCTTATATGTGAAACAGTCGTAGTGCTTGCTCGAAATCTCCTTGTACAATTCCCTATAAGGGAACGTTTCTTCAGTATAGCAATCAATCTCAGAATATGTACCTCTATATATTGCAGGGTGGCGATACATTCCATAATATTTTCCAATGGTGTCAACGGTAATTTGCCCTTGCCTTCCAAATTCACGCACACGCTTGTCATAGTAAGTCACTTCGTCGTACATGTTCAGATAAGCAATGCCCTTGTAATCCATATTCACACGTTTGAAATGCGGAACCACGCCCAGAAATATTACCCTACGCAGTATTTTCTGACGATGACGTGGCAGATTGGAATAATACAAGTATTCCCAGTCATTGTCGCAGAACATATCATAGTTTCCACCTATAGTATCACGCATTGCCATATCATTTTTTATGTTTTCTGTCAGCCATTTCAAATCGGGATACAATGTTGCCTCGTACTGGTTGTCGTTGTCGGTACGTGTAGAGTTGAAAAGCAGACGCATCATACGAATATTTTCCTTAACGATGTCGGTGCCACGCATCTTCTCGGCCTGCGAGAGCAACAGCAAGGCTTGATGCGTATTGTTGTTAATATAGGCAATTGCTGCCTGAGCCGACTTCCATAGTGCCGGATTTGAGTTTTTACCGTCATTTATAATCTCATCTGCAAGCGCAATGAAGGCATTCCCCTTTGACTTGACTGGTTCGTCGAAATACTTGTTTACAAACTGCTGCACCATAAATTCAAACTCATCACAGTCGGGATACTGGCAATAAATTTCACGCAGAACGTATGGGTCGTAATTAAGATAGACATCTCCATAGCCAATGCCAGCATAAACGACCGCTGCTTCCACCGTCTTTTGGGAACGAAGCAAAGCCCCTGCATAATAATTCAAGCACTGAGAACGCAACACACTCTGAGGAACCGAGTCGCCATACTCCGTCCACACCCTTATGCACCCCTCATAGTCGGCTGCATAAAAGCACTTGCGCAA
>JAEEGL013248228.1_pt1 | contig 11476 bp, 10 predicted proteins | sample 9134231 | NCBI WGS metagenome assembly JAEEGL01 (sample SAMN16246548, study PRJNA631951) | gut metagenome | biome: gut microbiome; feature: rumen; material: fiber-attached | host: Bos | place: Iran: Karaj | collected 2018-10
AAGTGATCACCGAGACGGCCGATACCGGCTGGAAAGTACAGGGGGATATTCTGCAGGAAAATTCCTATGATGGTGTTACACTCCTGTTGTTACAGTACTTTTACAAGTAAGAGAGGTTGTGATAAAATAAAGAAACGGGGGCAGTTATGGACGAAGTAGATGAACTGATCGAGATGATCGATAATAAAATGAGCAGTGGCGTGAGCCGTCTGTCGGTCGGATTCAGTGAGGATCTGCAGACCGGTGTGAAAAGAGAGTTATATCATCATGGCAGATGTGATGTAGGCAGTCCATGGGCAAAAGGAACAATATCGAATTGTGATGTGACGGATCGTACGGAAGATACCTGATCCATAAGCAGGAAAAACAGTTGCGATATGATCTGGCGCTTATTGCCTTTATGGCGCATTTTCTGTCGGATGCTATCTGGTCCGGCGTGGATTCTGACAAAAAATAATAGCCGGTTTCGTAACAAATCTTACTTGACCAATGTAGTGGGGCATAATACAATAAAGGGGTACTAAAGGTAACAAATATTATATATAGGAGGTATTTATCATGAAATTTGTATGTACTGTGTGTGGTTACGTTCACGAAGGTGACAATCCGCCGGCAGAATGCCCGGTATGCAAGGCTCCGGCTGAGAAATTCAAGGAGCAGGCAGGCGAGAAGGTTTGGGCTTCCGAGCATGTAGTCGGCGTTGCTAAGGGAGTGCCGGAAGATATTCTTGCGGATCTTCGCTCCAATTTTGAAGGTGAGTGCTCTGAAGTAGGTATGTATCTGGCAATGGCTCGTGTGGCATACCGTGAAGGATATCCGGAAGTAGGTATGTATTATGAGAAGGCTGCTTTTGAAGAGGCAGAGCATGCAGCGAAGTTTGCAGAACTGCTTGGTGAAGTAGTGACCGATTCTACCAAGAAGAATCTGGAGATGCGTGTGGATGCTGAGAATGGCGCTACCGCAGGCAAGACCGATCTGGCAAAGCGTGCAAAAGCGCTGAACCTGGATGCGATCCATGATACCGTTCATGAGATGGCCCGCGATGAGGCAAGACATGGCAAGGCATTTGAAGGTCTGCTGAAGAGATACTTCGGTTAAAACGGATCCTTAAAAGTACCGAAAAACCTGCCGTATCCATACGATGCGGCAGGTTTTTTGAATGAAAGAAAAAAGTTTTTTTATCCGATCTTTACGCGGTTACGTCCGGCGGATTTGGCTTCGTACAGGGCATGATCCATGCGTTCAAAAGCGCGCTCAAAATGATCGCCGTCGGTGATCTCCGTTATACCGATGCTGCAGGTGATATGACCGATCTTATCAAAGGTCTCGGCCTCTACTTTTGCACGAAGGAATTCCGCCAGTTCTTTTGCTTCTTCGACCGTGGTGTTATAACAGACCACAGCGAATTCTTCTCCGCCCCAGCGTCCCAGAACGGCTTTTTTCTCCGTCAGACCCTCACGAATGCATTCTGCAAAATGCTTCAGGGTAATATCCCCGACGGAATGACCGTAGTTGTCGTTCACTTTCTTGAAGAAGTCGATGTCCAGAATCATGATCGATATCCGGGTATCGTTTCGCCTGCGCTCCGCCACCGCGTTTGACATTTCGGTCTCGATGCGTCCGTGATTGTATACGGAAGTAAGCGGATCCAGGGAAGCCATCTTTTCGTATTTCTTCAGTGTCTCGCGCATTTCCAGAGATTCGTCGTGAATGTTCTGGACCATAAAGACAAAACGATAATCATCCGCGTTGGTAGTTTCCGAACGGCTGAAGATCAGTTTTACCCAGATATAGTTTCCTTCCAGATTCATCATCAGACAGTCAAAGGAAGAGGTCTGGCCGGGGGCGTATTTTTTCCTGAGCGTTTCCGGATCGGTTTCCTTCAGGAACTGCGCCTGATATTCTTTACCGATCATGTTAACGATCATCATACGCCAGTCGGTATACTTGAGCTGCTGGTTTACCACTTCGTCCGAGATTTCCGTTACGCTGATACTGCTGGTAGTATCTTTGACGATATCGATATACATGGAAAACAGGTAAACCTTCTGAATGGTATCCACTTTTTTGTTTGTCATATCGTCATCCTGAGTGACGCTGATATCCAATTCATCCAGAAGAAACAGATAAAAGTCTTCTGCCAGCGGGTAGACCGTCATCTGTGCATAGTGAAGGATGTCGTCGATCTTCAGATTGATACGCCGGCTGTAGGTTCCTGCAAATTTTCCGGAAGTTTCCAAAAACACCAGATAGTTGTCGGTGATCTTCTCCGAGCTGTAATTGAAATGATACCAGAGATTTTCAATCAGATCCATATAGTTCCATTCCTCATGGAGAAATTCCGAGAAGATCCCGTTTTTTGTGAGGGTTTTAATCCGGTTTGCTTTCCCATCGACTACCAGTACAGCACCGATATTCTGCGGAATGAGATTAAGTGCATCTTCCATAGAAAAAGTGTCAATATTATAACCAGCCATGCCTGTTCCTCCCCAGATGGTATATATATCAATGATTATAGCATAACTAATAAAAAAAAAATCACCAAAATTTACTGCGATTATTTTACATATTGGGAAGAGAAAGCAGGTTATGCTTTTGTCAGGATACGGCTTCTATGGTATAATTCGTGTAACGATTCAGAATAGCCCGAAGCACATATTGCTGAGGGCGTACAAAAATGGAAAAGTAAAGGATAACGTTAGTGAAGATAGACAGACTCATCGGCATTTTATCGATAATGCTGCAAAAAGAAAAAGTGACCAGCGTGGAGCTGGCGGAGAAGTTCGAAGTATCCAGGCGGACGATCCTGCGTGATATCGACACGCTCAACTTATCCGGGATCCCGATCGTTTCCGAACCGGGGCAGGGTGGCGGTATGTCGATCATGGAGGGCTATAAAGTCGACCGGACGCTGTTATCTTCGGAGGATATGCAGGCCATTCTATCTGGACTGCAGAGTCTGGACAGTATCAGCGGAACCAACCGGTATCGCCAGCTGATGGAAAAGATCTCCGCCAATGACACGGCATCGATCAATGCGGACAACCATATCATCATCGATCTGTCGAAATGGGACAAGTCATATCTTGCGGACAAGATCGAGCGGATCAAAAAGGCGATGGAAGAAAAAAGGGTCATTTCATTTCGTTATTTTTCGCCAACGGGAGAAAGTACGCGGAAGATCGAGCCGTATCATCTGGTCTTTCAATGGTCTTCATGGTATGTGTGGGGATACTGTAAAAAACGAAAAGACTACCGGATGTTTAAACTGACACGCTTAACGGATCTTGCGATCACGGATGAGCCGTGTGCAAAAAGAAAAGTACCGGAATATGTCTGCGACAAGACGCAGCATTCCAAAGAGGAAATAAAGGTAACGGTGAAGTTTGACAGATCCGTAAAGTGGCGCATCATTGATGAATGCGGAGCAGACAGGCTGAAGTATGACAAGGAAGGGAATATCCTTCTGACGTTTACCTGGTCGGATGTCTCGTCTTTGTTTCAGTTTATTCTGTCATTTGACGATCAAGCAGAGATCCTTGAACCGGCGGAATACCGGGAAGAGTTTGCAAGGCATGTGAAAAAAATATTATCGCATTATGAAAGGTGACAAACTGTTGTCACCTTTTGTGTACTACAATGAACATATCAAATGAAAACAAACTGTAACTGTTCTGAACAGTTACAACAAAACAGGAGGTATGTATCAATGGAGTACGAAGTAGTAGAATTAAAAGAAGCAAAGGTGGCAGGATTTGCAGCGCGTACGAATAATTCTGCGCCGGATATGGGAGCCGTGATCGGAGGGCTCTGGCAGAAGTTTTTTGCAGAAGGCGGTTATGATGCGCTCCCGGGCAAGGTGTCCGGAAAAGCGATGGGGATCTATACCGATTATGAAAACGATGAGCATGGGGATTATACGGTTATGACGGCATGTGTCGTAGACGGTGATGTGCCGGATAGTTTTGAGACTCATGTATTGCCTGCCGGTAAGTATGCGAAGTTCATCGTTCGCGGAAATATGGTAACGGCAGTCGGAGAATTCTGGCAGAAACTTTGGGAGATGAAACTGGATCGTACTTATGTATTTGATTTTGAAGAATACCAGAATGCAGATCCGGAAAACTGCGAGATCCATATCTACATCGGGATCAGAGGATAACAGAAAAGCAGAGGGGGTGTTGCAATGGCGAATGTATACGAAGAATGTCCGGTATTGGAAAATGAAAGATGGCGGTTACGTTTGGTAGAAAAAAGTGATGCGGAGAATCTGCTTAACGTTTACAGTGATAAAAATGCATTACCGTTTTTCAACAGCGATAACTGTGACGGTGACAATTTCTACTATCTGACAAAAGAGCAGATGGATAAAGCGATTGATTTTTGGCTTTATTCCTACCGGGAAAAATGGTTTGTGCGCTGGGTGATCATTGATAAGACGGTTTCCAAAGCGATCGGTACCGTGGAATTATTTCATCGGCCGGACAACGGGGATTTCGGCGAAGTGGGAGTACTTCGTCTGGATGTCGGAAGTGCATACGAGAGATCCGGTCTGTTGAATTCCCTGTTTGCATTGATCCTTCCGCCGGCGTATGAACTTTTTGACTGCGACCGCATCATTTCCAAGATACCGGTCTATGCAGTGGAACGCATCGATGCCGCAGAAAAATACGGTTTCACAAAATCGGAACAATACCTGATCGGAAAAGGAGACTACGCATACAACGGTTACTGGATCGTAAGCCGATCGTAAAAGAATAACAAACTATTCAAGTCACGGGGCGTTTCACTGGTTCATTATGGGCCGGAGAAACGCCCCTGTGGCTTGTTGCACGTTGAAAGAGCAAATCTGTAAAGCAAGATGTATTGTAGGATCAGAGGCGGCATGATAAGATAACATCGGGAGATAGCAAAAACAAGGATCTGTGATAACCGGAAGAACCAATAGGTTCTGAACAGTTATGATCTGATTTCTATGAGGGGGGATTCCATGAGAAAAAAAGAATTAAGAAAAAAGATCATGTCCGGAGTATGCTTCAGTATGCTGAGCCTGTTGATAGGATGTGGTGCGAACGGGAATGTGCTGACAGATCACACAGGTGATCCTGCGGTATCTGAAGATGCAGTTTCTGAAAATGTATCCGGTCCGGAAGGCGTTTCTGAAAATGCATTGATCAAAGAGCGTATTACGGATTTTGATGCTCAGGTGAATGGTGAATGGAAGGAAAGCGCAAGGGAATATGCGGAAGCAAAAGGATATCAATATTATTCCACAGCGATAGAAAAGGATGATTTGATCGAAGAACGGGTAATGGATATTTTGGATAATACGGATATTTCTTCGTTGGATCCCGGGAGTGATCTGTGCAAAACCATATATATTTATCGGCAGTTGAAGGATGCATCGTGGCGGGAAAATGAGGCAGATGCTGCGATCAAAAGTCTGGTGGATCGATTTGATAAAGTCAAAAATCTGAATGAGTTGTATGAAGTATACGCTGATGAATACTATGGTGCATATAATCCCGGAATGTCCCGGAAAGTGATCGTGGACGTATACTGGAATGTAAATTATCTTCAGCCGAGAAGCATCTGCGGGAAGGAGAGATTGTCGGAAGATCAGGAAGAAGCTTTGAAAAAATACCTGATAATATTGGGATTTAGCGAAGATCGCGCGGATGAGATCATGACGAATGCGGTGGAAATGGATGGAAGTATTGTAGATTTTCTGAATGATGAAAACAGAGAGGAAGGTACTTTCTGGTATGATATCGAGGATTACGAAGAAGAGCTGCAGTATCCGCTTTGGGAGATTTTGTCAAAAAGAAATGCAGTAGGAACGGTAGAATATTTCGGGGCGCCGTCGGGGTATATTGAATTTTTGAACAGCTTTTATACGAAGGAAAATGCATTGAAGATCCGTGATTATTCGATCGTATATCAGGCATATATACATGCGCTGTTTGCGGATGAAGAAACTATGAGCATGATCGCAGAGGCATTTCCGGAGTATTCCTATCATGGGATATATGATGATATTGCATGCTGGATCGTAAACGGATGTGGAGATATTCTGGCGAAAGAGTATAATACAAGATACATCAGTGAAGCGGATTATGAAAATACAGATCAATTGACACAGGATATTGTAAAATCGATGAGTGATATTTTACATGACTCTGAATGGTTTTCAACGCATACGATGGAACAGGCAAGAAAAAAAGCAATGCATTTTGAAATCTGTATCGGAGAAAACGGTGTAACGAATGATCTGTCTGCATTGGTTTTGTCGGAAGATCCTATGGAAAATGTGGTAGCGTTACGGAATCAGCATAGTGATCATATCAATAGCCAGCTTTGGGTAAGAGATGATGACAGAAAGATTTTTGATGACGGTGTGCTTGTACATAATGCGCACTATTATCCATATCTGAATGCGATCATCATTGATTGCGGATGCCTTGACGGAGGATATCCGGAAGGAAAAATATCGTATGAGGAAGAGCTGGGCAGATATGGGATGACGATAGCGCATGAATTGGCGCATGCTTATGATCCGCAGAGTATATGGCTTGATTATGAGGGCGATTATGAGCCGATACTTTCAGAGGAGGAAGAGGCGTTTTATGAAAAAGAGATGAACAGGATCGCGGACTTCTTTGATGGTATGGAATTTGAAGAAGGATATGAAATAAATGGGGAGACTGTAAAGAATGAAGCATTTGCTGATCTTCTGGCGATGAAATGTTGTCTGCATATTATGGAGGGAATGGATGATCCGGACTATGATGCATTTTTTAAAGCGTATGCGGAGAAAAATACCGGCATCTATACAAAGGAAGGATTGGAGACAGCTTCTGAGGATTCGCATCTTCCGTATGAGATCCGTGTAAATTATATCCCGGTGCAGTTTGATGAATTTTATGAAACCTATGATGTGGCTCTGGATAGTCCGTATTATGTACCGGAAGAACAGCGTCTGGATGTATTCTGAAAAAATAAAAACAAGATCACGGAGGATTTTTAGAATGGATATCATTATTGAGAAAGACCGTATTGTTTTTGAAAGACGGGATGAACTGACGGTATTTGAACCGTATGGACCGAACTGTATCCGTTGCCGTTCGACAAAAAACAGCAGACTATCGGAAGAAAACTGGACACTGCAGCCGGTGAAAGACGGAGCGAATGTAGTAATAGAAGGGGATGACAAAAAGGCGACGCTGAAAAACGGTCATGTGTCTGTGAGTGTAGATGCAGGAACACCCTGGAACAGCGGTATCATCAGCTTCTATCGGGATGATGTATCGATCCTTCGTGTCAAATACGAGGGGGATTATACCTGCCGAAATATTCATACGGAAGGTGATCATTATCAGGTAAAAGCAATCTTTGAATCCAATCCGGGAGAGCATTTTTACGGATTGGGGCAGGAACAGGAGGATATCTTTGACCGGCAGGGAAGTACCTGCAATCTGCTGCATTACAATACGAAATCTGCATTGCCGGTATTGTATTCTTCTTTGGGATACGGTTTCTTCTGGAATAATCCTGCACCGGGCAGATGTGAGACGACGAAGAATCATATCATGTGGGTAGCGGACAGCGCATATCAGGCAGACTATCTGGTGTATGCGGGAGAGACACCTGCAGAGACTATGAAGATCTATTGTGATCTGACCGGATATGCACCGAAGTTTCCGGAGTGGGCGGCAGGCTTCTGGCAGAGCCGTCTGCGTTATGAGTGTCAGGAAGATGTGCTGAATGTAGCACGAGAGTATAAGAAACGCGGGGTGCCTTTAGCCGCGATCGTGATCGACTATTTCCATTGGACGGAGCAGGGCGAATGGAAATTTGATCCCAAGTACTGGCCGGATCCGGAAGGAATGTGCAAAGAATTAAAGGAAATGGGTGTGCAGCCTGTAGTTTCCGTATGGCCGACGATCAATCCGGCCAGTGAGAATTACGCGGAAATGAATGACGGAAATATGCTGGTGCGTACCGAGAACGGACAGTATGGTACATTTGATTTTTACGGACAGCAGACCTTTGTGGATGTGACGAATCCGAAGACACGGTCGTTTGTGTGGGAAAAATGCAAAGCGAATTATTACGATAAAGGCATTCCCAATTTCTGGCTGGATGAGGCGGAACCGGAAGTGCATCCGCAGCAGTTTTCCAATCTGAAATTTTACGCGGGAAACGGCGCGCAGGCAGCCATGCTCTATCCGTTTTATTACAGCAAGACTTTTTATGACGGCCTAAAGGAAGCGGGCGAAGAAGAGATCATCATACTCACCAGAGCGGCATATCCGGGGAGTCAGAAATTCGGTTCTCTGGTATGGAACGGGGATATCAAATCGACGTTCTTAAATCTGCGTATGAGCGTAAAGACGGGTTTGTCGATGGCGATGTGCGGCATCCCCTGGTGGAACAGTGATATCGGCGGATTTCATTCCGGGGATACGACCAGTGAATATTTCCGCGAACTGATCGTTCGTTGGGCACAGTTCGGAGTGTTCTGTCCGGTGATGCGTTTGCATGGCGTAAGACTGCGGACACCGGAGCAGACGGATCGTTTCCCGGGGATCAAGGAACGCACCGGTGGAGAAAATGAGATCTGGAGTTTCGGTGAGCGGGATTATGAGATCCTGTCAGAATTGGTAAAACTGCGAGAGCGTTTGAAACCCTACATCTGCAAACATATGGATATCGCATCCAAAGAAGGCAAGCCCATCATGCGGCCGATGTTCTTTGACTATTACAAAGATCCGGTTTGTTATGAATTGGAAGACCAGTATATGTTTGGCGAAGACATTTTATTTGCGCCGATCACGGAAGAAGGATGTACGCAACGAAAAGTTTATCTTCCCAAAGGAAAGTGGATGGATGTAAATAGTAAAGAGATTGTGGACGGAGGCAGATGGATCCAATGCGAGGCGCAGATCGATCAGTTTATCGCATTTGTAAGAGAAGGAGCTGAAGTAGCAGAGGTGTTTATGTTACTATTCACAGTCGATTGAATAATCAATCATTAAAGAAGTCCTTTTAGGGCTTCTTTTTTTTAGGTATAACAATAGTGGTTATATTATCAAAAAATTATAGCCACTACCCCTTGACAAACAATAGTGGTTATAATATAATAAATATATAACCATTACGAATTGAAAGGAGCTACACTATGTCTACAATTGTTCAACATCTCGATAAAAAAACAGGAAAAATCCGGGTGTATGAGTCTACTCCGCATTATGATCCTGTGACCAAACAATCGAGACCTAAGAGAAAATATCTAGGTACACTCGATCCAGAAACAGGTGAACTTATCCGTTCCTCAGGCCGCCGCGGCCGAACAGCATCTTCCAAAAATGTTACCACCACAAAGGAAGCTCCCGCATCAAAAGAGATTAAAGAACTGCAAAAAACTATTTCCGAAAAAGATGCTGAAATTGCCTCGCTACAGTCCGAAATAAAAGTGTTAAAAACCATCATCAGATCATATGAGAAGGTATGCTCATCTATTTCCGCCACTTTAGGAAAGGCTCCTAATAATCTATGATTAAATACACCGGCGATCTACATCATGATTTCGAAAAGGCAAATGCAGAAATTATAAAACTTAAAGATCGCATCTTTGATTATCAGGAGCAGATCGCATCTCTGCGCGAGTCAGTGAAACGCCTTAAAAAGTATAGAGATTCTGATAAGAAACAATACTCAGAAACTCTTGCGGAAAAGGATTCCATTATCAAGGAACTGCAAAACCGCCTTGCGCATGCAGAGGCGCTTCTTAACCATGATGGCAGCAATACCGGTACTCCCACATCGCAGACGCCAATAAATAAAAACAAGATCATTCCAAACTCCCGCCGCAATACCGGCAAAAACAAGGGCGGACAGCTCGGGCATCCAAAGGCATCTCTTGAACCGCCGACAGAATCTGAGATTACCGATACCATTGCTCATCCGCTACAGGATGATGATTATTGCCCGCAGTGCGGTATTTCTGACTATACTCCAACCGGTGAATCTGAAGTAAAATTCGAATACGATGTGCGCATTAAAGTAGTGAAGATCAAACACGAATTCTTTTATTATGTGTGCAATAATTGCGGCACGGTATTCCGTTCTCAGATACCTCCAAACCTGAAAGAAAAAGTTCAGTATGGTAGTGAATTGCAGGCATTCGCGTTATCGCTTACAAATACCGTTAATGCTTCTATGAATAAGGTTTCCATGTTTCTTGCCGGAATAACCGGTGGCAATCTGACGCCTTGTGAGGGATATATCGCAAAGCTTCAGACACGCGCCGCAAAAGGACTTCGTCAGTTCCGAGCTGATCTTAAGCTTCTTCTCATCGCAAGAAAAATTGTTTACTGGGATGACACGGTTATCTTTATTCTTGGCGAAAGAGCTTGTTTCCGATTCTATGGTGATGAGACTATAGCCTACTATACCGCACATGCACACAAGGATATGGAGAGTCTTGATGATGATAATGTTCTGAATCTCCTGACTGCTGATACAAAAACCATGCATGATCATAACGCTGTAAACTACAACGACAAGTACAGTTTCGAAAATATCGAATGCAATCAACATCTTCAGCGTGATTGCCAGAAGAATACAGATGATACATGTCATCAGTGGTCAGATGGTCTCAAAGAGCATATCAGCACAACTATTAAGGATCGCAATGATGCTATAGCTCGTGGAGAAGAATCGTTCCCTGAAGCCTATATAAAAGATTTCCACCGCAAGTTAGATGAATACCTTGAAAAAGGCTGGAAGGAAAATGAAACGGATCCGAATAACTATGGAGCATCCTTTGAACGAACTTTGCTTAATCGTATTGCTAAGTATCGTAAAAACTATTTCCTGTGGATAGAAGATTTTAGCCTGCCGACCACAAATAATTTAAGCGAGCGTGGATTGAGAGGCGTTAAATCTCACATGAAAATCTCTGGCCAATTTGAATCAGAAGTAGCTGCAGATAACCATGCGCTTAATCGGACATACATCGAAACATGTCGTCGTAACGGTATAAATGAAATCGATGCGCTCCAACGATTATGTGAAGGAAATCCTTACACGGTTGCCGAAATTTTTTCAACAGCTCATTCCTGAATATACATCATAATATAATATCCGATTCAAACGGCTTTGTAGAGCCGCTCTATTTGTCGTACCAATAAATCAACTGTGAATAGTAACAAAAATTTTCCTACCTGCATTTATGTCCGGAAGCCGCTTCAAAATTATACTTCACAATTCCCAGGTCGATCTTAGTCATCGGCCCGCCCTTTGTAGTGATCACCGCTTCATCACCATCTAATGTGATCATAAACTTTTGCTGATTGATTGCCGTCGGAGCCATCATTGCAGCTTTCACTCCATTTTTAAACCATACCGGCATTTCTGCCTCCGGAACGCTGCACAGTTTTTCTACCGACTTAGATCTATGTTTGCTTCCGCT
>JAEEGL013679826.1_pt1 | contig 11476 bp, 5 predicted proteins | sample 9134231 | NCBI WGS metagenome assembly JAEEGL01 (sample SAMN16246548, study PRJNA631951) | gut metagenome | biome: gut microbiome; feature: rumen; material: fiber-attached | host: Bos | place: Iran: Karaj | collected 2018-10
GGCCGCTGCGCGGCAGCGGGTCGCGGATCCTTTTGTAACTATCGCACGATGTGCGAAAAATAAATAATTTTCAAAGGAGAAAAACCATGAAAAGAACCCTTGCGCTTACCCTTCTGGCGACGGTGCTCGCCCTCGTTCTTTCCCTCAGCGTCGGCGCAAAATCCCTGATGATGTGGGATTGCGAAACGACGGAACATTCCTGGAGCGACGGAGATCTTCTGGTCACCACCGGGAAAAACGGCAACGCCGTCGGCAGAGAAATCGATGCTTTCAGCATGGCAGCCAACATCATCTGCCATGAATGGAACGATGCTCCGCTTGATATTTCCGAGTATTACAACAATGCCGACGGTTACGTCCACGTCTGGGTCTACGTCAGTGACGCGGATGAAATTGAAGTCGGAACCGGTCTGGGTCAATTTGAACTCTACTGCGGAGAAGCAAATGTTACATGGCAGGTCTCCGAACTGTTGTCGACTGGCTGGAACGAATTGACGCTGAAGTTTTCTGACGGTGCGCTGAGCGGCGACTTTAACCCTGCCTCCGTGAACTCCTTCCGTATTTTCCAGTACGGCTATTCCTTCGCGATGTATGTCGATGAGATGGAAGTGGTGATCCCGGGCAGCGAGAACCAGGGCAACGAGAATCAGGGTAACGAGAATCAGGGCAACGAGAATCAGGGCGGTGGTGATACCTCGCCTGCGACGGCTGACGCGCTGTCGGTCGTTCTGGCCTGCGCGGCCGTGGCCGGCCTCGGCATTCTTGTCGCCAGAAAAAAGACCAGATAAGTTTTGACGGAACAGCTCTGCAACGACCGTGCGAGCGAGACTTGCAGAGCTGTTTTTATGCCGTGCTAAGCGGATTTACGAGAAATCGAAAGGAAAAGTATGATGAAACTACTGCTCAGCGGACATGATTGGTTACTCCGCGGAGATTATATGACGTCTCCGATTCCGGCGACTGTCCCCGGCGTCGTTCAGCAGGATCTGATCGATAACATGCTGACGACTGATTTCTGGTACGGATGCGGACCGGAGGATAAATATGAGGCCTGTCAGCACGATTGGACCTATACCAAAGAGGTTTTTCTTGACGAAACGTGGCGGGGCAAGCGCCTGACGCTGGTTTTCGAGTCGGTGGATTTTACCTGCCGGGTTTTTGTCAACGACCGTCAGGTCGGGGAAAACAGCGGGGAATACAAGCTGTTCCGCATTGATATAACCGAGGCCGCCGTCGTTCCCGGCCAAAACCGGATCCGCGTCGAGATCGAAAAAATGCCGCCTGAGCTGCTTCCGCTGTTGATCGAATCCGACGGCGCGGACAGCGGCGTCAATTCCGAAAACTTCGAATACTGGTTCGTGACCGCCATGAATAAAACGCGTCAGCGTCTCTGCGGTCTGAAGAGTATCGCGACCTACAGCTATGACTGGAGTTCGAATCTCTATACGCTCGGTATCATTAAGGACGTCTGGCTCGAGGCGACCGACGACGTTCGGATCGACTGGATCGGTTACCGTTATGATTTTGCCGACGGCTACGCCGAGGCGACGGTTGGGATCGAGGCAGAAACGACTGTTTTTTCAGATACCGAGGCAACGTTCCTCTTCACGCTGACCGATCCCGACGGAAACGCGGTGACCGCAGAAGTGAAAGAGACGCTGAAGGCAGGGACCGCAAAGACGAAAGCCGAAATCACGGTGGATGATCCGAAACTGTGGTGGCCGGTCGGATTCGGCGATCATCCGCTGTATGAGGTAACGGTACAGGTCGCGGCAAACGGCCGCCCGTCAGATGAGAAAAAGGAAAAAATCGGACTCCGGGAGATCGTCTGGAAACAATGCGAGGGCGTTCCCGCAGATTTTATCCATCCCTTCGCGCTTTATATCAACGGTAAGCTGGTCCGGACAATGGGCTCCTGTATGGTGACGATCGACGCCTTCAAAGGGCACGAAACGAAGACGATGCAGAAGTATCTGGCGGAACTGGCGATCCGGGGCAACATGACTGCGATACGTGTACACGGCGGGCAGAGTTATTATTACAACGAATTTCATGACGCCTGCGACGAACTCGGGTTGATGCTTCTCGTTGATATGCCGTTCGGAAACTGTGTTCCGGAAGATTTGCCCGGTATGTACGATATGTATCGGGAGACGCTCTCCAATTTTATCAAGCAGCTTCGCCGTCATCCCTCGATCATCGAGTGGACGGGCGGCAACGAGATGGGGTGGTATACCGATCCCAAGATGATCCATCCCGCACTGCAGGTTATCTTTGACGTCGGGCGTGAATGTGATCCGCAGCGGATCTTCCGCAGTACCTGTCCGATCGTGGGAAGCCGGCACGGCCATTACGATTACAATCCGGACAATCACTATGAAGAATACAATGCCATGGCGACCGATAACTGCAACAACGCCCCGATGCAGCGCAACGGGGAATTCTCCTGCAGTACGCCGGGTAATATCGAAGTGTGGAGAAAATACATCCCGCCGTGCGACCGTTTCCCGCTGGATCCCGAAAACGAGGATCTGATCCGGAAGAACGTCTTTCATTCGATCAACGCGACGATGTGGATGAATCTTCCGATGATCGAGCGGATGTTCGGCCCTTGCGATACGCTGGAAAAAACGCTGCTGGCCGGGCAGTACCTGTCGGGAGAGGGACTCCGTTACGCGATGGATCAGTTCCGGTCGAGAGGGAAGGCCTTCAGCGGTTTCTCAACGTGGGGCTTCAACGAACCGGCGCCGAACGGAGCCGGCTGCGACTTCGTCGATTTTCAGGGACAGGCAAATCTCAATTATTATATGGCCAAGGAGGCCATGGAGCCGGTTTCGATCTGCCTGCTCTTTGATTCGATCTTCTATAATTCCACCGACAGCAGCTATGCCGATGTGATCGTCAATTCCGACGCGCCGGAGCTCGTGTTCAACCTTCGCTGGGAGTGGGTGCTGCGCGACAGACGCGGCCGGATCCTCCGGACCGACAGCGGTGTCCTTGACTCGATTGAGCCGGTGAGTTCGGTCAAGATCGCGACGGTGAAGATCAATCCGCCGATCGAGATGAAGCTCGGTCCGGTTTTCCTCGAACTGCGGCTCTCGAAGAACGGGGAGATCATCAGTGAGCGGGTTCAGGTTTTCGCCATGAAGGGTGTGATTGCCCCGCTGGCCGGTCTTCTGAATCCCGATTTGCCCGATACCGACTTCTTTATCCCGTACACCATGACGGGACAATGCGGAGGCGGGATCAAGCAGACGGAGTTAACCGTCGAGCCGGTGGAATCCGCCCCGGGACGTTGTGTCTATCGTCTCCGGAATACCGGTGAGCAGACGGCGTTCTGCTGTCGGATCAAGCCGCTTGCGGCTCACGTGCCGAAGCTTTTCATCAAGAACAACTATGTCAGTATCCCGCCTCAGGGTGAACGCATTGTGGTGCTGGAATCCCCGGCGGAGGATCTGACCGGGATCGGGATCTCGGTCAAAGCGTTCAACACGCCGCTTTATGAATCGGTACCCGGACAGACGGTGCTGATGATCGGACGGCGCGACGAAACGGCGGAGGATTACGCCGAAGAGGACCGCGGCGCCGAGTGGACGGCGGCCGGGAAGCGGATCGACTGCGGACAGATCAACGGGATCTGCGAAAAGCCGGTCACGTTCCGCTTTGACGCGCCGGCCGGCGGATGCCGGATCGTACTGGCCGTCTCCGACGTTTCGGAGCAGGGCGCCGACGTGGCGCTGACGCTCAACGGTCAGAAAAAAACGCTCTCTTTCGCACCGGGGTACGGCCTCAAGAAGAATAACCGATACACGCTTTGCCGTCCGGAAAAGCAGGAAGTGATCTGGGATCAGGTCCTGACGGAGGGCGAAAACGTCCTGACCGTCACGCCGGAGACCGGTTGGTTCGCCTGGGACGCTTTGCTGGCGATAAAGCAATAAGGGGGAGTATGAAATTGAAAAACTGGAAACGGCTGTTGCTGGCAGGACTGTTCTGCGGTTTGGTACTGACAGGATGTCAGAACGGCCGAAACGGGCCGAACGATACGGGTGGAACCGGAACCGTAGCCAACCAGACCGAAAAAACGGCTGAAACCGATGAAAAACCGGCCGAGACCGGAGAAGTTTCCGACGGGAAGGTCACGATCTCCTATAACAAGGGAAACGACTCGGCGACCGGACGGGCTCCGGCGAGAGTCACGGGTCAGCCGAACGATTCCGTCACCATCGCCAATAATACTTTCTCTGTTTTCGGGTACGTTTTTGACGGATGGACCGACGGAGAGACGGTCTATCAGCCGGGAGATAGTATCAACATGCCGGATCAGGATCTGAAGCTGACGGCTCGTTGGCAACCGGGCGGGACCTACATGATGATCGACTCGTGCGATTCCGTCACCGGATGGTGGGGTTCCTACGACGTCTATCACGGGACTGATAATCCGGCGGAGGGCAGCGGCTGGAACGGAACAAAGGGCGGCGACGTCCTGATCTTCTGTGAAAATTTCCCGGAACCGCTGAACCTGACGTCGTTTGAAAAAACCGGTTATCTTCACCTGCATCTTTGGGTGGAGGACGTTGAAAAGCTTCAGCTTTCTCATTCCTCTACGGGACTGTTTGAGTTTTACGATTCCGCCAGCAAGGTCGTCTCCTATTCGATTTCCGACGAAACCCTGAAGGACGGGTGGAACGATATTGCGATCAAGCTCACGCTGACTTATAACGAGGGGGCCTCCTTCTCGATGATCACGAGCTTTCGGCTCTTCCAGTACGTGACCGAGCCGACTGAGATCCGCGTCGACGGGATAGAGCTCTGGATGCCGGATAATACCTGCCGGGTCTCCTTCGTCGGCAACGGCGCCGATTATCTGATGGGAGAGTACGACGTCATGCAGACGATGGCGACCATCGGCAGTACGATCGTGCTGCCGGTCAATCTGTGGGTCCGGGAAGGATACGATTTCGCCGGTTGGACGGACGGCACGGCGGTTTACGCAGAGGGCGACTCCTATACGGTCAACGGGGCGAATACGATCCTGAAAGCTACATGGAAGGAAAGAGAAAAAATGTTGATTACCTACGAATTCGCCGATAGGAAGGAAACTTACGCGGCCTATGAGGGCGAAAAAGTCGTTCTGCCCTCCGACGCCGAAAAAGAGGGTTACACTTTTCAGGGTTGGAAGATTTCCGGCAAACTCTTCCGGCCCGGCGCAACGTATATTATGAAGGACAAAGCGGTCACCGCCGCGGCGGTATGGCAGAAGATCGAGAATTATAACGTTCTGTCGGAGGCGCTCGGCGCCTGGGAGTTGACCGATGGCCGGGTCGACGGGCGATCCCCGTCAACGATCGGAGGCAGCGCGCTGCAGGCCAAGTGGGCGGTGTGGCTCAACTCCGAGACCTTCGGACAGACGGTGGACTTCTCGACCGAGGGGTCGTATCTGAAGGCCGATACCGATTTCACGCTGGGTGATACCTTTACGGTTTCGGCGTGGATCAAGGCGCCGATCCGTGAAAAGGCCGATCGCGTCATAGCCGCGGCAGCCGGCAACAGCAGCAGCACCGTTTCCAAGTCGCAGAAGCTTTTTACCGCCGACAGTCAGGACGGCTGGTGGGGAATGGGACCGATCGACCTCGGAACCAGAAAAGGCAAAGAGGGTTCGCATTATCTCGAAGCAAGCCGTGACGATCTGATTGTCTTCTGCTGTCTCCTGGACCATCTGAACCTGAACGAATACCGTGACGGCGGCGGAAACCTTCACGTCTGGATCTATGTCGACGACATTTCGGCTCTTGATGCCTCTCGCGTCGGAGCGATTGATCTGGCCAGCGACGGCGGTCAGGGAAGAGAATCGGCGACCTGGAATCTGACGGGATTGGAAGAAGGCTGGAACGAAGTGATCCTTCCTCTGAGCGAATCGGTGGGCTCGTCGGCGAATTTCGGTTCGATCGACTACTTCCGGTTTTACCATTACGTGACGTCGGATACCACACTCGGACTTGACGCGGCGGAACTGAAGGTGGAAAGCGTATCCACCGAGGGCGGCTGGTCGCTCTATATCGACGGAAAAACCGGAGAACTGTGCTTTACCGCTGACGGACTGACCGGCCTCAAAGCAAGCGGCAAAAACGTGGTTGACGGAAAATGGCATCAGGTCGGCGTTTCGTTCGAAAACGGAACCCTCACCTACTACGTCGACAAGAGCGCCGTCAAGAGTATCAAGACGGGCGGCAGCATAAAACCGTCTGCCAAGACGCTGTTCGTCGGCAACAGCCCCGACGCCACCCGGCATCTCGACGGCTCAATGGCCGAGCTGCGGATCTTCGGATCCGCTATGACGCCGGACAAGGTCACCACGACGGTCGTCAAGGCTTCGGATAATGCCGCGAAAGCACCTCGGCTCAATCTGAAAAAAGGAATCGTGATGGAGCGCTTCCAGGGAAGCAATCTCTCCCGTAATTCCTATGAGGTCTATATGCCGGACCGCGACATTCACGGTGTGAGGGTCAACAACATCAAGGCGGCTAAGATGATGGGGTTCGATCACGTCAAGATCACGGTGACGCCCAACAATATGATCGACGCCGAAGGTCATTTGATCAAGGAAAACGCGTTTTATATGACCGAAGATATCGACGCGATCCTGGCGGAGGGGCTCCCGGTACTGGTTTGTTTCCATCCGGAGCCGGATTACAAGGACGTTTATCTCGGCAATCTCCAAAACTTCGAGTTGCTCTGCCAGTGGTATCATGAAGTGGCGATCTACATCGGCAATCACTGGACGGCGGACGAAGTCGCGATCCAGCTGATGACCGAGCCGTACGCCAATAATCCGAACGTTTCCTGGACCTGGATGAGCGACAGGATGTACATCGCGGTCCGCAACGAGCTGCCTGATCATACCATTATCACCAGCTCGGATTCTTCCGGTAATATCGAGCGCCTGAAGATGATGTCACCGGCGACCGACGACAACCTGATCTACTCCTTTACGACTTATGAACCCTATACGATCGGCTTCAACGCCGCCGCGAGCGGTATGGGCGGAACGGTCGGATTCGACCGGTATCTGAAGGATCTCCCGTATCCCGTGCCTGCCGGTCTGACGAAGGAACAGATCAATGCGATGACCAACGAGATCTGCGCGAACGTGCCGCAGAATCTGCTGTCCGACGCCAAAAGGACCGTGAAGGCGTATCTGTCCGGCGAGTACGATTCCAATCCGTATTATGTCAATCATTACGACAAGAAGTACACGGCCGGATGGAATATGGACCGTATGAACAGTCTGAGCGAATGGCGTAATCAGTACGGCGGGAACATTCATATCATGTGCGTGGAGTTCGGATGCATGGACGCCGTGACGGCGCGGAAATACTTCGGTGCCCAGTCCTACGCGGGGCTCAGCGATGCGATCCGGATTCAGTTGATCACCGATCTCCGGACGGCCTTTGAGGCCAATGGTATCGGATGGGATTACTGGTATTTTGACGGTGTGTTCACGGTATTCAAACCCGATAAGCGCACGATGAACGCCGAAACCGACAACGCCTATCTGCGCGAGGCCTACGACGCCGATCTGATCGAAAACGCGCTCGGCCTGACGCCGAATTACGCGTGGAAAAACTGATTAATCAAAAGGAAAACCGGCGCGGACTTCGGTCCGCGCCGGGAGAGAAGACGATATGTTTCCAAAACTGTATTTAGCGATTGACAACTGTTTTGCGTCCAAACGGTGGACCAGGCCGAAGGAGTGGGCGGCGATCATCCGCGACAGCGGCCTGCATTACGTCGAATGCAGCGCCGATACCGAATGCGATATGCTGTATTCCGATCCCGGGTATCTGAACGACTGGCGGAAAGACGCGGCGAATGAATGTGAAAAAAACGGGATCGGGATCGCCACGGTCTATACCGGCCACGGTACCTACAGCACGCTGGGGCTGACGCATCTCGACGGGAGATGCCGCGACAGGATGCGGGAGGATTGGATGTTCCCGCACATCGATCACGCGGCCGGGCTGAAAGCGATCGCCGGCTTTTATTGCCATGCGTTCGACAACACGATGCTCCAGGATCCGGCGTTCTATGAGGCCTACCGGGAGATCCTGTTCGATCAGATGAGGAAGATCGCAACCTACGGCGCCGAAAAGGGCGTGATCCCTTCGCTCGAGCAGATGTACTGTCCCCATCAGTATCCGTGGCGGATCTCCGACGCCGAGCAGATCCTCTCGGAGGTCAGCCGGACGGCGCCGCTGTATATCACGATCGACACGGGACATCAATCGGGGCAGAGGAGATACCTGCGTCCCGACCGCTCCGCGATCCTGGAGGCGATAACCGGAGGGAAAGCGATCTACGTCGGACCCGACCGGAGCCAGGAGATCCTGCAGGCAGCCCTGGAAGGGGCTGTTCCGGCGGAAGAGGCGGCTGAACGTATTCTGGAAATCAATCGGAATTACGGATATCTGTTTGCCGAATACCGCGACGGCGAAACGTGGGAATGGATCCGCCGGCTCGGTGCGTATTCACCGATCCTCCATCTGCAGCAGACCGACGGACTGTCTTCCTCTCACCGTGATTTCTCACCGGCAAGCAACGCCGCCGGCCTTATCATGGGGGAAAAGGTGATCGGAGCGCTCTATGATAGCTTTACGGCGCCGGTCTTAAGCGCGATGCCGCCCCGCGTTGACGCGATCTGCCTGACGTTGGAGCTCTTTTACGCCAATACTGCCCTTAACCGTGCCGTGACCGACAGCATCGGGATCTCGGCGGCTTACTGGAGGAGATTCATCCCGTACGACGGGATCCCGCTCGACGAGGCGTGGGAGCGGATTTCCGAAGCCGGAAAAACGGCGAATTGAAAGCGCCCGCCCGCCGCGCAAACGGGCGGGCGTAAAAATGTTTCTGAAAGAGGTAACTGTTATGTGGACTGAAAACAATTATCGCAGAGTCTTTCTGGATATGCACGTCGACGACTGGAACGAGGAATTTTTGTCCCGCCTTGATCCGTCCGCCATTGTGGCGACCGTAAAGGAATCGGGCGCCCAGATGCTGGTGGCCAAATGCCGCCCGCATACCGGCCTTGCGCTCTTTCCGACGAAGTACGGCCGTCAGCACCGGGGTCTGAAGGGAAGAGATTACGTTGGGGAGATGGTCGAGCTGTGCCACAAAAACGGCATGGCGGTCAAGGGCTATTTTTCACAGATCTTTGATAACGACACGTACGAACGCCATCCAGAATGGCGTTTCGTGGATTTCTACGGGAACAATTCCCGCGACAGAAATAAAAAAACGGGATGGATGCCGCGATACGGACTGATTTGCCCCAATAACGAGGAATACCGTAAGTTTTGCCGCGACGCTGTGACCGAGATCCTCACCCGCTACGAGCTCGATTCGATCTTTCTCGATATGCCGTTTTTCACCGATATCTGTTACTGCGCTGCCTGCCGCGACAAGTATTTCCGTTTGACGGGAAAGGAGCTGCCCCGGAAGATCGATTTCCGCGATCCCGAAACGAGGCGGTTCCAGGCGATCCGCGAGGACTGGATGGCGGAATTCACCGCTATGATGCGGGAAGCGGTAAAAGCGGCCCGCCCGTCGGTCACGATCGAGCAGAACCTGTCCTGTATTATGGCGCCCTGGAAAACAGCGACGACCGACGCGGTGGCCGACGTCAGCGATTATGCGGGGGGCGACCTTTACGGCGGTTATCTGGAAGAGTCGCTGATCTGCAAATATTACCGGAATCTCTCCCATACGCTTCCGTTTGTGTTTATCTGCTCCCGCTGTGATCCCAACCTGACATACCATACCACGACCAAGACCAAAGAGGAATTCATCCAGCACGGTATCATCGCGCTGATCCACAACGGTGCGCTTTCGATCTGTGACGGCATCAATCCCGACGGCACGATCTGCGACGACATCTACCGGGAGGGCGGCGCGATCAAAGAGGCATTTGCGGCAACAAGACCGTATGAACCTTTCGTAAACGGCAATTATCTTTCCAACGCGGTCCTGTGGTTCAATTCCCGCTCCAAATACGATCTGGACAATCCGTCGGATCCGGTGGTGCCCGAATCGGCCCGGTATCTTTCCTGCCTGAAGGCCTGTGCCGGCGTTCTGCGGATGGAGAATATCCCGTTCGACGTCATCCCGACGAAGAAGCTGGCTGACCTCCGGGGCGACGTGCTGATCGTTCCGAATATGGCCGACGTTCCCGACGTCTGCGCCGAACAGATCGAGAACTATGTCCGGAACGGCGGCAATCTTTACCTCAGCGGCCGTCCGGGAAATCCCCGGCTGGCCGAGATGATCGGGGTGACGGTCGGAGAACCGACCGAGCACAACGTGACCTATATCGCTCCCACCGAAGCCGGGAAATCGCTGTTCGAGGGCTTTACCGACCGCAATCCGCTGGCCGTGACCGCGAAGCAGTATTTCTGCAGCGTCGCGGAAGACGTGACGGTCCTCGGGACGACGGTGCTGCCCTATACCGCGCCCTCCGATCCCCGATTTGCTTCCATTCATTCCGATCCGCCCGGGATCCGGACCTCGAATCCCGCCGCGATCCTCCGCCGCGTCGGAAAAGGGACCGTGATCTGGCTCAACGCGCCGATCGAGAGCGCCGCGCCGTATCAGAGCCGGCGGTTGGTCGGACGCCTCTTCCGCTCGCTCTGCGGAAAACTGAAGTTTGAAACCGATGCGCCTGGCTGCGTCGAGGTCATGACATGGGAAAAAGACGGGAAATCGTATCTCTGTGCCGTCAATCAGCAGGAGCAGATGCCGCTGATCCCGATCAGCCGCGTCAGCGTCACCGTTCCGTACGCCGTTTCGGCGGCGCGCGACCCGGCGACCGGCAAGCCCTTTGAAACCGTGACCGACCGAGAGGGAAGGACCACGGTCCTGATCAACGATCTTCAGGTCTTCCGTATGGTTGAACTGATCCCGTGATCCCGGATTCCAACGGCTGTCCGGTCTGCCTCGGACCGACGTAAAGGCGGGGGAGACTTTCCCGGTCGTCTGCCCGCCGGATTCTATCCGGCGGGCTTTTCGGTTCGTTTTCCGGGGGAGAATCATCAGCTTTTTTGTACATCAAATAGATAAACTGCTAATTGACAAGCGGCCGCGGGCGATGGTACAATAAAGACAGCTTCACAAGATAAGGAAGAACGATGATGACCAACTTCTTTTTCGACGATTACCGCATTCTGTCCCGGGAGAACGTGATTCGGGAACAGGGAATACCGGAGCTCATCCCGGAATCCGTACGGTATCCGGGGGAGGGCGAGTGTCTGGCTTTTGCGGATCCCACCGTTACCTATGATCCGCTGAGCGATTTCTATACGCTGTATCTCAATCCGCACCGTGAGAAAAACGGGAGCTTCGTCAGTTACAGCGTGGCGTTTACCGGGCGCGATCTGATCCGCTGGGAGCCGCGAAATACGGCGCGGGAGGCCCGTGTTCAGGCGTA
>JAEEGL013875179.1_pt1 | contig 11476 bp, 3 predicted proteins | sample 9134231 | NCBI WGS metagenome assembly JAEEGL01 (sample SAMN16246548, study PRJNA631951) | gut metagenome | biome: gut microbiome; feature: rumen; material: fiber-attached | host: Bos | place: Iran: Karaj | collected 2018-10
ATTCAATAATAAATGGACGAATTTTAAGACTTTGTTCTTTAAAATTTAACCATTTTGGATTCAATAGTTTTTGCATTTCCTTTATCATTGAAGTATAATATGTTTTTTGATTAGTAAAAATTTTTAATTGACTGCAAAATAAATTTATATAAGAAATTATTTGGTAAAAACTCTCTAAATTAGAATCTTTCCCAATAAAATATTTAGATAATAATTTCCTACTATTTTCATCAATTACTGGTTTAATTAATGTTGTTTCTAATAATATTTTTTTATATATAGTTTTTAAATCCACATTCTTTAAATAATTTAAATAATCAGGAGTAACTTTTGTATTATTTAATAGTTCTAAATTTAATTGTTTTTTTTTAAAATTATCAAAAACAAAAATATTGAAATTATTCAATAAATTGGTATTATCTAAAAGATATAAATAATTACATGCAACTTGAATATTTGAATCTAATTGTCTTGGAATTTCAGTACAATTAACAATATAATCAGTTTCTTTAGTTATAGATTTATCAATTAGAATATAATTTCCTTCATTTTTAATTGATTGTTTTTCACTTGTATTTTTAACTAGAATTTCATTAGTATTAATAATAAAATGTTCTTCTTTATTTATCCTTTCATTATATTCTTCTAACTTTTGCATTGATTGAATTGAATTTTTTTTTTTTGGAATAATGATCTTTGACATTTTTAAATCTTGTTTTTTTTTCTCTTCTTTATTTTCCTCTTTATTTTTTTTTCTCCTTTCCTCTTCTTTTTTTCTCCTTTCCTCTTCTTTTTTTTTTTTCTCTTCTTTTAATTTATTCAATTCTTCAATTGAATATAAATTATATTTATCAATTGATACCTTATAAATTCCTTTTTGATGGAAGAAACTAATGATTGGATATTTTTGAAAACTATTATCTAAACTTGTAGGAATTTCTACTTTAATTTTTTTTTCATTTTTTTTATCTTTTTTATTATCATTGTTAATAAAACATAATTTTCCATTAACATTATAATAATTCATAATTAAAAATGAAAAAAGAAATTGATTAATTGCTTCAATAATTTCCTCAGTAGCACTTTCTAATATATCAATATGTAATCCAATATTTTTTTTTCTTATTGCAAATTTTAATCTTTTTAATAAATCATCTAAATTTAAATCTCCACCAATAGGGAAATAAATATAATATTTATTGTCTTTTTCAAAAGAACTTTTTATATATTTTGATTTTCCTACTCCAGGTTTAAATGAATATATTACTTCAATTAAATCTGGCTTTATTTCTTCCTTTTCAATTATTTTTTTATAATCCAAAATAGCATTTCCATTTAATTCTTTAATTTGATCAAAAAGATCTGTATTAGCATTTTTATTAATAAATATTAATAAAGATTTAATTTTATTCTTATTATTTAAATCTTTAAGTACACGAATTAAATTATCTGATTTTTCAATATTGAGATTATCAGAATTTAGTATTAAATATAATCTATTTCTGTCATCTAAAAAAACTCTATATAAAAAAGAAACTATTTCTTCATTTGTTGTTGTTTTAGTACAAATTAAAATATTTTGTGCTATAGGTAGATTATTAGTATAATATTTAAAACATCTTATTGCCTCAATTTCTGGATTTTTAGATATAAATGGGAAACAAAAAAATCCTGTTTTACTTTTATCCAAATTGATTAATGATTTATTCATTAATTCATTATATTTTTGCTTTTTTGTTAATTCATTAATATAATTTAATACTATCTCATATATATTAATATCCATTTCTTGTGATTCATTATCTATATAATCTATTTCATTTTCTTTTTTTTGTGATTCATTATCCTTTTTTTCTAAATCTTTATCTTTGAGAGGTACTGTTATTGAATATTGATAATGAATTTTATCAATTTGATTATTAGTTATGAATTTATTTAAATATATAATTTCTTCAATAAAATCAATGTTATCATATTGAATTTTTTCAGTTTCTTCTACATTTTTATTTTCATTACATAAAAATTTTACATATTTATATATAGTATTGAATTGATTTCCATATATTAATCTAACCCATTTATTCTTTTCATAAAATTCTATTTCTTGTTTCATTTGTTCTTTTTGAATGTCTTCTAAATACCTTATTAATTCCATAATAGCTTTTGGTTTTTCCATATCACATGATTTAATTGTTTTCTTTTTTTTTGATTCTATAAACCAATATTCTTTTAGAATAATCTTTATATTTTTATTTTCTGGTATTTTTGATTTTTTATCTTTTGTTAAATTTTTATTATCTAAATTTATTTCTTCTTCTATTTTTTCATCTTCATTTTTAATTTCTTTAATATCTTCTCTTGTTATTTTAATTTGAATATGATAATATTTATCTTCATCAACTCCTTTATTATAAATATTTTTTAATATTAATAAAATTTTATCAATATTATCAATTATTTTATTTATTTTTTTTTTAATTTGTTCTTTAACTGGATCATCTTCATTTTTAATTAAAAGTATTAAATCTTTTAATTTTTTTAATTCTTCAAATGTGTCTTTATTAGTTTTTTTTGTAGTATTTTGTCCTTCTTCTTTTTTTTCTTCTTTTTTCTCTTCTTCTTTTTTTTCTTCTTCTTTTTTTTCTTCTTCTTTTTTTTCTTCATTTTTGATATTTAATTTAATATTTAATACATTTTTTAACTCTTTTAAGAAACCATCAGCTGATAAATTTTCATAATCAATTAATTTCCTTGAATTATTATCTAAATCTGAATTATATAATTCTTTTAATTTCTTATATTCTTCTGAATTTTTATCACAAGTAGTAATAATAGTTAAAGAAGCTTTATCTAAATTAGAAAAAATTAAACTAGGTTTAATTTCTTTATATGAAATTGTTGTTTTATTTTTTAAAGCATTAATTGCAATATTTTGTTCTTCTTCTTCATTATATTTATCATCATTATTTTGAATTCTTTGTGTATTTGCTTGACTTTCAATTAAATTTGAATAAGCACCTCTTGTAAAATGTTTAGTATTTTTCACAAGAGCATCAATAAAATATTCTCTTATATTTTTTAAATCATGTTGACTTTTTAATCCTCCAACTTCAATTAATCTATCAACAGTTAAATAATAATTATTTGTAAAATTTCTTAATTGACTTGCAATTATATTAATAAAACATTTTAATTGATAAAAAGTTGGATTTTTAATTTCAAAATATTCTCTTATTATTTCATCACATTTTTGTTGAGGAATAACTATTGCTTCAATTGATGGTTGATATTTTTCAAATGATACATTTTTAATATAAAGATTTTTATCACTTATTTTTTTCTCTTTTAATAACATTAAATAATTACAAAGTATTTGAATATTTGAATTCACATTATGATCAGTTTTATATTTTGACATTTGTTCTATTTTTCTAATTTTAAATAATTTTAATATAGGAAATTTTTTTAAAAAATCTACAAAACCATTAGGTATTTCTATTTTAATATGAATTTTATTACCTAAAAAAAATATATTTTCATTAAATTTATATAATTTAGTAACAAGAAATGAAAATAAAAAATCTTTCATTAAATCAATCTTATTAGTATCTGATAAATCCATATGAAGAATACAATTTTCATCTAAATTAAGTAACCTTAATCTTTCTAAAACATCAAGAATATTAAAATCTCCTCCAATTGGAAAATATTTATATTCTTTTTTTGATTCTAAAATTTCATCTTTTATTACAGTAGATTTACCAATTCCACATATATCTGAGTTAATAATTTCAATAGTTTCATCATTTATTTTAATATCATCATTTTCATTTTCATTTAAAGTTAAATTTTTATGATATGGCTTTTTAATTATTTCTTGAATAAAATCATTATGTTTATCATAGTAAATAAAGACTAAACAAGATTTAATTTCATCTTTTTTTTCAATATTTAATTTATTAATTAATTCAATTATTATGTCTTTTTTTTCAGTATCTAAAAATTCTAAATTTACAATTGAAAAAAGAACATTAAACTTACATAAAATTGCCCTATATATAAAAGCAATTATTTCTTCTGATGTAGATGACTCATTACAAATTAAAATAGTTTGAGCCAAAGGAGGATTTTGTGTTAAGTTTTGATATATTTTAATTATATTTTTTTCATGTTCATCTTTATAACTATAATAAGATTTTAAACCAATATATCCTTCTTTATTAATTATATTTTTTTTATAAATTTCTTCTTCATTAATTCCATTTATTTTTAATAGATTTTCTAAAAATGGTCCTGAATTTTTAATTGAATTATAAATTGGGTCAATTAAATCGCCTTTTTTTGATGTATTGATATAATTATATTCATTTTTTATTTTTTCATCATAATGATTATTTGTAATATACTTTAATAAATTGGTTACATCTCCCTTTGTATATCTCATAAAATTTGTTAAAGTATAAAAATGTCTTCCATATAAAAATCGAATAAGTGAATTATTCATATATTCTTTTTCTTGTTCTTCTTTTTGTATAATTAATAAATTGAATAATCTTGTCATTTCAGTTTTTATTTTACATTCTTCTTTTTTTTTATTTTTCATTTTTAACTTTCCTTTTAATATAATAATTTCATATGATAAATCTTCTGGATAACCTTTATTTGAAATTTCATTTAATAATAAAATTAAATTTTCAATTTGTTCAATATATGTTGAAAATTCTTTTACTATTTCATTAAAATTATCTTTTTCATCATTTTCAGTTTTTTTTATTAATGCCCTATCTCTAACTTCAAGAACTTCTTCAAAAGAAATTTGTTTTTCTAACTTTTCTTTATAGTTAATTGTTGGATAAAAAATTCCATTTTCACCATTAATTTTAAAGAGAGAATTATTATAAATATCTTTTACTTTTTGAGTTGTAAATTCAGATTTATCTATATTTTTATTATATAAATCTTTAAGTTCAGTAAAGTTTTTATTAATATTTTCTAAATAAGCTTCAATATTTTTATTTTTTTCATTTTTACATATTTTAATAAATTCTTTGTAAAATTCTATATCTTTTTTTTTATTAATTTTTGATAATTCATTAATAAATCTTACACATTTAATAAAATCATCTATATCACTTGCTTTAAGTGAACTATAATCATCTTCCCCAACAAATTCACTTAAATTTCTAAGTCCTTCTTCATCTTTATCTTTTAAAAATTTAATTAGATCTTTTTTTTCAGTTAATTTATTTATAATATCTTTTATCTGTTTTTTTAATATTTCCTTTTCTTGTAATATTTTTACTGCATTTTGAATTGCTTCTACATTAAATTCTGAATCTAATGTTTGTATTATATCATTTAATTCATTATAAAAATCACTTTTTTCAACATTTAATATATCTAAAATCATTTTAATTCCTTCAACTGTTTTCTTCATTTTTTCTTTTTGAGAGAAAACTATTAATTGACTTTCAATATATTTTATATTGACATCATTTTTCTTAAAATAATTTTTCATAAAATTTAATTCACTTTCTAATTGTTCTTCAGATTTACTTATTTCAATTAAAATTAGATTAAATATATCTGAATTAATCTCATTAAATTTATTTATATCTAATAAATTTTCTAACTCTAAATAATCTTTTTCAGCATTCTCTAATGGTTTAACTGAATAATTTTGTTTTTCAAAATTATATAATATATTGAAAAAATCACTTTTATGTAATTTATTATATTTTTCTGCATTATTTAAATATTTATTAAATCGTTCAAATTCTGGTACTATATTTAAAAACTCTTTTAAAGTTATTTTTTTTATTTGCTCATTTAATTCATTTATTTTCTGTTTATCATCTTCTTCAGGGAAAAAGTAATTAATATATTTATTAATTTCTGAAATATTATTTGAATAAGTTATAAATTTATCTATTTTACTTATTAAATCATCAAAAGAAATAATATTTTTATTTTTTTCTTCAAAGCAAATTAAATTAATTCTTTCATAAAAATTATCTTTACTATTTTTAATCTTATTTGCTAATTCTAAATCAAAATTATAGTTTTTTAATTTTTGAATAATTGAATTAATAACATTCTTAGTTTTTTTTAAATATTCGGAATTTTCTAGATATTCAAAATAACCATATTCAAAAATTGAGTGTAAAATTTTTATTTTTTCAGAATCTTCTTTTTCAAAAAATTCATTTTCATTAAAAGATAAATCATTAAATTTTTTAAATAATTTTTTTAATGCTTCTTCACTTTTGATTCCATTTAATAAAACTCTAATTGTTGCATCATTTGCATCTTTTAAATCTCCAGAAATATATTGAATTAATTTTGAAATTAACATATCATTTTTTCCAGCAAAAATTTCAATATATTTCATATATAATTTTTTTTTTGATTCTTCATTAAACATTTTTTCTATTTGTTCTAAAATTTCTTTTATTTCTTTTATTAGTCCTATATCTATATATTCTTTGAAACATTTATTTGTTATTTCATTAAATTTTTCATTTTGTCCTTTTGAAATTTTTAATAACTCTAAAAATTTTTGCTGAAGATTATTTAATATTTGTTTTTCTTCATCTTTAAAATTAATTATTTGAAATATTATATTTAAATCATCAAATCTTTTAATTTTATTTATTACTCCATTCATAAAATCAATATATTCTACCTTTGGTAAAATGTTATGAAAATTTATTTTATTAAATAATTCAAAGAAATTATCTATAGTTTCTTTATTTGATTTTTTTAATTCTTCAAAGTCGATTTTATCTAAAATTAATTTAGTTTTTTTTAATTTATCTATTTCTTCATTTTTATTTTTTGGGTAACCAAATATAGGATCGTGAGTTATTAATTCTAAAATTTTATTATTTTTATCTTCACTTTTTTGAATAGACCTTTCAATTAATTCATGTTTTTTTTTTTTCAAGTAATAAATATAAAGATTTCTTTTTTTTTTCATCTTGAAATGTTTCAATAAGTGAAATTATATCTTCAAAATTATTATCAACACTAATTTTATTAATTAATACTTTACAAAAATCAATATCTAAATTGAGAATATTCAACTTTTTTTCAGATTCAAAATCTTTAATTTTTCTTATTATTTCGATAATGTCACTAATTTTTTCTTCTTCTGGAATTAAGGGAAAATCTTTTATTTCTAAATAATTTTTTGCTTTCTTACAAATTAAATATATTCTTTTAATATTTACATTAATTGCATTTATACAATTTAAAAAACTAGAAAATTTTTTAATTAAACATTTAATTTGCTCTATTTTTTTCACACTTTTAAACATTATATCTACACATTCGTCATTTTTTTTTTTACTAAATGCATCTTCTTTATTATAAAATAAATCAAAAAAATTAATTTCAAAATCTCCTTTTTCCATTTTAATCATATTTGCAAAAGAATCTGAATCAAAGTAATAATAAATATACATTATAATAAAATAAAATTGTTCTAAAAAATTTTTTTTTGTTTTATCATTACCTTCTACTTTTTGACTTATAATATCACCTTTTTTTAAAAGTAATTTTAAAAGAGCTGAATAATTTTTAAATTCAAATTTTTCTGTAAATTTTATATTTTGTAATTTAAAAGAAGATAATAATATTTTAATATATTTAGTTCTAAATAGTTCTTTGAAAACATCCATATAAAAATCTAAATCAAAAGGTTTATCAAATAATTTAACAACATCTCTATTAAAATTCATTTTTACTGGATTTTTATCATTTTTCATATTTTTACTTTCTAAAAATTGAATAAAATAATGAAATTGTTCATGTTCTGTTAATAATATTGTATTAGGAGGTTTAGAATAACCCATAAAAAGTTCTTTATGATCTTGAAATTGAATATTAAAAATAAAATTTTCACCTTTAAAAACTGGGAATTCATCAGTTTTATACGTATTATCCAATAATAATGAAATATTGTTTTTCGAAGAATCAAATTCTGATGATAAAAGTAATATTGAATATTTTCCTTTTTCAAATTTTTTTTCTAATATAAAATCTGGTTCTTTATCTTTACTAAAAATGTTTACAACTTTTACTAATTTTTTAATTACCCCCTCCTTTATTTTAAAATGTGTTTCATTTACATTATTTCCTTCACCTTTTCCATAAAGAAAAAGAATTCTACTTTTATCATTTTGCATTTTGAAATTAAATTAAATGAAATAATAAAATTTTATATAGAGATAATAAAAAAAAAATAATTTATAAAAAATAGTTTAGTTTAATATGATAAAACTTGAAAAAGAAGTTTAACAAAAGTGGCATCTCCACTTGTTTCATCGAATTTAAAGATATTTTCCCCTTCAGTTTTCTGAAGAACATAATTTTTCCCATTAGAATTAACACAATTACCCTTACCAACATTACTAACATTTAACTTATCAAAATCAGGAATTATTTCTCCAGATTTAATATTCTGATAGGTTTCTTCATCACATTTCACAGTAAAAATATTATAATAACATTTATAAAAACCAACAGTTTTAGCTTGACAATGTTTCTTACACATTGGACAAATCATGAAACCTTTTTCTTTAACTAAATCAAGTTCTTTTATATTTTTTTTCATATCAATAACTTCCTTATTATAAGCTTCACATTTATTATTTTGACAATTACCATATAAATTAATTCCACGTGTTACATATCTCCAAGGTTTTGCATTATTATTTCTACCTACTTTTATTTGTTTTATTTTTGCCTTTGTTATATCATTAAATTGTATTGCAAAACCTTCTAAATTTGCAGCATTTCTTAAAGTGAATGATTGATTGTTTATGAAATTATATGTTTTATCAAAGTCAAGTTGTTTTCCATTTGTTAATATAATTGCTTCATCTGGAACATCTATTCCTTCATCTATCATTGTTGTAATTAAATCTTCTAATGTCCCTTTTCCACTATATGATATTTTGTGTGTTTTTGATGTATCTTCTTCATATATTTTTAAATCCATTTTTTTTATATTGATATTTTATAATATTTTTTATTTTTTTTTCATTTTTTAGATTTGTTTGTTTAAAATAATATATTTTAACTTTTTTTATTTATAAAAAATTTGTCTTTTTTTAATTATTCATTTCAATAATTAAATTAATATTATCTTCTTTATAAAAAATGTCTAAAATATAAAAGATAATATTTTTGAGTTTCTCTTTTTTGGTGTTTTGATATTTTAATAAATATTCTTTTCCTCCTTTTTTATTAAATTCTTCAAAAATAATATTTTTATTTAATGATGTTTGCTCAGAAATTAATTTTCCAGTATTTAAAAAACAAAAAAAGCATTCAAAAACATGGCAAATAATATCATTATCTCTTTCAAATTTTACAAGTATTTCAAATAATTCATCAAAAAATCCTATTTCACCTAAATAAATAAAATTATTAATTGATATAAAATTTATTAAATTCTCAATCAAAATAAGAATTTCTTTGATTTCATTTTCGTATAAATCATTTTTTAGGCAATTAAGAATATATTGTAATAAATCTTTATTTTTCATTAACTTTTCTGCTATTAATTGCCCACAATTAATTAAATTTGAGAATACCCAAAAACAATCATTTTTAATCTCTTGATGATTGTTATAATTTGATAAAATAGTATATTCTAAATTTAATATTTTATCGATTAATATAATATTATTTAAAATTATTTCATTATCATTTACTGCAATAAAATTACCAATTATTCTATTAAATAATATTATTATTTCTTTATTTGAAAACATTTTTTTTTCATCAATTAAATTTTCAATAAATCCAGTTGAAAGAATTTCTTTATTATATGAATTATTTTTCATATCACTAAAAATAATAATAGAATCTAATATTTTAGCATAATTTTTTTCATTATTTGTACTCATAAAATTAATTAAAATTTTTATAATTTGATATTTAAGTTTTATAATTTCTAAATCTTGAGCATAATCATGTATTTTATAATCCATTAAAATTAAATTTCTTAAAAATTTTATTCCTTCTTCTATTATAGTTTGAAATATACCCTCTTGATTAACATTATTTCTAAAATTATTTTGTTGTAATAATTCAATAATTTTATATTTAAATAAACTGGAAAGAATTATATTAAAACAAGTTTCATTATCATTTATAGTAATATTATGAAATAACCAAAGTAATTGGGAAATTAAGTCTAAATCATTTGATAATATAATTCTCTCATATATTCTGAAACAATTTGGAGTTACTAATAAATGATTTAAGACATTATCTCCTCTTAAATAAGAATAATTAATTAAAATCCAAATTCCTTGATAAAGTATTACATTATCATTTAAATATTTATTTAAACATTCAATTATATCTGTTATTATATTTAAATTATAATCTGTGATTAAATATTCTTCTTGACTAAAATAATTTCTTATTGATAAAATTCCAAATTTGACTTCTTCATAAATATTTGATTTTAAATATAGTAACATATCGTTAAAGAATAAATCTGAATTAATATAGTTTTTTTTTTTTTTGGTATTCTGGTAAGTTTATATCTTTATCATTTATTTCATATTTTGAATGTATTTTATTATCATCCCGCTTCTTTAAGTTTCTTTTATAAGAAATATACTCTGAAATTTTTTTTTTTCTTAAAGATAATTTATAATCTTCACTTTGTTTTTTAATATCTTTTTGAATAACTAAAAAAATATTATTTTATAATATATACTTGATGAAAATATTTTATTTCTCTCCTTTAATTTTTGATCTTCCATATTTAAATTTTACTTAATTTTTAAAAAATAAAATAATAAACCAAAAATTAAAATAAAATAAAACTCCTATAAAAAAAGAATATAAATCAAAAAAAATAAAAAAATATAAAAACAAAAAAAAAAAAAAAATAAAATAAAAAATAAAAAATATTTTTTTAAAAAAATGGACTCAAGTACAAAGAATTTTGACTCAACCTTATCAACAAACCAAAATCCATTATTACCAATAAATTACATTCAACTACAAAATCAACAAGACCAGAACTATAATCAAACATATAATCTTCAATCTCAAACAAATCAGCAAAATCTATTATATCAAAACAACAATCAATATTCTCAAAATATTCTCCAACCAAAAAGTGAAGAAAACATAGATGAAAATTATGAAAATTCTCAAGAAAAAAAAGAAGATACTCATAAAAGAAGATCTAAAAATGATACTGAAGGAAGAACATTTGTATGTCAATTATGTGGAAAAAGTTATTTATCATATCCTGCATTATATACTCATAGAAAACAAAAACATAATACTAATTTAAGTAGTGGAAGAGGAAGAGGAAGACCAAAAAAAGATATTAGTGAACAAAATATTGAAAGAATTAAATTTAATCCTTGTAATTTTAATTATTTTCAAAAAGAAAATAGAAAAGGTGAAACTAATGAATTTAAAAAAGTAATTTTAGATG
>JAEEGL014418290.1_pt1 | contig 11476 bp, 7 predicted proteins | sample 9134231 | NCBI WGS metagenome assembly JAEEGL01 (sample SAMN16246548, study PRJNA631951) | gut metagenome | biome: gut microbiome; feature: rumen; material: fiber-attached | host: Bos | place: Iran: Karaj | collected 2018-10
GTAAACATTATAGCAAAACCTCAAGCAGTGTTAGAAAATATTGTAGTGACTCCACCAACAAAACGCATTTATATCCAAGGAGAAAGCTTAAATCTAAGTGGCATCGCAGTACGAGGATATTATGATGATGGTACAAATAGAGCAATAAACATAAGCGAATGTGTAGTTTCTGGATTTAGCAATAGTACTATAGGAACAAAGTACGTGTATGTATCTTTTGGAGGTAAATCAGATTACTTTACAGTAAGCATTGTGGCTCAGCCACAACCAGAGCCTGAGCCTGAGCCTGAACCACAACCAGAACCTCAACCAAGCAATCAAGAAAAAGTTTTGGTAGCAATGGATATATACAAGATGCCAACCAAAACTACTTATGTGCAAAATAGGGAATACTTGGACTTGAGCGAAGGATTGATAATATTGTATTACAGCGATGGTACAGCTAAAGTGGCAAAAATGAGTGATAAGGCCTTGACAATTGGTGGATTTGATAACACCAAGACAGGCGATAACACTATAAAGATTTCTTATCTAAATCAGCAAACATCTTTTGAGGTAGAAATAATAGAGGCTGATGCGGTGAGTGAAAATGAACTAACTATGGGTACAAATGAGCTAGATGATGGAGAGTATTCGTATGTTTCAAGCAAAAAGAAAAAATCTTTAGCAGAAATAGGAATATACTCACTAGTAGTTGTGAGTGGAATAATATTGTTTATTTTGATTGTGATATTACTTCGTAAGAGATCGCAAAAGCTCAAATAAAAAAGAACACTTTATATATATAGATATATAAGGTGTTTTTTTGTTAATAATTAACAATATGTTTTGTATTGCAAAAAAAATTATGATATGTTATAATAAACGGAATATCTACAAAGGGAGCGAGTAGGGTGGAAGATCGAAAATTTGAGTTAGTTTCCAAATACAAACCAACAGGTGATCAGCCTCAAGCTATAGAAAAGCTGGTAGAAGGGGTAAAAGACGGATATCGAGAGCAAGTTTTGCTGGGGGTAACTGGTAGTGGTAAGACATTTACTATGGCAAATGTCATAGCCCAACTTAATAGGCCAGCACTAGTGCTTGCTCATAACAAAACTTTGGCAGCACAGCTATGTAATGAGTTTCGGGAGTTCTTTCCTCACAATAGGGTAGAGTATTTTGTTAGTTATTATGATTACTATCAGCCAGAGGCATACATTCCTAGTAGTGATACATATATAGAAAAAGATTTGGCTCTAAATGATGAAATAGACAAATTGCGTCATAGTGCGACGTGTTCTTTGATGGAGAGGCGTGATACTATCGTAGTCGCATCAGTTTCGTGTATTTATGGATTAGGTAATCCAGAAACTTATTACAATATGGGGCTGAGTTTGCGTGTAGGTCAAGATGTAGATATGCGAAAGATTATTTCCAAACTTATCTCTATGCATTACAGTCGAAATGATATGGACTTTGCTCGTTCTTGTTTTAGGTTAAAGGGGGATACTCTGGACATTTTCCCTTCATATAGTAGTGAAGTTGCTGTGCGAGTAGAGTTTTTTGGAGATACTATCGAAACTATATCTGAGTTTGACCCAGTAACTAATAGAAAGATAAATCATCTAGAGCACTTTTTGCTGTTTCCAGCGACACACTTTGGAGTAGAGGCAGAGAATCTATCAAAGGCGCTAGAAAATATCAAGGCTGATGCGGTGATAGCCGAAGAAGAATTTACCAAGCAAGGTAAATTAATTGAGGCGCAACGAATTAGGGAGCGAGTGGCTCACGATGTGGAAATGATACAGGAAATGGGGTATTGTACCGGAATAGAGAACTATTCGCGTTATTTTGATGGCCGACAACCAGGCGAAGCTCCTTATGTGCTGCTTGATTACTTTCCACAGGATTTTATCACATTTATTGATGAATCGCACATCACTTTGCCTCAGATAAGAGGTATGTACAATGGTGATGTGGCGCGCAAAAAGAATCTGGTAGACTACGGATTTAGATTGGAGTCAGCCTATGACAACAGGCCGTTGCGATTTGAGGAATTTGATGCAAGAGTTGGGCAAATGATTTGTGTGTCGGCTACTCCTGCTGAGTATGAATTAAAACACGCTGGTCAAGTTGTAGAGCAGATTATTCGTCCGACAGGACTACTCGATCCTCCTGTGGAGATAAGACCAACCAAAGGTCAAATAGATGATTTGATGGGGGAAATATTTCATGTGGTAGAGGCAAAAGGACGAGTGTTAGTCACTACATTGACTAAGCGTATGGCAGAGGATTTGACCACATTTTTCCAAGAGCATGACATAAAGGTAAAATATTTACATAGTGAAATAGATACTCTCGAGCGTATCGAAATCATCAATAGTTTGCGTGCTGGAGAATTTGATGTGCTGGTAGGTATCAACCTTTTGCGTGAGGGGATAGATTTGCCAGAGGTAAAACTCGTGGCAATATTAGATGCCGATAAAGAGGGCTTTTTGCGCAGTGAAACTTCGCTGGTGCAGATTATTGGTCGAGCAGCGCGTAATAGTGAAGCTAGGGTAATAATGTATGCGGATAATCGTACGGAAAGTATGGATAACGCAATTACCGAGACAGAACGTAGGCGAAATATTCAGATGCAATATAACAAAGAGCATAATATTGTGCCCAAAACGATAGTCAAAGAAATCAAAAATACCATCGAAATTACAAAGAAAGTGCAAGAAGATAAAGGAAATATGACAGATAAAGAACTCCGTGCTGAAATGGAGCGAATCAAAGGTTTGATGCATGTGGCAAGTAAAAATCTAGAGTTTGAAAAGGCGATAGAGCTAAGAGAGCAACTCAATGAATTGAGAAAACTGATGCGAGGTGATAAGGAATGAAAGATATAATAATAAAAGGCGCAAAGGAAAACAATTTAAAAAATATTGATGTAACCTTGCCTCGAAACAAATTGATAGTATTTACTGGAGTAAGTGGAAGTGGAAAATCTACGCTTGCTTTTGACACTATTTATGCAGAAGGTCAACGCAGATATGTAGAGTCGCTATCTAGTTATGCTCGTCAATTTTTAGGGCAGATGCAAAAGCCTGATGTCGAAAGCATAGATGGTCTGAGTCCTGCTATTAGTATCGATCAAAAAACAACGAGTAACAACCCTCGCTCTACTGTGGGGACTGTTACAGAGATATATGATTACCTTAGGTTGTTGTTTGCTCGTGTGGGGACACCGCACTGTCCTAAGTGTGGCAAAGTGGTTACCAAGCAATCTATCGACCAAATCATAGACAAGATAAAGGCGGATATACCACAAGGGGAAAAACTCATGATTTTGGCTCCAGTAATCCGAGGGCAAAAAGGTGAACACGTAAAGGCGCTAGATGAAATCAGACACAATGGGTTTTCTCGTGTGGATATAGATGGTAAGATTTTTACTTTTGATGAGGATATAAAGCTTGAAAAGAACAAAAAGCACTCAATTTCTATCGTTGTAGATCGTATCATTATGAAAGAAGATATCGACAAGCGACTTACAGAGAGTGTGGAAACTGCGCTCAAAGCCTCAAAAGGTGTAGTGGTGGTGGTTACACAAGCGCAAAACTACATGTTTAGCACGCAGTTTGCTTGTCAACATTGTGGCATAGGATTTGAAGAAATTACACCTAGGTTATTTAGTTTTAATAGCCCCTTTGGTGCGTGTCCAGAGTGTCATGGATTAGGTTTTACTACAGAAATTGACCCTGATCTTATTGTAAAAGATAAAAACAAATCTATAGCAGAAGGTGCAATCAATGTAACTGGTTGGGGCCTAGACACTAGTTTGTTTTCACGTAGTTATTTTGAGGCATTGAGCCAAAAATATCATTTTAGTTTGACCACTCCATTTAAAGATTTGCCCAAAGAGATTGTCGATATTTTGCTATATGGTAACTGCGGAGAGGAACTTGAGATTTCTTGGAACACTAAGAAGTTCTCGGGAAATACTTATGGTAGTTATGAGGGAATTGTAAATAATCTCGCTAGAAGATATAAGGAAACAACAAGTGATTATATCAAGGGTGAAATAGCCAAATTTATGAAAGAACAGCCTTGTAAGGTTTGTAATGGAGAAAGGCTAAAGGATATTGCCCGTGCAGTAAAAGTTGGTAACAAAACGATTACACAACTTTGTAATCTAAGTATTGACGATTTACACACATTCTTTGATGATGACAAGTTTAAGAAAAATGTTGTAGCTGAGCCTATTGTTAAGGAGATTTTGGCTAGATTACAGTTTTTACGTGATGTGGGGCTAAATTATCTTACACTAGCTCGTAGTGCAGGGACTTTGAGTGGTGGTGAGTCGCAACGTATTAGGCTAGCCACTCAAATCGGTAGTGGGCTAACTGGAGTAATCTATATTCTCGATGAGCCTAGCATAGGTCTGCATCAGCGAGATAATGACAAACTGATAAATACGCTTACGCATCTAAGAGATTTGGGAAATACTGTGATAGTTGTCGAGCATGATGAAGACACAATGCGAGCAGCTGATTATCTAGTAGATATAGGACCTTTTGCTGGCGTGAAGGGTGGTGAATTGGTGGCTTGTGGTAGTGTGGAAGACCTAATAAAAGAGCCAAAATCAATCACAGGTAAATATCTAAGTGGAGAAGAAAAAATTGCGATTCCTAAGAAACGAAGGAAAGGAAATGGCAAGTTTATAAAACTTTGCGGAGTAAAAGAGAATAATCTCAAAAACTTTGATGTAGAATTTCCTATGGGAGTACTCACTTGTGTAACTGGTGTGAGTGGTAGTGGTAAGAGTAGTTTGATAACAGATATACTCTATCCAGCATTATCAAATAGGTTAAATCGTAGTTCGCTTGCTGAAGGGCGATATGAGCGCATTGAAGGAGTGGAGAATGCAGATAAGGTAATCGCAATTGATCAAAGCCCAATTGGGCGTACTCCACGCTCAAACCCAGCCACTTATACTGGGGTATTTACCCAGATAAGGGATTTATTTGCTAGTACTCCTGCCGCACAAGAACGTGGTTTCACCAGCGGACGATTTAGTTTTAATATCTCAGGTGGACGATGTGAAACATGTTGTGGTGATGGTATAAAGAAAATTGAGATGTACTTTTTGCCAGACATCTACGTACCTTGTGAAGTATGTAAAGGGCGTAGATACAACCGAGAAACTCTAGAGGTAAAATACAAAGGCAAGAGCATATATGATGTGTTGGAAATGACTGTTGAGGAAGCATTAAAGTTTTTTGAAAACCAAAGTGCTATTCGAACAAAAATTCAAGCCCTATATGATGTAGGTTTGGGGTATATCAAACTCGGTCAATCGGCGACCACACTGAGTGGTGGAGAGGCGCAAAGAGTAAAATTGGCCACTGAGTTATCCAAGAAGAGTACAGGTCAAACAGTATATATTCTAGATGAGCCTACTACAGGACTGCACATCTATGATGTAGACAAATTGATTAGTATTTTCAACCGTTTGACTGATGCTGGCAATACTATCATAGTAATCGAGCATAACCTCGATGTAATCAAAGTGGCTGACCACATAATAGATATTGGCCCAGAAGGGGGAATCAATGGTGGAACAATCGTAGCGCAAGGAACCCCAGAGCAGATTGCCAAAAACAAAGCAAGCTACACAGGGCAATTTCTAGCAAAAATTTTAAAGAAATAGAAGAGCAATTAACTCTTCTATTTTTAATAGATATAAAATTAAAATTAAACATAAAAAACACTTTAGTATTTTACTAAAGCGTTTTTTTTTATTTTTATTTTTCTTTCTTTTGTTTACTTACTATTTTTTCGTATTCTTCCTCGAGAACCTTGAGGTCTAGTTCGATTTCAGTAATCTTGTTTTTCTGCATTTCGATTGATTTTTCAATCTGTTTTACATCGACAGGATGCTCAGGATCTGAAGGTTTACCAAGTTCGGCTTGTTCCTCAGCAAGATAATTTTTAGATTGTTTGAGTTCTTCTTTGAGCAAGTTGATCTTGTGCTTGATTTCTGATTTGCGTTCTTTTTTGTCTACATCTTTGAGTAGGGTGTTGAGCCTATCATAATCAGCCTCAGAAATTTGTTCTTTCTGACGAGGACGATTTGCTTTTGCTTTGCGGATGAAGTATCCGATAATAGCAACTAGTACGGCAATACCGATAATCGTAGTAGGAATAGCAAACCAAGCGGAAGAGTCAAAACCTGTAGAACTTTCTTCTGGAGTATCCTCTTCGGGGGTAGTAGCAAGTATTACATTGAATGGAACATCATTTTCGTATGTAGCAGTTTGTGATTTGTATTCATCTTCGCTAATTGATTTTATGCTTAGATCACTAAAGAATACATATCCAGATGAAGGTATAAATTCATTTCCTAATCCAAATACGACAGCTCCTGTTACAGAGTTTTCTTGATTTAGATAAATAGTATATTCGGTCCATTTGTTACTGCTGTCAGCAAATGCTTCGGCTGCTGTTTGACTAGCATCAGATTTGCTAGTGTTTATGTTTGTAAAGTATTTGTTTACTCCATCTATTTTAAACATTGCTCCAGCTTTTACTATTTCGCCATTGTCATCATACAAGAATTCATCGCTTTTTGTAACCAAAATGGTTTTTGCCCAAACCGACACTTTGTAATAAGTATTTGCATTGAATGTGTATGCAAAATTTGTTTTTATGCTGGTGTTTGTTGGATCTTTGGAGTAGATATAGAATATTTCATCATTACTATCATTGTGTGTAGTGATAGAATTTTTGCTTACACCCACGCCAAATTCGTCAGCTTTTACTATTCCAAAATCAGCATCTGCAGAGTTACTAACGACAGACATATAGCGAGGTGTACCATTGTCATTTGCGATTATTTGGTCATTTGCTAAGTTGACCTTGATAGTTGTGTCACTTTCTGTGATTGCATTAAAGTTATCTTCAGTTGTGTTAGAATCAAATACACAGTTATCAAAGAAAGCGTATCCAGTAGCAGGGGAGTTGTCTTTACCCAAACTCAAGGTGAGAGTGAGCGTTAGGTCTGTACTAAAGTTTTTGATATATAAGTTATATGTCTTCCAACCACTTTCGTTAGGAAGTGTAAATTCATATAAAATATTTCCATTATCACTAGCGATAGTAACGAAACTATTTCCTGAGTTTACTTTTGTGAACGCTTCAAAACTGATCTGAGCATATCCATCAGCACTCAAAGATGCGCTTTCACTAGAGAAGGCTTGATATGAGTTTGCATCATTGTTTCGAATCATGAGTACATTGTCTGAAATTCCACTTGCTTTTGCAGGACAAGGGATATCAGCTCCTATGGCGCTCCAGTTTTCAGGTAATACGTTTACTACACCACTAGCTGTATTATTACTATTTTGTGCAGTCCAATCTTCAGGTTCGAAAACATTTGCATCTTCAATTACTACATTGTTAAATGTCGAGTTAGCAAAGTTGAGTTCGGGAGTAGTTTGCATTGATAGGGTAGTGTTGTTTGAGTTTGCTGAGCTGCTGGATGATTTGATACTTTCGGTAACAATTTCAGACTTGATATCTGCGATAGCTATATATCCAGTTGCATTATTAGTATCAGTGCCAAGGCTAAAATTGAGATAACAATTAGTGTCAAATCTGCTGTCGCCCTTTACATAAAAGTCATAACGAGTCCAGTAGTTGTTGAGCGCACTACCAGTTACCATCGAACTGATTGATGCAGATTTTTCTTCTGGCTCAAGAGCAGTTTCACTGTTAGGTATGCCATAGATACTGAGTTTGCCTTCTCCAGATGTGATAGAGTGCTTTGCCCAAACGCTGATGCGATATAAGCTCATGCGCTTGATAGAGATATTGCTAGACTTTAGATTTGCTGAGGTGTTGTTAGCCACTAGCAAAGCACCGCTTTTTATTCCTCTTTGGTTGCTACCGATGATAGTATTTTCGCCATTGATAGAGATTACTTCATCAAAGTTTGTTACAAAGCTAGCATTTGAGTTTGACCAAAAGCTTAGGTCGCTAGCAAATATTCCATTTTTTACAAAACCATATGCATCAGAATTTGTAATAAAACTATTTTGAGTAGTTAGGTCAAATTCTCTTGTAAAAGATGATGTGTTTAGGTGGGTGCAGTACTCTTCTAGAGAGTATTGCATTACTTTTACATTATCAAAACATACAAATCCACTGCAAGTATTACCATTCTTGCCACCCAAGAAAAGTTCTAACTTGGCAGCAATAGATTTGTTCATTCCAGTTTTTACAAACATAGACACTTCTTGCCATTGTCCTAGGGTAGTGATATTGGTTATGTTTGTATTTTCTAGTCCTTCACCAGTAAGGTAAATGCTAGCATTTGCATTACCATATGTATATACGAGCAACTTGATTTCATAAAAACAATCTGCGTTTAGAGTGAAATCAGATGAGGTTGCATATCCATAGTTTGTAGCACTGTTTGGGCTATTGAGGATAAGTAATTTGGTGTCATCAGCATCGGGTGAGTAAAAGAAGTTGGTTGTGATGTCATAATTACTCAAGCCATAGCTAGTACGATTGTTGTTAAAGTAAGCGGTACTTAGGTTGATGATACCGTTATACTCTGGCGCTACTCCGCTACCATTTGCCTTTGTCCAGTTAGATGGAGTTTGTGGCGAGCTAGTACTACCACTACCACTAGTAAAATCAGCATTACTTAGTCCTACTGAAGAGGTGGCATCTAGCACCTTGGTAGAGTTTGTTGCTGCAAAGATATTAGCAGAGGCATTATGAGAATGGGTTATCATGCCTACAGCAATAGGCATCAACACAAAACTCATAGACAAAATAACTGCTAGTAAAATTGTTTTTAAATAGATACGTTTTTTAGTCATAATCAATTACCTTTTAGTTTGTGTTTTGTGTGCATAAAATTTGCACATAAGATAAACCTATTATATATCATAACCCAAATAAAAGCAAGTTTTTTGGGGTATATTCACAAGAATATTTTCGGATTTTTTGAGGGGAATATGAAAGCCAAAAAAGTATTTTTGATTATTTTTGCAGGTGTATTTATCGGGGTAGCTAATGGGCTTTTTGGAGGCGGAGGTGGAATGGTTTGTGTGCCATTGCTATTACTACTGGGGCTAGATAATCAGCATGCTCAGGCTACTACTATCCTAATAATGTTGCCTATTAGTCTAGCTAGTGCGATTATTTATCTACTGAGCTCCACTGTCGAGTGGGATACAACCCTCTTTGTGGGGATAGGCTCTATTGTGGGCGGCGTGTTGGGTGGATTTTTACTCAGTAAACTAAATAACAAAGTTCTTTCGTTTATTTTTGCTTTTGTTGTGCTGGGGGTAGGAATAAGGTTATTGTTTTAAGGAGGTGTTATGGCTTTTTGGTGGTTAATTTTGCTAGGGTTTGCTGGTGGGGTAGTAGGAGGAATGGGATTTGGTGGGGGTACATTACTAGTACCACTACTTACGCTAGTTGCTGGAGTCGAGCAGCATCTCGCTCAGGCGATAAATCTACTAGTGTTTTTGCCTACGGGGCTAATAGCACTTATTTTTCATATTAAAAACAGACTAGTCGATTTTCGGCTGTTTTTTGCTGTTGCTCCAGTTGCGCTTGGGGTAGCAATAGGGGCAGCAATTCTTGCTCAAAATCTAAAAAGTGACTTACTTGGGCATTTATTTGGTGGTTTTCTCATTGTGATAGGAATTGTTATGTTAGTAAAAGCTATCAAAGAAGCAAGAGCAAAATGACATTTAAGCATAGACCATTGTAGCAAAAGCTAAATACCTCTTTGCTCCATATGCAATTTTTTGAATTAAATTGCATATATAAGGTGAGGGGGTGGAGAATTGATAATCGAGTCTTTTGTGGCATTTATGAATAAGATAATGTTTTTTTCTTCATATGTGGATAATGTGTCGAGTTTTCCAAAAACATTGTCGGCCTCAGAGGAAAAAGAATGGCTAGAAAAACTAAAACAGGGCGATAAAGAAGCCAAAAGTATGCTGGTATCGCATAATCTAAGACTAGTCGCTCATATAGTAAAAAAATATAGCAATAGTGCAAAAGAGGCTGATGATCTAATTTCGGTTGGGGCGATTGGACTTATAAAAGCAATTGATAGTTATTCTCCAGAAAAAAATACACAACTTTCCACTTATGCAGCTCGATGTATAGAAAATGAGATTTTGATGCTATTTCGTGCTAATAAAAAGCATCAAAACAACCTCTCACTTGAAGAAAGTGTGGGTGTAGAGAAAGATGGTAATGAAATAACACTTGGTGACATGTTGTGCGATAATGAAAACGATGTAGAAGAGCAAGTTTCTACCTTGATTTTAAATGAAAAACTTAGGCAAATTTTAGAGGAAAAACTAAGTGAACGAGAATACAAAATATTGTGTATGCGCTACGGAATAGGTGGTGGAAAAGAATTGACTCAGCGTGAAGTGGCGGTAAAAATGGGAATATCACGTAGTTACATTAGTCGGCTCGAGAAAAAGGCACTTTCCAGCCTAAAAGGTGTGGTCGAGACGCAACTACTATAGATAAAAAAACAGGCATGTAGCCTGTTTTTTAGTGTTGCATTTCTCCGTACATAACGTTACGAGATTTGCGATCACGCTCAACCAACTCATTGAGTTTGTTACGCACCGCATCGGGGTGTTTGATACGTACTAGATCCATAGTAGCATCAGAAGCATCTTTACAGTACACTTTGAGTGTGCCTGTACCAAATAGCGAATTTGTAAATGAAGAGAATATAGATACATCATCTACACGGAATAGTTGAGTTTCCTCAACACGTATGCTAAAAAATCCGATCTCAGATATGAGTTTGATCCACTTGCCGGGTTTTTCGATAATGGCGTAACGAGTGAATGACAGGGGAAGGCCGCACCAACGCTTGCGGTCGTGCCAGTGTTCGATGCAATCAGAACCGTATTTACTTGCGTAATTTGTCATATTACCACCTCACTTGTTTTTTTCAGTATAGCATATCAAATCCAAATTGTAAACAATTTTGATAAAAAAATTAATTTTTTGACCTTGTTTTTGGAAAAGTATTTTTTTGTGTAAAAACACAAATTGTGTCGATTTTTGTTTGACAAATAATTTAATTTTTAATAAAATTATACTAGTAATTTTTATGGGCTAAAGTAAATAAAAAACATCAAAAAAGACAAAATAAATAGTAGGGTAAAAGTTATGAAATATAGATTAGCAATATTTGCGTTTTTGGCTATTATAATGGGTATGGTTAGTATGGTTGGTTGCGGCGATCCATATAGCAAACTCAAGTTAGAAGTGAGTAGTAGCGAACTAATATTTGATTTGGATAGTGAAACTGATGAAAACAAAGCCGCTACCTTTACCGCAACTGTAAATGGGGCTAGTGGGGATATGGTGTCAGGATTGATACTAGAATTATCAGATCAGACAGTAGCAGCTGTTTCGGTAGCCAGCGTAAACAAAAATAAATACACGA
>JAEEGL014438462.1_pt1 | contig 11476 bp, 9 predicted proteins | sample 9134231 | NCBI WGS metagenome assembly JAEEGL01 (sample SAMN16246548, study PRJNA631951) | gut metagenome | biome: gut microbiome; feature: rumen; material: fiber-attached | host: Bos | place: Iran: Karaj | collected 2018-10
CCGGAGATCAATCTGGATAAGGTAAAGAGCACTCCCTTAGGCGAAGCCATGCGCCTTGCCTATTACAACAACCGAAACAGTGAAGCATACCAGATGTTTCAGCGGGTAATGTCCAATCCGCCGAAGACCTTAAACTGCATCATCAGTACCGTACAGGCCATCCTTGCCCGCTACAACACCAAAGAGATGAAGCTGTTCATGGACCTTTCGGAGCTGTTTACACCCGAAAAGCTCCTGAACGAAAAGACCGTGGTGTTTGTACAGTGCAGCGATATCGATGATACCCTGTACGGATACATCAACATGTTCTACACCCAGACCATGCGTCGCTTATTCCAGTACAGCGATGAAGCTGCGGATCGCAAAAGCCTGCTCCCCGTCCGGTTCATCCTGGATGATTTTGCCACCAACGTGGTCATCCCTCAGATGCCCAAGTGGAGCTCCATGATGCGGGAGAGACAGATCTCCGTCATGCTGATGATCCAGTCCATCACCCAGCTGGAGGAAATGTACAACAGCTGCAAGGCCCGGACCATCATCAGCAACTGTGATTATCTGGTGTTCCTTCGTACCAATGACCTCCAGACCGCCATGGAATTTTCCCATCGTCTGGATCTGCCGGTCAGCGACGTCCTTTACCTGCCCATCGGCACGGAGTATATCTTTATGAGCGGCGAAAAGCCCATCAGGGATGAACGCTATGATATGAAGGTACAAAGTAAGGATTATCGTAAGATCTACGGCCCGAAAGCCGGGATCAAGGCTGTGCCCACGGTGACCGAAGTAAAACAAAGCGAAGAACGTCCCGCCTGATGAAAGGAGAATGCTATGTCCGTTATTGAAGTAAGATCCGCCCAGGGCATCTCAGCCCTTCCCATTGAATCCAGACTACTTACCGGAAGAAACGTATTCTTTTCCGGTTCCGTCAAAGAAGAAACTGCATTGGATGCCGTAAAGGAGATCATGTATCTCATACAGGAAGATCCCCACGCCCCCATTAACCTCTTTATCACCACCAACGGCGGCGATGTGAATCAGGGCATGCTCCTGTATGACGTTATGGTAGGTATAGAGGATATTGAGCTAAGGACCATCTGCATGGGCAAGGCCTACAGCATGGGAGCCATCCTTCTTGCCGCAGGGCAGAAGGGCCGCCGGTATATCCTTCCCAATTCGGAAGTAATGATCCACGAACCCCTCCTGGGAAATGAGATCTCCGGTAACAGCTCCACCATCAAATCCATCTCCGATTCTCTGCTGGCCACCAAAAAGCAGACCTGTGAGATCCTGGTAAAGCACACCGGTCATACCATGGAGGAAATTGAGGAAGCCATTTCCTACAACCATTATTTCAAGGCAGAAGAAGCCATCGAATTCGGTCTGGCGGATCATGTGATCAGCTTTCACGATATCGTGACCGGACATTATCCGGTCTGATGGAAACAGACAAAAAGGCAGGAAGCGCAAATGCTCCCTGCCTTACTTATTTTTCATACCTGGTCAGTCCGTACTTGCCTCCAAGCCAGATGCAGGAAGCACTTTCCTCCATGCACTTGACTTCGTTATCCGCAAGACCGTTTTCCTGTTTGATCACCGTTCCTGATATTTTTCCGTCTGTCATGGAAAACAGTCTGTCCGGTGTATTTAACACCATCACGCCGTCCGACTCTGTGGTGATCCACAGTCTGCCTGAGGAATCTTGAAAAAGATACCGCACCTTCATGCCCGGAATGCCGTTTTCCGCATCCCAGGTATGGGTGATCTCCCAATGATCCTCCTTTTTTTCCGCAAGACTAAGCCCCCCGTATACCATCTGCCCGCTGCCGATCAGAACCCTGTCATCGGAAAGAGGCAGGATTGCATTGATATAGCGGTGCTGGATCCCGTCCTTTGTAGAAAGATAGCACCAGCCATCCTGTCTGCGGATACTGATGCCGCCCTGATCTGCCGCCAGATAGGAACCAAACCACATTTCCTCGCCCACCGGCATGATGACCTGCACCACTTCTTCGATCAGGCCGTTATCGGTGGTAAAGGTCTCCTTTACGGACCAGTTATCTCCTTCTTTCGTAAGAAGGACCGCGCCCTCCTGCATTCCCGCATAAAGGCCTTCCTCTGTCACACGAAGGGCATTGACACGCCCGCCGGGGATCTGAGGCTCTTCCATGCGAAACAGCTCGTTTCCCTCCGGATCAAAAGCGCATACCCCCTTATCGTGACCTGCCCAGATTATCCCGTCCGGGGTCTGCGCAAAAGCTGCCGCATAGATCATCTCGATATGGGCTTCCAGTTTCTTAAGCATCTCTCCGCTCTCCGGATCCAGCAGATAGATTCCTTCCGGTGTCCCGACCCAGAGCTTTGCTCCGTCATAAAAGAGGGCGGAGATCTCCTGTCCCGGCATAAATACTGTAAGGTTATCTATGACGGAATCTTCCGTCTCCTGCATCTTCCGGTTATATACGATCCCCACCAGGATCAGCACGATGAAAAAGGCCAGGATCAGGCCTATACTTTTCCGCTTCACTTTACGAATTTCCCCTCTTCCATAAACAGATGTCTATCGCAGAGCATCTCTGCTTCCTGCCGGCTGTGTGTCACAAACAGCAGGGCACATTTTCCTTTGCAGAGCTTTCCTACCCCTTCCAGAATCCGGAATCTCCCTTCCTTATCCAGATTGGAAAAAGGCTCATCCAGCAAAAGAAGCTTCTTTTCACAGGCAATGGCTCTGGCAATGGCTGCCCGTCTTGCCTGTCCCCCGGATATCTGATGGGGATAGCGCTTTAGCAGTTCCCCGATCCCCAGGATCTCTGAAAGATGCGCTACCTGGTCTCTTCGTTTTTCTTTTTCCTTATAAGGCGAACCAAAGAGGATATTCTCCTCAACGGTCATATGATCCCACAGAAGCGAATCCTGAAATACCATGGATATCTGCCTGAGATAGGGCTTATCCGAAAGGGGCTTTCCATCCATCAGGATCTCTCCTTCATCCGGCAGGACAAGACCTGCGATCATCTTAAGAAGAGTGGTTTTCCCGCAGCCGCTCTCCCCCTGTATGGAGACTCTCTCCAGTTCCTTAAGAGAAAAGGAAAGGTCTGAAACCGCATCCAGGTCCTCATATCGTTTTGTCAGATGCTTTACTTCCAGCATAGCCATGTCCTTTCGCGTAAAAATATAAAAGGCTCATACACAAAATGCAGCAGATTACCTGCAGCAGGCAAAAACCGGCTACGGTCTCCGAAGATCCGTAGTGAAGATAGTTATAGATCTTAACCGACAACGGCTCTTTCCCCGGCGGCATGAGCATCAGCGCACATCCCACATCTCCCAAAGTAAGAAGGAATACCACAATACCGGAAATGCAAAGCCCCGGCCCCATCATATGCAGCTTTACACGGAAAAAGGCCTGGCCCCTTCGGCTCTCCAAAAGCCTGGCGGCGGCAATCTTATCCTTGTCCATCCGCATATAGCAGCCAAACTGGATCAGCGCCGAAAAAGGCAGATACCGGATGGCCATACCGATGGCCGGCATCCCCAGATCATTTCGTAAAAAGGCAAGGGGCGTATCGCTGAAAAATTGTAATACGCCGATCCCGGATAATACCCCGGGGATGGAAAGGGGTAATACCGTAAGGATCCAGAGAAAAACAGAGGTACTTTTTTCCCCGGTTTTCTCCCGCTCGGAAAGGATTAATGCCATCCCGGCTGCAACGGGCGTTAAAAGGATCACCGCCAGGATCCCCGTTACCATGGAATGAAACAGTTCTTCAAAGGCGGGCACAAACTCTGCTGCCATCTCCCTGATAAAGGGTACAAGCGACAGGACGGGCAAGAGGATCTGCAGAACTAAAACCGCTACTGCCAGATAGCAGAGTCCCTTCACATATGCCGAATGGATCGGACGGACCTCTTCTCCTGCTGCCATGGGTCTTCTCACATTCCTTAAGGGGAGGACTCCAAACAGGATCACCAAAACGGACAGGGCGATCAAAGGAAGAGACAGCCAGAGGGAGGCAGCACTGTTTCCCATGGCGGAATAATCCGAAAAGATCTCCATGGCATAGACGTTCACCTGAAAGAGAGACGGGATGGAATAATCCGTAACGGAAAGGATAAAGATCACCGCTCCCATAGCCATCAGATAGGGCAATTGCCGCGGCAGGATGATCTGGAAGTAAACAGAATCCGCATCCTTCATCAGAAGGGCTGCTTTCCATTCTCTGCTATCCGCCTGTTCCAGTGAGAGTAACGCGATGGCTACAGCAAAGGGCAGATAGGCCATGGTTTCCACCAGAATGCAGGGGAGCAAGCCTGCCACAGGAACCCTTAACAAAGACGGGATCCACCTTCCGAAAAAGCGGATCAGATTCATATAGGTAAGTGCATAAATGTAGGAAGGAAGCGGTGCCAATATCATAAAAAACCAGCGCAGCATCTTCTTTTTCGGAAAAAGCAGAAAAAGCCCCAAAGCCGCAAAAACGGCTATGAGGCAGCACAGAAGGAAAGAGCCTGCTGCAATCTCTGCAGATTGCAGCAAAAGCCCCCACCTTCTCTCATTCATGACCGGCATCTTCGCCCCCTGTCCGGATAATAACAGCCAGATAGGCGGTAATAATGCCGGGATCATATAAAGTGCGATCCGCGTTTTTTTCATGCCTTTAAGAGGCTCTCTGTGATCTTACCAAGTTCCTCTGAAGAGCAGGCCGACATCACATAGCCGTCCTTTGCCTGGAAGATCTTCCACATCTGGATATCGCTGCGGATAAAACAGATACGGTCTGACAAAAAGCCCTCTTCACCGGGATAAACAGCTGCCAGAGCTTCCATTGCTTCTGCATAGGAAAGGGTAAAGATCAGCCGTTTGCCTTCCAGGGTTAAGGCTCCGTTTTCATCCAAAACGCCACAGGCATTCAGTTCCTTCATGATCTTTTCCGAATCTGCCGGAGGATCCATACTGAACGCATATGCCATAAAAGGCAGGGCAAAACGCATATCACCGGCCTGTGACAGGCGGTTAAATTCCTGCTCCATGGCCTGCTTCACATTCGGGATGTCCTGCTCAACAACCTTGCCGGCAAGGAGAGCTTCCATGCGCGCTCTTCTTGCATGATCCGCAAGAGCTATAAGGCCCATTACCCCCTCCTCACTGATCTTAAAGGCTCCGCCGCTTTCGCTTAAGACACCTTTTACAGGAAACAGTGCCAGAAGGTCACTCAAAGCTTTCTCCAGATTCATACCGGTAAGGAGAGATTCCTTGTCGATCTCATTGACATATACCGCAGAGGATCCCTTCACAAACAAAGATCCGGTGATCAGTTTCTCATATTGAAAAGGCTTGATGGTGATACCGATGGCGGTATCCGGCGCAGCGATCACCGAAAGCAGCTCCTTCCCATCCTCCGTCAGACCCTCTGCCGGGGCAGAGGCCGTATTGTATAACTGTTTTCCCAGTTCATTTCGTTTTATTCCGCATGCATCAACCGCAGATGCCATACACTCTGTACTGATACGATATTCTTTATTATCAACCATAAAGATCTGCCTCCCCTTTACTTAGGCCGATTCCAGCCGTGACCGTATTCCTGATAGAAGTTGTCTATATCCGCATTGGGATCGTTTACGTCCGGCCGGTCTCCGGTATTACTCATGCGCTCTGTTCCCTGAACAACCCTTTGCTTAGTGTCATGCAGCGAATCCACAATGGAATTACCCACATTGTGCACAGCATCCGTAGCATAGTTTGCGTAAGCGTTTTCTCCGTTACCGAGGAACCCTCCGCCGGTACCGGTGATCTGGCGGGATGTGGCATCGTTCAAAGTGCTGACGCTATTGGAAAAAGTGAACTCACCGATAGCATGTACCACGTCCTGATTCTCGTATCTGAGAGGTCCGTTGATCTTAAAGATCTTGTTGCTGACTCCTCCGATCACGTAATTTTGCGCTTCATTGGTAAGGAAATGAGCGGACTGGCTGACAGCTGCCTGAGTTACTGCAGATGCCATACCATGATTGTCACTGATCTTGCCATCCATGACATCATGATACATGCCATAGCCAGCATTTCCGACAGCAAAACCTCCCATGGTAACAACCGCCGGTACGGTAGCGGTTCCGCCGGATACCGCGCTCACCGCTCCCACAATGCCCGCCTGTGCGATCTTACCCTGGATATTTCGTCCGGTTACGACATCCTCAAAGCTTTCTTTTAGCGTGGTATCCACCACCTGATCATAATTCACCCTGCCGGGGATGTTCACATCGCTGCTGGTAGCGTCGGTAAAGACCTTACCTTCCATCCGGCTAAGAGCGCTCATCTGATCTTCACTTAAGTAATTACCGTTATAGCAGCTGTTCTTGGCTTCCCGGATCCTCATCAGGGCATCTTCCAGAGTAGGATTGGAACCTTCTCTTTTGATCTTATCCTGGATGCGTTTCTCCATCTTCCAGATTTTCTCCTGCTGGTCAACCCGGCTGGAGGAATCCATCTGATCCGCAGGGATCTCACCTTTTATCTTCTGACGGGGTGCTTCGCCGGTTCCTGCCCTGGCAACAGCATCCTCATAACTCTTAAAGAAGTTATCCCAGGCTTCCTTCCCCTTGCCAAGCGCCTTTTCGGCGTAATCGTAGATACCACCCAAACCAAGGGCACCGGCGATACCTTTTACCAGGCCGTTTCGTCCAAGGACCTTGGTTCCGGGATTGCGAAGCCATCCGTTTATGTTCCTTCCGGATTCGGACCAGCCACCGTCATCGGCTCTTGCTACGATGCCGTAGAGGGCTGCGAACAGCGATGAAAACAGCACCACAAGCAGTCCGTTTACAACCAGTTTCTTTGCCGAGGATAATTTACCGCCACAGTATAAGAATACAAACAATGCACAAAAAGCCAGAGTAAACAGCGTCCGTGCCCAGAACCTGTAGAAGAACAGGTTCCACAGGATCGCGATCACCACACTGTAGAGCAAAAAGCCCATTCCCAGACCCCATACGGACAGTGCCGCATCAGCATAAAGCGGCGCTGTGGTCTTTTCCTTACCGGTACAGGTAAAGATAAACTTCTGCACCGCCGGGGAATTTTTTTCCTTCATGGCAAAGTACAGCAGGAACATAACGCCAAAGAGGGGAATAGCCACCGGATTTTTGATGATGTATCCGATCAGAAAAGCATAAAAGCAGCCTGCCGTAAAGTGCTTAATAAGCGGCGTATTGGCTCTGTTTGCATAATCCTTAACCAGTGCGGGCATAGCCGGAATATCCAGAAAAGCCGCCATATGCGCACTCTTAAATCTCAAAATGATAAGGCTGATCACCCGAAACAGGGCGTAACTGAAAAACATGGAAAAAACGCCGGTTCCGAAAGTAGAAACGATCTTCATATCCAGCGCCGTATCCATGCCGGGTATACTGGATCTGGGATCCAATATCTGGATTGCGCCCTGCTCTACCAGTCCGCCAAGAATATATGGATTTAGCTTATTAAAGCCCTTTTTTATGGTGACATCCACAACACGGTTAAAAAAGCAGGTATCCAGCACATAGCTGGTCATGACCATGTTAAATCCCATAACCATCAGAAGGGTCAGGATCCGGAAGGGGATTCCCATAAGAAGACTCTGAAGAAACTGTTTTACTCTCCATAACAGATAACCCACTTTGGTATGGGGAAGTTTTTCCGAGTGCCATACCGCGTCATAGCTGGGCTCATCCTTTAAGATCACATGATCCACTCTTGCCTCGAGTACATGTGCCGCCCGTTTTTCCTTGCGGGTCATTTTGGGAGCTTTTTCTTTTTTGACCTTTTTTTCTTTCTCTTTCATCCCATACACCCCATTTGATCTCCCTGTTACCTGGTTCCGAAGATCTCCTGCATATCATTGCTGGCAGTTTCCAGCATGTCATAGACCTCCACCAGGTTAACGTTCATACCTTTTACCTTAAGACCGTTTACATCCGCATCCGGTCTTATGGACAGATCAAAAAATCCCATGTCGATCAGCTGCTTTTCCCTCTCCAGAGAAATAATGTAATCAATAAAGATCTTTGCATTTTCTTCATGCGGCGCACCCTTTATCATCGCCGCCGTATTGGGGGTGATCAGATTGCCGATGCCGCCCTCTTCCTGATCGGTAAAGCACATGGTAACCGGTGCATTATCTTCCAGTGCTTCCTTGGCATCGTCGGTATCGGTGTAGCCCACCTTTACCTGACCTGCCGCAGCCATGTCCTTGGTCACGGAATTACCGTCCACTACCTGCACGCCCTTTTCTTTAAGGGCCATAAAAAACTCTTTTCCTTTATCAGCCCCCAGTGCCGCATAGATGGCAGCTGCCTGGGTTCTGGTGGTACCGAACATGGGATAAGCGATGGCGATCTCTTCCGGTGCAAACTGATCATCTATCAGATCATAGATGGAAGACGGATAGTCGCTTTCCGAAACCAGATCTGTATTGACCAGAAGGACTCTCGCTCTTCCGCCAAAGGCGGTCCAGTAACCTTCCCCGTCCTTGTAGGCTGCGGGAATATCCGCTGCATTGGGCGAAACGTAGGGTGCCAGCGCTCCCTGTCTTTTTAATTCAATGGTTTGGGCAAATTCATTGTTCCAGAAAACATCACAGACCGGATTTTCCATTTCCGATAAGATCTTATTGGTCAGTCCCGTGGTCTTGTTGGATTCCAGATCATATACCGGTTTTACCTTGATTCCGGTGTCTTCCTCAAACTGTTTGAAGATCTGCTCGGAAAAAACCTGATCCACAGCGGTATAGACTACCACTTCCTTCTCTTCCTTCTTCCCGCATCCCATCAGAAGGACCATCAGACCTGCCAATAGTAACAGAACTACCTTTTTACGAATTCTTTTCATGTCGTACTCCCCTCCGCATTCATTTTTCGTAAAAGAACGTCCATTTGTATGATATCACATAATAATTCATTATAAAACCGCACATCTTGAAACATTGTGAGACAATTGCAAAAAAGCATTTCCCATTCCACCAAGTATGCTATATTAGTGGTATGAAAAATGCTTTTTTAACGAATAACACAACGCGGAAGGAGCACATGTTTACGGACAGACAGCTCCTTCTTTTACTTATCCCCATTATCGCGGAGCAGCTCCTTAATTCCTTCATGGGCATGGCAGATTCCATGATGGTCAGTAACATCGGCCCGGAAGCGTTATCTGCCGTATCTCTGGTGGATTCCATCAACATCCTGGTGGTACAGGCCTTTAATGCTCTGGCTACCGGGGGTGTCATCATCTGCTCCAATTACATCGGACAGAAAAACTATGAAAACGCCAAAGCTTCCGCCAGACAGCTGGTTCTGGTGTCCACGCTTTTATCTGTGTTTGTCATGATCATCTGCCTTATTTTCCGCATGCCCTTATTAAACCTGGTATTCGGCAATGTGGAGGAAGGGGTCATGAGCGCCGCAGGGATCTATTTTCTCTATACCCTGATCAGCTACCCCGGCGTTGCCTTAACGGCTGCAGGGGCTGCCATCTACCGTGCACAGGGTAACAGCAAAACACCTATGTGGGTCGCCATTTTTTCCAATATCTTAAACGTAGGGGGCAATGCCCTCTTAATCTGGGGCTTTTCCATGGGGGTAAGAGGCGCTGCCATCGCCACCATGCTTTCCCGCTTTGTAAATGCCGCTATCTTAATGTTCCTCTTACACAATAAGGAGCAGTTATTATCCATCCGGGATTATGGAAAGATCCGGCCGGAAAAGGATAAGATCCGCACCATCCTGTCCATGGGTATCCCCAACGGGATTGAGAACTCCATGTTCCAGTTTGGTAAACTGGCCATCCAGTCCACCGTATCCACTCTTGGGACAGCTGCCATTGCCGCACAGGCTATGACCAACATCTTTGAAAATGTCAACGGCGTTGCCGGTGTGGGTGTGGGCATCGGCCTTATGACCATTGTGGGTCAGTGCCTTGGAGCCGGAAAAAAAGACGAAGCCGTCTATTACACGAAAAAGCTGTTTACCTGGGGTGCTCTGGTGATCTTTTTATCCTGCATCGGAGCCTATGCCATCGCCCGTCCGGTATCCTCTCTGGCAGGCATGGATGCAGAATCCGCCAGACTCTTTGTATATATGCTGGGCTGGGTTACCCTGGTCAAACCCCTGACCTGGCCGTTTTCCTTTCTTACCGCCTACGGAATGCGTGCAGCCGGCGACGTAAGATTCTCCATGATCGTCTCTACCTGTACCATGTGGTTATGCCGTGTTACCTTAAGTATGTTCTTATGCCGGGTCATGGGCTTTGGTCCTATGGGGGTATGGATCGGTATGTTCTCCGACTGGAGCGTCCGGGGCATCATCTTCTCCTGCCGTTTCCTAAGCGGCAAGTGGTTAAAACATCACGTGGTATAAGGCTGTTTTGTTTTCGGCACCACCGTGCAGAGATTCCAAAAAAAGTTCATAAAAAATCCCGTCGGCCTGCCTTCCGCCGACGGGATAAGAAAATTCATACTTTATATTCCTGGTTAAACAAAAATGCATCCTTAAGAGGTATGCCCGAAAGCATAACGGTCAGGCTGTGCTTGCCCCGTTTCCCCTGGCAGATCAGCTCTTTGGTGGAAAAGACCAGGGCACACTCTGTTTCATATCTTCCATCCTCTAATTGCCTTACCTTCTGCATATTCCGACCATCTACCGTCGTCACGATCTTTAACGGATGATACCCGTTAAACTGAATGATCGGTGTCTCCTTCCCGAACATGCCGATGGCGATATCCTCTACCTGGCACATTAACTGGAAATTTGCAGGCATTTTTTTCTCACTGACAATCAGCATGTGATAGGAGATCATCCCAATGATCACACCATCCACCCAGAAATCCGTGATCTGGGCCGTTCCACCGCTGGCAGGTTTTTCGGGTACTTTTTCCGTGCTGTACTCCTTCTTTTTTATCACAGTATCTGCAGAACCCTGTCCTGCATTTTTCTTGAAATCTTCAAAAATGGAATCTGACATACCCGGTACCCCTCCTTCGGCTAATTGGAAAAAATATATGCGGTGGTAAACTGAAACCGGTTTTCCGCTGCCTCTCTGGTTACACAGGTGCGGATACCGATGTGTTTCATATTGGATTTTACGATATTATCATAGTGAGTCGGAGAATCCAGAAGGCTCTGAAACACCTTCTCCGCTACGCTCCTGCAATAGCTTTCATCCGTTTCCAGATAAGGACGTTTGATATAACTTAAATTTTCCGCCGCGGGACGGCTTAAGGGGATCAGATCCAGACACCAGCTGCCGTCCGGTCTGGTATGGCTCCACAGTTCATGGGCTTCCTCGCTTCGAAGAGTCGCCACATCCAGAAGAAAGTTTTCATATTCCAGGGTATTTAATCCCAGGCCTTCCCGGAACTCATTATGAAGGGATAACAGGATGGCATCGATCTTTTCCGCAGCCCGGTAGCCGTCTACGGTGGTCTGCTTTTCTTCCACATAGAGCTGCTTC
>JAEEGL015653235.1_pt1 | contig 11476 bp, 5 predicted proteins | sample 9134231 | NCBI WGS metagenome assembly JAEEGL01 (sample SAMN16246548, study PRJNA631951) | gut metagenome | biome: gut microbiome; feature: rumen; material: fiber-attached | host: Bos | place: Iran: Karaj | collected 2018-10
CTCTTCCAGGAGTTCGGCTGGCCGGAAGAGGATGAGGAAATCTCACCGGATGGGGATTTCAGCAGCCTCTACCTTTACACATGTGACGGGGACACCGCGCGCTGCGCGCTGTCTCTCCCGGGCTTTGCCGTGGAAGCGGGAGACGGACCTTCCTACTGCATCTATACCACCGCCGGAGAGCTGGTGCTGGATTACGGCAACGGCTATGACATTTGGTTATGCGAATACCGGCTGCGCGACTTCTCTCTTGTGAGTGTGGCCGAGGGCATCCTTCGCTATGATGATGTGTCCGATTACAGCTTCCGCGGCTATCTGAACGGGCTGCCTATCTCCCAAAGCGCCTATGATTTATATGCCCGTCAGCGGTTCAGTGCGCGCAGTGTACTCATCGCCGGCACAGACAGCCCGTCTGATGTGCCGGAATCGCTCTACACGGTGGATGAGGCAATCCGCCACCTGCAGTCCCTTTCCGCTGCGGCGACGCCCGTGAGAGCAACCTCTGTGCCGGTCAGCGTGACACCGGCGCCGACGCCTGTGAGAGCGACCTCCGTGCCAGTCAGAGTGACACCGACGCCGACGCCTGTGAGAGCAACCTCTGTGCCGATGCCCGTTATGACGGCGTTTCCGGGGACAACATCTGTGCCCTACCTGTACACAGTGCCTGTCAGCAGTGTGGACGCCACCAGCTGGATTGTCGGCCGGAGCAATCCCTACGGCTATGTTCCCTCCAAAATGCTCGACGGGCGGGATGACACCTCCTTCCAGTTCTCCACGGGGACCACGCCGCTGGGCCGGGAGTATATCTACTTCACCTTCGACCAGCCCGTGCGGCTCAGCCAGCTGTGGATCAAAAACGGTTCCTGGAAGAGCCAGAGCCATTACCTGCAAAACTGCCGCATCCGCCGCATGGCCATTGAATTTGCGACCAGCGGCTGGACCTATGGCGACCGCATGGAGGTCATCCTTTCCGACGACAGCACCCTGTGGGACTGGCAGCGCATTGACCTGGGCGACCGCGCCAACGTGATGGGGGTGCGCCTGCTGGTGCTGGATGCATACACCGGCACAAGGTACCCGCGCGATGTGGCCATCGCTGAGGTGCAGTTCAAATCGCCCAATCAGTATGGCAGTATTGCGCCAGCCACAAGCGTGCCGATGGTACAGACGGGCGACGTGTATGGCCTGGCCATTGACAAGCTGGCGACCAGAACCGGCCCTTCCACCCGATACGCCGAGGCCGGCACCTATTCAGTGAAGGGGCAGTACATTCACATTCTCTCCCGCGCCTATGACCGAGCCAACGGCATCTGGTGGGTGGAATGCGAGATCCCCTACCGCAATGAGATACGCACCCTCTGGACAGGCTACAAGCGCTTTGACAGCAGCACCTGCCCGCTGGAGAGCATCCCGATCAATGAGTGGTACTGATTCAGCCCGCCCTTCCCGGCTTCGGGGAGGGCGGTTTCTTCTGCCGGCAGCTCGGCGCCGGAGTGGCCTCCGCTCCAGGATGAAGAGCCGCCCGCCGTTTATCCGCAGCAAAAAAACTGTGCGATGTTGTTTCGCACAGTTTTTTGCGATCATTCCACGCGCTCAAGGAACTCCGCCTTCACATAGCCCTCCGCGCTGTCGGTCTTCACATGCACCCAGGCAGGGTCGTCGCACACAGACAGCACAATCAGCAGCTGGTGCTTGTACAGCCGCATCAGTATCTCCGCGACTGCGTTGGGCTCAGCGCGCAGGTTCAGCGAGCTGTCGTCCGCCACGCCCTCCACCGAGGCCAGATAGCTGCCGTAGGGCAGGCTGCCTGTGCTCACCGGCATCAGCGTGGGGCGGGGTGTGGGCGAGGCGGAGGGGCCGGGGGTGGCGAACAGCTGCTCCGGCGCCGTGGGCAGGGGGGCCACGGAAGTGCCGCCCACCATCAGCGTCAGGCCCGGATAGTAGAACGCGAGTATCTGGTCAAAGCTTGCCCCGTAATGCGAGGCCATCCACTGCGCGCCGCGCTGGCTCATCCCCACGCCGTGCCCGTAGCGGCGGCTTTCCGCCAGGAAGGCGTTTTCCTCCTCCACAATGCGCACCACAGGGGATTCCGTGCCGGCGATGGACAGCTTCATTGCCTGCAGCAGGGGGGTATTCACAGGCAGCGTCAGCGTCACGGGCGAGGACTGCCGCCACTCGCTCAGCGCCTGCGCAGTTGCGCGCGGCACAGGGGTTCCTGTCAGCGTCAGCTCCTCTTCCTCCTCCAGCGGGTTGATCACCGCGCGGGCCAGGAAGGCAAAGGTGATGACAAGCTGCTTCCCCTCCAGGCGCAGCTCGCTGACCTGGTTCACGCGGAAGCAGTCCTCCTCCTCGGACAGCCTGTTTTCCCGCAGCACAGGCTTCATCCGCTCCCAGAGGAAGGCCTGCAGGCCGGCGGGTATGTCTCCGGTTTTGGCAATGCGCGTGCGCAGCACCACGCTCTCCGGGTTTTCCAGGTCGTAGGGGTCGTCCTTCACGGTATAGTAGGCCGGGGAGGCGCCTCCCCACACATTGCCCGGCAGCTCAGTGCGGCCGCCGTTGCTGGCGGAATAATAACAGGTGGCCATCAGCCCGTTGTACATGCCCACCACGCCGGCGGTTTCCCGCACAGCCTGTGCGCAGCGGCCGCCGACTTCCTCCACCCCGCGGAACACCTGGTCGTTGGTGGTGTCGGTCACGTCCCAGTCGCGCTGCGGGGCCAGGTGGCTCAGCGCGTAGGTGCGCGCGCACACAGCCTGTGCCTTCAGCGCCTCCAGGGGAAAATCCTCGCTCATCTCCCAGGGCAGCACGCCCAGCAGATAATCCTCCACAGCCAGCGACAGCACCGCCTGCACCTGCCCGCCCACGACCGTCAGCGTCAGGTCGCCGGGGTACACAGAGGTGCCGCCCTGTATGCGCAGCCCGCTCAGTGCGCCGCCGGAGGCATAGCGGCGGAAAACCGCCCTGGCACCGCACTGGACATTCATCCCCTGCACCGACAGCGTCAGCTGGTCCTGCCGCACCTGCACCACGGCGCTGCAGCCCCTTGGCAGGCTTACGGCGCTCTGTCCAAAGGAGACCGCGTAAGTGCCGTCCACCTGCAGGTCGATGCGGTCGGTGAAGGCAAAGCGCTTCAGCAGCACCCGCAGCGTGGGCGAGGTGCCCTCCGCCGTCACGGCGCGCGGCGGCAGCAGCGGTATCAGCAGCGCGGCGCACAAAAGGGCGCACAGTATTCGTCTCATATGACCTCCGGGGCGGCGTTCACAGCTCCGCGCCATCCTCAATCGCCTGCAGCATGTCCACCCGTCTCTGGTGCCGGCCGCCCTCAAAGGGTTCGGTCAGCCAGGCGCGGGTGATCATTTTTGCCACGTCCACGCCGATGACCCGCGCGCCGAAGGTGAGCACGTTGCTGTTGTTGTGCCGCTTGGACAGCGTGGCGGTATACACGTCCGAGCAGGTGCATACGCGCATGCCCTTCACCTTCGCGGCGGCCATGCCGATGCCCACGCCCGTGCCGCAGATGAGTATGGCGCGGTCGCACTCCCCGTCGGCCACGGCCTTCGCGGCGCGGTAGCCGTAAACGGGGTAGTCGCAGGAGGCGGTGGAATGGGTGCCGAAGTCCTTGTACTCCAGCCCCATTTCATCCAGCAGGCTGCAGATTTCCTTTTTCATTTCAATGCCGGTGTGGTCACACGCGATGGCGATCATGTCGTTATCCTCCTTATTCTTTTTCCACAGAGAAGCCCTTGTTCAGCCGCAGGCTCCACAGCCACATTTCCTTCACCGGGATGCCGGTCAGCGCCTCCACTGCCCTCTGGTACCAGCGCAGCTGCCCGGCATGGCGCTGCCGGAAGGCCTGCTCGTCCTCAATAAAATCTGTTTTGTAATCGCACAGCACCCAGCCGTCCGCCTCGCGGAAGGCGCAGTCAATCACGCCCTGCAGCAGGGTGCCGCCACTCAGCTTCAGGTTAAACGGCCACTCCCGCCGCGCCTCCTCAGCGCGCAGGAAACGCTGGCCCAGGTCACCTGCGAACCAGCCGTTCACCTGCTCCAGGCGGATGGCCTGCGCCTCCTCGCGGCTCAGCAGCCCTTCCGCCTCGCTGCGGCGCAGCTCCTCCCTGAGCAGCGGCAGGTAAGCGCCGCGCTCTGCCATGCGCAGCGGCTGCAGCGGCACAATGGAGAGGAAGCGGTGTGTGGCAGTGCCTTTTTCCGCGGCGGACAGCTGCTTTTCCTCCAAAAAGGCGGGGCGGGACGGAATCTCGCTGAGGCGCAGCGGCTGCGCGATGGTTTCCGGCTCTCGCTTGGTTTCCGCCGTTTCCTCCTCCTGCGGGGGAAGAGGATCACCCAGCACAGAGCGCCGGATGAGACTGCTGACGCTCGTTTTCAGCGGCGGCAGCGCGGCCTCCGCCGTGTCCCACCATGGGGCAGGAGAAGACAGTGTGCTTTCCTGCGCGGCCTGCAGCCAGTCAGCCAGCTCCTGCTCGCGGCCGGCGCGGGCGGCCTCGGTCACCGGCGCAAAGAGCCTTGGCGTCACGCGCCAGGTTTCGTTGGCGACCTCTTTTTCCGGGACACGGTCCAGGCCCAGCTCATCGCAGACGGCCTGCATCACCCAGTCCAGCATGGAACGGGCCTGCGAAACGCGCCACTCGCTGTCCGGCAAGAACCAACTTCCGGTGTTTGTGTTTCTCCCGAGGGCGCCGACGAGGATGAGCCGCTCCCGGGCACGCGTCATGGCCACATACAGCAGCCGGCAGCGCTCGGCAAGCTCCTCCGCGCCTTTGCGGCCGCGGATGGCCAGGGTGCCCAGGTTGTCCCTGCGGATGGACAGCTCCGTGTTGACGTAGGGCACGCAATAGCCCAGCTTCTCCTGGCACAGCACGCCCCCCTGCGATGCCTTGCGCAGCGCGGTGCCCAGGCGCAGCAGGAACACAACGGGGAATTCCAGCCCCTTTGATTTGTGCATGGTCATCACGCGCACCACGTTTTCCTGCTCGCCCAGCACCTTGGCGGTGGTGTTGTCGCCGGTGGAAACCTCCAGGTTCATCCTCCGCACAAAGCCGCTCAGGGTAGCGCCGCCGCCCTGCTCATAATCAGCGGCCTTCTGCGCCAAAAGGCGCAGGTTGGCGCGTCTGACCTCGGCGCCGGGCAGCGCGGCGGCGCGGGCGTACAGCCCCGTCTCCCGCATCAGGTACCACAGGTAATCGCTCAGGGGCAGGCTGTCGGAGCGGAAGCGCCACTCCTTCATGGTGTCCTGCGCCTGCAGGCAGCGCCGGCCCAGCGGCGTTGACTGTGTACAGGCAAAGTCAAACGCGCTGCGGAAGCTCTCATTGCCGCCGCTCTTCATGGCGCGGATGGCCGTCAGCTCGCGGGAGGTGAAACCGAAGGGCGGCTGCCGCAGCACCGACAGAAGCGGAATATCCAACAGCGGGTCGTCCATCAGCTCCAGCAGGGACTTCATTGAGCGGATCTCCGGCAGGTCGTAATATGTCTCCTTCCCGTCAAAAAACACGGGAATGCCCTGCTTTTCCAGCAGCTTTTTGACCTGCTCGCCGTTTGTGTTCACCGCAGACATCAGTATGCATATGTCGCGGTACTCAATGGGCTTTTCCCCGTTGCCTGTCAGAATGGGCTGCCCCAGCAGCTCCCGGATGCGCTGTCCCACCGCCGCGCACTCGGCCTCCAGGGCCGCCGCGGCATCGCCGTCCTCCCCGGAGGAGAGCAGCAGCACCTCCACAGGCGCAGCCTCCGCGTCCGGGCGGCCATACACCAGCTCGTCATCCTCGGTGTAGTCAATTTCAGTCACGCGCCGCTTCATTGCTGCGCGGAACACCGCGTTGGCCGCGGCCAGCACCGGCCTGGCGGAGCGGAAGTTGGCATTGAGCACGATTTTGCGCTCCGCCGCGCCCTCCGCCTTCTGATAGGCTCTGACCCGGCTGAGGAACAGGGTGGGATCCGCCAGGCGGAACCGGTAGATGCTCTGCTTCACGTCGCCAACCATGAAAAGGCTGTTTTCCGCGCTGTGCAGCCGCTGGAAAATCGCGTCCTGTACGCGGCTCACATCCTGGCACTCATCCACAAACAGCCATTCGTAGCGCCTGCTCACCGCCGCGCAGCAGTCCGGGTCATTCAAAAGGCGCAGGGTGTACTGCTCCATGTCGCTGAAGTCCACCAGGTTTCTGTCGCGCTTCAGCGCCTCAAAGGCCTGCCAGACCTGTTCGGTCAGCTCACGCAGGCCGGTCAGCAGCTCGCCGGTTTTCTGCAGTTCCCTTTCGGTTCTTTCAGGGTCCGCGCAGAGCCGCGCGGTGATCTCGGATATGTGCTTCTTCAGCGTATCGCGCAGGGCGTTGTATTCGTCCTTCCAAGCCTTCTGCCCGTCCGACAGCCCCCTGCAGCCTGGGGCCCTGCCAAAGGCGACGCGCCGCAGCGCATCAAGAAAGCTTTCCGCGCTGCCGGGAGAGAACAGGGGCTTTACCACCGCCAGGTCTGCTTCATACAGCGGGGCGTAGTCGGGCACGGCGTCGGGCAAGGCCAGCATCTCGCGCTGGCGCGCCGTCACCTCCTGCAGGCCCTCCGCCTCCAGCATGGCATCCTCAATGAGCGCCTGCATCCAGGGGTGGCTTTGCAGGCTGCCCATGGCGCGGCACAGCTCGGCTTTTTCCCTCAGCCATCCGCGGGGGTCTTCCGTGGAAACGGCGTAGGTGTACAGCGTGTAGGTCATCTTCCGCAGCTCGTCCACCGTGAAGGCATCCGTCAGCGCGGCGAAGGACGTGCTGCCCCCACCGCCCAGCAGGGTGTTCATCACCTGGCGGTAAGCCCGGTCGAACAGCTCTTCGCTGTCCTGCTCGTCAGCCACGGCAAATTCGGGGTCGATGCCCACCTTGTCGAATTCCTGCCGCAGCAGATCCTGGCAGAAGGAATGGATGGTGGATATCTGCGCGGCCTCCACATCCTCCGCCGCCTGGCGCAGCTTCTCCCGGTGCTCCGGCGTGGACAGGAGCAGCGCCTCGTCCAGCTTGCGCTTCAGCCGCTCGCGCATCTCCGCCGCCGCTGCCTTGGTGAAGGTCACAATCAGCATGCGGTCCATGCGCGCGCCCTCCAGTGTCAGGCGCAGTATGCGCTCCACCAGCACGGCGGTTTTGCCGCTGCCGGCCGCGGCGCTGACCAGCAGGGTCTTTTCCCGCGCGTCAATGGCGCTCTGCTGCTCCTCTGTCCAGTGGGGCATGGGAGGCCTCCTTTCCTGTCAGGCCTTGTGAGTATGGCGCAGCTTCATCAGCGCGGTCAGCAGCAGGGCCAGCGTTCCTCCGCCCCATACCGCCCCAATGAGTGCGGCGTAGCGGATAAACAGCGCGGTGGGCATCAGGCGCACCAGCAAATCTGTCTGCGGATTCAAAAGCCACAGGTCGTTGGTGAAGGCCACCCTGTGGAAGGTGACGAACAGCCCGTGGAAGTTCACAAGTCCCCATAAAAGCAGCAGCAGCGCCAGCAGCAAAAAGCCGGCGCTGCCCCAGGCCACACCCTTCCACACAGGCCGCCTGTGCCCTGAGCGGACAGCGAAAACAAACAGCGCGGCGCTCAGTACGAGGCTCACAGTCAGTACCTGCCTGTCCAGGGCAAAAAGTGCCCTGCAGTCCGCCATGTGCGCCTGCTCATAGCTGTGGAAAAGTGGCACCGCGTCGCCCGCGGCGCTGGTCAGGGTGTATTGGAACTCAGGCACGCCGCCCCGCAGGTAGCCGGTCAGCATGCGGCACAGCGGCCCGTAGGCGTCCTCCGGCAGGGTGGTGTACGCGCCGGGCGCGCAGGCGAGCATCCAGCGCATCATCAGCGGCGCGCCGGTACCGCACAGCCACAGGCAGCCGGACAGAAGCGCCAGGGACAGGGCGAGGGCCAGCGCGGCCCCCGCCGCGGTACAGGCTTTTTGCTTCATTGCTTACTGGATTTTGAGGTAGGCGGTCACAAAGCCTTCCAGCTTGCCGTCCATCACACTGCTGATGTTGCGCCCTTCATAGTCGGTACGCAGGTCCTTGACCATGGTGTAGGGCTGGAACACGTAGGAGCGGATCTGGCTGCCCCACTCGATCTTCTTCATCTCGCCCTTGATGTCGGCCATCTGCTGTTCCTTTTCGCGCTCGCGCAGCTCCAGCAGGCGGGCCTTGAGCATCTTGATACAGGTGGCGCGGTTCTGCACCTGGTCGCGCTCGGTCTGGCAGGACACCACGATGGTCACATCGTCCTTGACATAAGTCATGCGCACGGCGGAGGAGGTCTTGTTCACGTTCTGGCCGCCCGCGCCGGAGGAGTGGTAGGTGTCCACACGCACATACTTCATGTCAATTTCGATATCGCCGTCGTCCTCCTCCAGCATGGGCGCCACGTCCAGCGAGGCGAAGGAGGTGTGCCGGCGCGCGTTGGAATCGAAGGGGGAAATGCGCACCAGCCGGTGCACGCCCTTTTCTCCGCGCAGGTAGCCGTAGGCATGGTCGCCCTCTACCTCAAAGGTTACGGATTTTAAGCCAGCCTCGTCGCCGTCCAGCATGTCCAGCAGCTTTACGGTGAAGCCCATGCGGTCGCAGTAACGGGTGTACATGCGGTAGAGCATCTGCGTCCAGTCCTGCGCCTCGGTGCCGCCCGCGCCGGCGTGCAGGCTCAAAACGGCGTTGCAGTCGTCATAGTCGCCGCGCATCAGGGTTTCCAGCTCCAGCGCGTCCGCCTGCTCCTTCAGCGCGGCGATCTCCGTGCCGACCTCCTGCGCGGTTTCCTCGTCGTTCTCTTCGCGCGCCAGGTCCATCATCACCTCGATGTCATCAGCGGTGGAGAGCAGCTTTTCGTAATGGTTCAGCCGGTTGCGCAGGCCGCCCACCTTCTGGTTGATGTGGTTGGCGTGGTCCACGTCATTCCAGAATTCGGGCTGGTTCATCTCCTCGGTCAGCTCGGCAATCTGCTCCCGCATGTGGTCCACATGCAGGGCCTCTCCGGCGGCCAGCACACTCTTGCGTATGGCGGCCAGGTCAGAGGTATACTGTTCAAAATCTATCATGGCGGTACTCCTTTGCCTCTGTGGTCTCTGTCTATGGAAGGGGAAAGAGGGAAACGAGCCGGGCGGTTACGGCTCGGCCTCCCCTTCCTGCATGCGGCCATGGCAGTTTTTGAACTTCTTGCCGCTGCCGCACGGGCAGGGATCGTTGCGGCCAACCTTTTTCATGGGGCTCGCCTTGCGCGGGCCGCTCGGGCCGGTGGGGTTGGCTACCGCCACCGGCTTCAGGTTCTGCAGCGGGTTCACCGCCATCCCTCTGGGGGGACGCAGCGCCGGGCGGGCGGTGCTGCCGCCCTCCTCTGCACCCTGCTCGGAGGTGATGCGCGCCTGCTGCACGGGCTGGGGCTGGCGCACAAGCTTTGCCTGGCACACAGCGCGCACCGTGTCCTCGCGAATGAGGAAGTTCAGCTCCTCAAACATGTGGCCGGCCTCGATCTGGTATTCGGTAACCGGGTTCTTGCCGGAATAGGCGCGGTAGCCAATGCCGTCACGCAGCTGATCCATGGCGTCGATGTGGTCCATCCAGCGGCGGTCCACGGCGCGCAGCAGCATCACGCGCTCAAAGTCGCGCATGTTGATGCCAAGCTCCTCCAGCTCATGCTCGCGCTCGGCGTAGAAGGAATGTGCCTCCTCCTTCAGCGCGTCGGCAAGGGCTTCCTTGTTCTCGTTGTCCACCAGATACCTGTGACTGTCCATGAAACCGTGGTGGATGCAGAGGTTCTCCACATACGGCACGAACTGGCCAAGCGCCCAGTCCTCATGGTCGTCACCGGCGCATTCGCGCGCAATGGCCGCGTCGATCAGCCTGTCCTCCATGCCGAGGATGTTTTCGCGCACATCCTCGCCCATCAGCACACGGCGGCGCTGGCCGTAGATGACCTCCCTCTGGCGGTTCATCACGTTGTCATATTCCAGCACGTTCTTGCGGATCTCGAAGTTGCGGCCCTCCACCCGCTTCTGCGCGCTCTCAATCTGCTTGGTCAGCAAACCGGCCTGCAGGGGTTCATCATCCTTCAGCCCCAGCCTGTCCACCATACTGCCGATGCGCTCAGAGCCGAACAGGCGCATCAGGTCGTCCTCCAGAGAGATGAAGAACTGGGTGGAGCCCGGGTCGCCCTGGCGGGCTGCGCGGCCGCGCAGCTGGTTGTCGATGCGGCGGCTCTCATGGCGCTCGGTGCCGATGATGTGCAGGCCGCCCACCTTCAGCACGCGCTCGTGCTCGGCATCGGTGGTCTCGCGGTATTTCGCCAGCAGCTCATTGTACCTGGCGCGGGCGGTGAGCACCTCTTCCGACACGTCGTCATTGTGGCCGGTGGCCGCCTCAATCACCTCGTCCTCCAGCCCGTCCTGACGCATGGCGCGGCGGGCCAGATAGTCTGGGTTGCCGCCGAGCAGTATGTCGGTGCCGCGGCCGGCCATGTTGGTGGCGATGGTCACCGCGCCCCAGTGGCCGGCCTGCGCGACGATTTCAGCTTCCTTGGCGTGGTTCTTGGCGTTCAGCACCTCATGCTCTATGCCGCGGCGGCGCAGCATGGCGGAGAGCATCTCGCTGGTTTCCACAGTGATGGTGCCCACCAGCACGGGCTGGCCCTTTTCGTGCCGCTCCACGATGGAGTTGATCACGGCGTTGAACTTGGCCTGCTTGTTCTTGTATACAATGTCGTCCAGGTCCTTGCGGATGTTGGGACGGTTGGTCGGCACCTCCACCACGTCCAGGTTGTAGATGGCGCGAAATTCGTCCTCTTCCGTCTTGGCCGTGCCGGTCATGCCGCACAGCTTTTCATACATGCGGAAATAGTTCTGGAAGGTGATGGTGGCCAGGGTCTTGCTCTCCCGCTCCACCTTCACATGCTCCTTGGCCTCGATGGCCTGATGCAGGCCCTCGGAGTAGCGGCGGCCGATCATCAGGCGGCCGGTGAACTCATCCACAATGATGACCTGGCCGTCCTTGACCACATAGTCCACATCGCGCTTCATCAGGGTGTGGGCGCGCAGGGCGCAGCTGACGTGGTGGTTCAGCTCGGCGTTGTCGGCGTCGTTCAGGTTCTCGATTTTGAAGGCCTGCTCCACCTTCTGCGCGCCTTCATCCGTCAGGGCGACGGACTTTTTCTTCTCGTCTACGTTGTAGTCCTCTTCGTTTTTCAGGCGGGAGACGACCTGGTCCACCCTGTCGTACAGCTCGGTGGATTTTTCACCCTGGCCAGAGATGATCAACGGGGTCCTCGCCTCGTCGATGAGGATGGAGTCCACCTCGTCCACGATGGCGTAGTGGTGGCCGCGCTGCACCAGGTTTTCCTGGCGGATGACCATGTTGTCGCGCAGGTAGTCAAAGCCCAGCTCGTTGTTCGTGCCGTAGGTGATGTCGCAGGCATAGGCGGCGCGGCGCTCCTCCGGCTCCAGGTCGTGCACGATCAGGCCGACGGTCAGCCCCATGAAGCGGTGCGCCTTGCC
>JAEEGL015779227.1_pt1 | contig 11476 bp, 8 predicted proteins | sample 9134231 | NCBI WGS metagenome assembly JAEEGL01 (sample SAMN16246548, study PRJNA631951) | gut metagenome | biome: gut microbiome; feature: rumen; material: fiber-attached | host: Bos | place: Iran: Karaj | collected 2018-10
CTTCGCTCTGCGGCAGGGCAACCCCGAAAGCTGCGGGCTTGCTTTTCCTGCCTTGCGCCTGTCGGCGACGCTCAAGCAAAGTCTCGAGCAGTGGCTCCGCCCCTCCCACCCCGGCGGAGGTTCAGGCTTATTTCTTATGCAGAGCAGTTGCGTTTTTTGTCTGTTGCGCGTCATCTCGGCGGTTCGCCTTTTGGGCGAACCGGTAAGAGATCTCCCTGTCATAGAAGCTTCCCCGCGACATGTTTTTGTATTTACCGTTTTTTACAAATACCCTCACGTATGCTTTTGCCGCACCCTCCGGGTGAAAGGAAAGGCAAAACCATCCGTTCGGAGATTTCTTCCCCGAAATGCCGCAAAAATGCAGAGCATTTTTATGCAATTGGCATTTCGGCCGAAATGACCCAAAGCAAAAGCTGATCCCTTTGTCATCCCGGCGGTTCGCCTATGGGCGAACCGGTAAGAGATCTCCCTGTCATAGAAGTTGCCCATCCGCGGTCATCCCGCCGGAAACTCTCCATAGCGTTCCCCGTCTGTACGGCCCCTCCACATCCGTTGTTTCCTTGCGTTGTCAATGGAACACGAAACTGCCCACGGCCTTTTATACGGCCCCCCCATCTGCCTTTCGCGCCGACACAGTCGGCTTATAATGAAAAAGGCAGATGGTGCCCCCTGAGGCCTCTTACCGAAAAAGCTTCTGAGGGCGCTTTTCCGCCGAGGTGACGGGAAGAAGAAAATGCCTGAAACGCATTCGCGTTTCATCGGTGTACATTTTCCGCCGAGATGACGCCGTGGGGGCAAGACGCGCGGTGCCCCCGAAGATCCCTCTGTCGCCTTCGCCTCGGCGCCTGGCGCTACCGGCGCGGGCATAAAAAAAAGCGGCCGAAAGCCGCCTTATTTTATCTTCTGCCCTATGCCGCAGATCACCCGGAACACGCTGTCCGCTTCCGCCGCCAGCAGGCAGCAGATCCTGCCGGTGACGTCTCTCCACAGCCTTTCCTCCGGATCGGCGGGCACTATGCCGCAGCCCAGCTGGTCGCAGACAAACACAGTATCGGGGTGGGCTGCCGCAAAGGCGGTTATCTCTTTTTCGGGGTCCCGCTTTTCCGCCAGGGCCTTTCGTATATATTCCTGCAGGTTATATACCACGGGCCGCGGCTCCAGCTTTCCGTCTGCGGCGTCTTTCGGGGTGAGGCCGCGCCGCTTCAGGGCAAACTGCAGCTTGCCCTGGCTTCTGCCTCCGATAACAAGTTCCATAGAGTTCTCCTAAACAAACAGGGCCGCGGCGGCCAGCGCCGCTTCGGAAAGGGTGATGAAAAAGCCTGCCGTGTCTCCGGTCATGCCGCCGAAGGCTTTGTCTGTGGTGACCCTGAGCCAGATCAGCAGGGCCGTGAATACCAGGGCCGCCGCCCCTTCCGCAGCGGGGGAGATAAAGGCTGCGGCGGCAAGGCACGCCACTATCGCCGCCAGCAGGGCAAAAAGCGATATCTGCCTGTCCGCTCCCTGTTTTATGAGGGCGCCCATGCCGTTGGGGGTGGCTGCGGGAAACAAAATGAGGGCCGCTCCGCAGACCGATCTCGACAGCGCGAAGCCCAGAGCGCACAGATATATGCCGCTCTGCTTCAGCTCTCCCAGGGCTCCGGCGTAAAAAAGCATGAGGCATACCAGGGCTATAACGGCAAAGGCCCCGGCGTGGGGGTCCTTCATAATGCGGAGCCGCGTTTCCCTGTCGCGGCGGGAGGCAAGGGCGTCCGCCGTGTCGCAGAAGCCGTCCATATGTATCCCTCCGGTCACCGCTGCCGGAACGAGGGCCAGCAGGACCCCCCGGAAAACGGGCGAGACCCCCAGATACAGGCAGGCGTGGTAAACTCCCAAAAACAAGGCTCCGACCACCGCTCCCGCAAGGGCGAAAAACGGAAGGGCGAAGGCCATGTTCTCCTGCTTCCAGGGTATCTGCGGGACCGGTATCTTTGTCCAGAGGGAAAAGGCCGTTATAAGCGAATAAAGTATTTTGCGCGTCATTTTATTCGTACTCCTATGCCCGCCACCGCCTCGGTGACCCTGTCCGCCCGGGCGGCTATGCGCAAGTTGAGATATGCAAGAGCGTCGATATATTCCAGGGTGGAGCCGGAATAATGGGCCGTGTCTTCGAACACTTCGTTGGTGACTATTATCAGGTTTTCCGTTTTTTCCGCAAGGCGTTTCACGTCTTCCAGGATAACGGCGCAGGCTTCCGGCCCCCGGCGGTCTTTGTCGAACATCTCGTTGGCCAGCAGGTTGGAAAGGCACTCCAGAAGACAGGTGCCCGAGACCTTCAGGCTTCCCACGCCGGTATAACGCTCTATGGTACGGAAACCCATGCCCCGGCGCCGCCGCCGGTGCCCGGCCACCTTTTCTTCGCCTTCCGCATCCCATACCCGCATGGTGGCTATGTAATAAAGCGGGCCCTCCGCCTTCAGCTGCATGCAGATATTTTCCGCCAGAGCGGATTTGCCGTTGGAGGTGCCTCCCGTGACCAGATGCAGCATTTTAATCCTCGGCGTAAAATACGGGTATGCCTTTGTAAACGGCTATGCCCATTTCCAGCAGGGGCAGCAGGGCTATGGCGCCGGTGCCTTCTCCCAGGGCCATTTCCAGCCTCAGCCCGGGCTTCAGGTTCAGCCTGTCCATGACCGCCGCGGCAGCCGGCTCGGCGGACATGTGGGAGGGAATGATATAGTCTTTTGCCGCAGGGCACAGCATGACAGCCAGCAGGGCGCTCACCGACGAAATGAGCCCGTCCATAACTATGGGCGCACGATACACGGCTCCCCCTATGAACGCGCCGCACATGGCGGCTATGTCAAAGCCTCCCAGCTTCTGCAGCACGTCCATGGGATCCTCCGGGTCGGGACGGTTGGCGCGGATGCCTTCTTCTATCACCCGTATCTTGTGTTCCAGGCCGCCGCTGCCCAGGCCGCTGCCCGGACCTGCGATATCCCCCGGGGGGAGCCCCGTCAGAACGGAGGTTATGGCCGTGGAGGTGGAGGTGTTGCCTATGCCGATCTCCCCGGTGCAAAAGATATCATACTCGTCCCGGTGATCCCTCACCGCCTCTATGCCGGCGGCCACGGCTCTTTCCGCGTCCTCCCGGGTCATGGCGGGGCCGCCGCGGAAGCTTTCCGTGCCCCGGCGCGTCTTGCGGTTTATTGCTCCCGGCACCTCGGAAAGCATGCCAACGTCGTAAAGCAGCAGCTCCGCTCCCGCTTTTTTTGCCATACAGGCGGCGGAGGTCTGCCCTTTTATCATGAGGTCTGCCAGAAAAGCGGTCACTTCGGCGGGGGATTCCGTTATGCCTTCCCGGCAGACGCCGTTGTCGGAGGCGAACACCAGAACGCATTTGCGGCTTATGTCCATGTCCGGCTTAATGGCGGCCAGCCGCGCCGTGAGCTCCTCCAGGAGCCCCATGGCTCCCCGGGGCTTTGCCAGGGTGTTCCAGCGTTTCACGGCCTTTTCGTATCCCGCCCTGTCGGCGGGGGCGGCTTTTTGTATGTATCCTTCAAGAAGATTCATTTTATTTCCACTGTTCCCCCAGTGTCCTGAACCAGCCGCGGACGTCCATTTCGTAAACTTCGTCGAGATACGCCGGCGAGAGCACCTCCCGGGCGTCTCCTTTTGCCACCATGCGGCCCTTGTGCAGAAGCAGGGCTTTCGTGCCGTAAAGGCGGGCAAGGCTCAGGTCGTGGACCACCGATACCACCGAGCCCCCGGTCTCTTTTATCCAGTTTTGTATCAGATCGAACACCTGCTTCTGATACACCGGGTCCAGATGGTTGGTGGGCTCGTCCAGAAGCATGAGCCGGGTGTTCTGGCACAAAAGCTGGGCCAGGAACGTGCGCTGCAGCTCGCCTCCGGAAAGCCGGGTGACGGGCTGATGCCTGAGTTCCGCAAGCCCCGTTTTTTCCAGGGCCGCTTCTATATACCGGCGGTTGTCGCTTTTTCGGAAAAGGCCTTCGTTCCAGGGGTATCTGCCCATAGACACTATCTCTTCCACCGAAAAGGAATAGCCTACGCTGTGGTTCTGCATGAGCATCCCCATAAAACGGGCGGTCTCCCGGGGCTTTTGTTTTTTCAGGTCTTTGCCGCCGGCGGTAATTTTGCCTGTGTATGGGGCGGAGCCGCTTATGGCCGCCAGCAGAGTGCTTTTGCCGGCTCCGTTGGGGCCCGCCGTCATGAGCCATTCCCCGGGGCCCACGTGAAAGGATACCCCGGAAAGGACGGTTGTATTTCCGTAGGATACGGACACGTTTTCCAGTGAAAGCATTTATCTCAGCCTGCTTGTATTGTAGAATATGTAAACGAACACCAGCGAGCCCACAAAGGAGGTGATGACCCCTATGGGCAGCTCCAGGGGCCGCATTATTATGCGCGCCAGGAGGTCTGCCAGCATCAGGAACACCGCTCCCGCAAAAACGCAGGCGGGGAGCAGCCTTTTGTGGTTGGCGCCTATCACCAGCCTGGTCATGTGGGGTATCACCAGCCCCGCAAAGCCTATGGTGCCCCCTACGGACACCGCCACTCCCACCAGCCCGGAAACGCAGACAAGGACGACGAGCTTCACCCTGCGCACGTCTATGCCTATATGGCGGGCGTTTTCTTCCCCGGCGCTGAAGGCGTTGAGCTCGGTGGAGTGAAAAAGTATGCCCGCCCCGAAAACGAGAAGGGAACACAAAAGCAGCAGGGCGTCGCCGTAATCGGTGCCCGCCAGGGAACCCATGGTCCAGAACATTATGGTCTTGATGCGTTCGCCGGCAAAGGTGATGAGAAGGCTGGTGATGCTTCCGGCGAACATGGTGAAGATGACCCCTATCAGGATGATGGTGTTTGTGGAGAGGGACGAATCTATCTTATACGCCAGCCCCATGATGACCAGGAGAGACAGAAAAGCAAAAAGCACGGCGCTGGCGGCAACGCCCAGCTTTGAAAAAAAGGCGGCGTTGACCGCTATGGCAAGAATGGCGCCCAAAGCCGCGCCGCTGCTGACTCCCAGGGTGGAGCCGTCGGCCAGAGGGTTCCGCAGAAGCCCCTGCATGGCGCCCCCGGAAAGAGCCAGGGCCGCGCCGGTCAGGGCTGTGCAGAGCACCCGGGGCAGGCGGATGTCCGCAATTATGGTGTCTGAGGCCGAACGGGCCGCTCCGCCGCCGAAGAGCTTTGCCACCGCCCGCACCGTGTCGCCGAGAGGCACGCTGACGCTGCCCGCCGCCGTGCACAGTATGACGGCGGCAATAAGCGCCGCGGCGTAAAAGAGCCACAGAAAAACGCTATTTTTCACTTGCCTCGAACAACTGCGCCGCCAGTTCCTCCGCGCCCTCGGCAAGAGCGATGCTGGGCTGGGAGAGCTTTTCGGATTCTCCGCAGAATACCGCTTTGTTTTTCACTGCCGATATCTTGTCCCAACCCTTGCGGGAGCATATCTCGCTTATCACCTTGTCTTTTTCGTTTATATCCTCGCAAAAGGCGATTATGATGTCCGGATCCCGGCTGATGACCTGCTCCTGGGACACCTGTATCCAGCCGGTTTTTTCCTGGAATATGTTTTTGAGGCCCAGTATCTTTCCCGTTTCGTTGAAAAAGGTGCTGCCTCCCGAGGTCCAGAGCCCCATGCTCAGGGGAGATATCTCATAATACACCGTTTTTCCCGCGAAGGGCGCGTCGGCGCATCTGTTTTTCAGGTCCTCCAGACGGGTCCAGAAATCGGAGACCGCCTGCTCACCCTCTTCTTCCTTGCCCAGGCATTTCGCTATGAGCTCTATGGCCACGGCGATATCGTTCAGCTCGTTGGACTTAAGGGTGAGCACCTGTATCCCCGCCTTTTCCAGGGCTTCGGTATGGGCCTTGGTCTGGGCCATGGTGTCCATTATCACCAGGTCTGGCTTCAGCATTATTATCTCTTCGGGGTTGGTGTTGGGCCCGGTGCCCACCTTGGGCAGGCTCGTGATGACGGAGGGGCTGGTGCAGAATTCCCCCCGGCCCACCAGCAGATCCAGGCTGCCCAGGCTGATGAGGTTGGTGACGTCCGCCGGATTCATGGCTATCACCCTCGAAGGGGGCTCCTTGAAGGTGAGGGTCTTTCCGGTCATATCCGTCACGGTATAGTTTACCGGCGCGGGCTTGTCCGTCTTGGCGCTGTTTTTGCAGCCGCAGAACATGCACGCCGCCAGCAGCAGCGCGGCAAAAAGAAATAGTATCCGTTTCATTTGTTCTCCAAAAAGAAAAGCCCCGCGAAGGGGCTTCAGGCGTAAGCGCCTTTCATTCCCAAAAGCCTCTCAAAATACGGCAGGCGGCCCGGCTCGCGCTTCGGCGCTCACGGTAGTGGATGCTGCGCCGGCTTTTCACCGGCTTCCCCTTTTCCCGAAGGAACCGTATCTTCATATACATTATAACATTGACCCTGGGGCAAGTCAACAAAAAAGGGCTGGCAAATGCGCAGTCCCGTTCCCGGCCGCTTCCGCAGGCCCCGCAGCGTTTTTTTTAAACAGCGGACGCCTGAAAACCGGGCCGGGTATAGCTTGCGGACGGCGGCTGCGTTTTGTTGAACGGCGTGTTGACGATACAGCCGTAAACAGAGTATAATAATACTATAAACAGAACCGCGGCGGCCCTTCCCGCGAAAGGAAATCAAATGAAATATACCGTAGTTTTTGCTCTTGTTGTTTTTCTCTGCAGCCTGCACGCCTTCGGAAAGACCATAGAAGACGTGAAGGCCCTCCTCACGGACCCCGTCCTGGAGGCCCTTTACAGCCGCACTTATTACAGCATCCTTGAACGCAGCGAGCCCGACGGCTTTTTTCTGGAATCGGTGAACGGAGCCTACTCCGGCATGTTCCCCCGCACCGTGGGTGGGCTTGCCAGCCTGTATGAGGTCACCGGCGAGACCGAAAAGACCCGCCGCCACGTGGATCTGGTGCTGAAGGTGGCCCGGGAGAACAAAATGAACCGCTGCGCCCACGTGATCGTCCGGCAGTCGGCCTCCGTGAAGCCCGGCGAGGGGGTGAACTCCGGGGCGGATATAGCGATTTCCCGTCTGGACGCGCCCTATATGGGCTGTCAGTATTTCAGAGGCGCGGGCAAGCCCCTCACGGCGGTTTACGCGTATATTACCGCAGCCAGAGGAAACCACGTCTTTTATATGGATCTGCGGCCGGAGCTGGACGCCGCCCCCGTGGCGGAGTGCCTGCTGAAAGGGGAGAACCTGGACGACGGCTGGGTAAAATTCGCCTTTGACAAGCCCTTTACGCCGGAAAAGGGCAAAAGATACGTGGTCACACTGCAGTCCCGGGGAGGCGGCAGCCGGTCCGTATGGCACGGGGCCGCGGACGAAGGCCGGGACGGCGAGATATACGCGGTGGGCTCCGACGACGGCGGTGAGACGTGGATCCACAGAAAGGGGCTTCAGATGGCCTTTGCTCCGGACTACGGCGGCAGTGTGCGGATCGACCGCAAGCCCCGTTACGAGATCCTCAGCCGCGGCGACCAGGCAGACGGCAACCTCCACGTCCTGGCCGCCTGGGCCATGGTGGCCAACACCGGAAAATACAAGGCCTGGGAAAACCGCACCTACAAGCAGGTCGCGGCGCTGCTGGACACTGTGATGGACCGGCCCTACTACGCCGGCAGGGCCCCCCGGGTGTTCCCGGGCCTGGTGAAGAACCATATGTTCGAGCACTCCCGGGAGGGGAGATACTGGGACTGCTGGGACATCCTCACCCAGTCCTGGGCCCTGCGGACCCTGGAGCTGATGCAGGCCGCCGCCGAAAGGAGAGGCGACAAAGAACACCTGGATTACTGGAAGTCCCGGGAAAAGGAGCTTCTGGCAAACGTGAACGGGTCCCTCACCTTTGAAGTGGACGGCAAAAAGGTGTATGCGGAGATGCGCAAGGCGGATTCCTCCGACGGCACTTTTCTGGAGGGCATGAGCTGGGTGAACTACGGCACCATCGCCTCTCAGTATTCGGGCTTTGACCCGGAGATACTTGCCGACACCCTGGAGGTGTATGCCAAAAACGCCCTGCTGGACTGGCACGGCCACAGAGTGTGGGCCCACGAGTGGAACTTCAACGGCTCCAAAGGCCGGCAGGTCATAGGCAAGGGAGTGGGCTGGGACCTGGTGTGGTGCATGAAGACCGGCAACTACGACAGGGCCTGCGACTGGCTGGAATTCGTGAAGGACGAAAACTACACAAATCTGTATGCTGAGGCCTTCAACCTTACGGCGGACAACAAGACCCGCATACAGGACGACGGCAACGGAGAACAGTGCTCCTGGTGGTGCTGGGGCGTGGCTTATGCCCGGAGGGCCTGCGGGCTGGACCCCGTTCCCCAAAAGGCTTCGGACCTATAGAAAAAAGAGGCAAAAATGGGCTGGATAAATTATGAAGCGTCTGCCGGCACCGGCAAGACCTATACTATTCAACAGATATACGCCGACAAAATAAAAGTCGGCATGAAAACGGACGGGATCCTGGTGATGACCTACACCGAGACCGCCGCCGGGGAGCTGCGGGCCAGGATAAGAGGAGAGCTGGAAAAACGGCTGGAAAAGGAACCCGGAAACGATAATTATTCCGCCGCTCTCCGGGATCTGGGGGACGCCTGGATCTGCACCATCCACAGCTTCTGCCGCCGGGTCCTGGCGGAATATCCCGTGGAGGCGGGGCTGGACCTGAAGGTAAGGCCCGGGAACGCCGACGCTTCTTTTGAGGAGGGGGTGAGCCTTGCCGTAAGGGGGCTCAAAGAGGATTCGGAAAAGGTAACGGCGCTTTGCAAAAAATATGAATATCTGCTCTGCAAAGACATAGTCCGGATACCTCTTGTGGAGCTGCATGATAACGTATTTGACGAAGAACTTCTCGGAAAACTGGCGGAGGAAGCCTTTCTGGACGAAAGGGATACCATACTGCCGGATATCCCCGAAACGACAGAAGAGCTTTGCAAATCCATAGAAGCGCAGTTCGAAAGCATTGATGAGTATATAAAAAACACCGAGGCTGCCGCCGATATATATTTGAAAAGCCTTGAAGTGGGCGGAAACGATGGGCGTGTTTATAATATAGATCAAGCCCGAAAAAATATCGTAAAATTTATCAACAAAGTATTTAAAGGAATATCGAAAGATAGACAAATACCCGACGTTGAGAAATACGATGAAGTTTTCGGGACCGATTTTTCGGAGACCTGCAAAGAGATCAACGATTATATCGCCGATGGATCGGAAGATAAATCAGAGTGGTTTGCCGGATTGAAAGAAAAGGCCGAAAAAGCACTGGATGAGCTTTCACCTTACTGCAGCGTCATGAACGAGTTTAAAACCTGCAGAAAGAACACAGCAGATATATCCGGAAAGATCAAGCAGAAGCTTGTCAAAGAGGCCGCCGGGACCGCTTACGAAGAAGCGCGGAGAGCGCGGGAAAAAGACAACGTGCTTTCCTTCGGCGATATGCTGCAGAAGACCCGGGAAGCCTTGGTGAAAGACGGCGCCGGAAACGCCCCTCTGCTGCAGGAGCTCCGGAAAAAGTTCGAAGCGGGCGTCATCGACGAATTCCAGGACACCAACCCCATACAGTGGAGCATCATAAAAACCATATTTGAAGACAAAGAGCTGATACTGGTGGGGGACCCCAAGCAGTCGATCTACAGCTTTCAGGGGGCCAACGTAAAGGCCTATACGGGAGCGGTGAAGGCTGCGGAGCCAATACCGCTGCCGGTGAGCCGCCGCTTCAGCCCGGAACTGTGCGACGCCCTCAACTGGTTTTTTGATAAACAGACAAAACCGGAGGAAGGCGGAGAAGAAAACGAAACCAAGTCCGGTAAAAAAGATAAACAAAAAAAGGGAAAGCCTCCGTTTTTCGGGGAAGGCATAGAGTTTGCCCCCTCCGGCTTTGTGGAAAAAAAGGATGAAAAAGAGCGGGAAAAGCGGCGGCTGACAGAGGGATATTTCGCCCTGAACGTGGTCACCGATCAGGTGATATCCGCGGAAGAGAGCGCCGGGCAGGCAAACGGGGATCCGGCGGAAAAGCAGGAGAAAAACGACCGCGAAAACAAATGGGATTTTGCCGGGGATCTATATCCGCGGTTCATATTGAACGAGATAAAGCGCTTCGAAAAGGCGGCTCCCTATGAAGGCTGGACCCACGGCGACGTTATGGTGCTGGCGCGGAGGAAAAAGCAGCTGGACCGGCTGGCGGGGCTCCTCAGGGAAAACGGGATCCCCTTCACCTTTTATAAAAAGGACGGGCTCTATTCCTCAAAGGAGGCCCGCAGCCTGTTCCACGCCCTTACGGCGGTATCGGACCCCGACGGCAGGAACCTGGGAGCGATGCTGGTGAGCGACCTTTTCGGCTGCAGCCTGCCTGAGGCCCGGGCCCTCCTGGAAGGAGAGGCGGCGGAGAGCATGGAAAAAATGCCTGTTACCCCGGAGATGCTGAACAGGCTTGTAAACGAATGGTCGCGCATGCTGAAGAACGGGAAAGATCTGGGGGCGGTGGCGGAAAGAATGATTGCCGATCTGGATATCCACGTGAAGTCCCTCCGAAACGGCGACAGCCGCCGCAGCGCCAACTACCGGCAGGCCGTTGCCCGCATACGGGCCCTCTGTATGGACTTCCCCTCCCCGTATCTGGCGCTGAAGGAGCTGCAAAAGCGTTCGGAGGCTGCCGAAAAGGGCGAGCAGGACGAAGACCTGATGCCTCTGGATACCGACGAAAAGGCGGTGAGGCTGATGACCGTCCACTCCGCCAAGGGGCTGCAGAACAAAATTGTGTTCGTTTTGCCGGACACTGGTAAGAATGACACCGGCAAGCATTACAGGATCCCCGGGGAAGACTCTTCCGAGTATCATATCAAACCCGGCGAAAAAGACGACGAAAAAACGAATCTGAAGCGGGCGGAAGAACACAGGCTGTTATACGTGGCCATGACCCGGGCGGAGAGCATGCTGTATATACCGCAGTATAAACCCAAGGAAAAGAGCAACAACGGGATGTTCGAAGGCGCGACGATCAACTTGGATGTAGACAAATGCGGCTTCACTTACGCCGAAGACACGGATTACGGCGACGATTCCGTCACCGCATACAAGCCGGGAGAAGGAAGCAGAGAGTTTCCTCTTTCGGATTCCGTGGTCTCCTGGAATTACGTTGAAGAGATACGGCGCTTTAAAAATTCAAAGGGCGAAGAGCAGCCGGCGGACGGACCTTCCGGGGGACAGGAGGAGACTGACCGGCAAGGCGGCGACGAAAGCGACGACAAAGAAGATGTAAAAGCCCTGGAGCTTCCGGATACCCACGGAAGGCTCACCCATATAGAATCCTTTACTGTGAGGCGGAACCGCTTCGGAAAGCAAAAAGACGCCGCGGAAGAGGAACCGGACGGCGCTCCGGAAGACGATCCCGACGCCTCCGGAGAAGTTAGCCTTGAGTCCGGCGCCGGCTTTCATGGCGGC
>JAEEGL010489090.1_pt1 | contig 11475 bp, 9 predicted proteins | sample 9134231 | NCBI WGS metagenome assembly JAEEGL01 (sample SAMN16246548, study PRJNA631951) | gut metagenome | biome: gut microbiome; feature: rumen; material: fiber-attached | host: Bos | place: Iran: Karaj | collected 2018-10
GAGTTGGGATACGCCCGCATTGGCATTTTTCATCCGAAACAGCTCATGCCTCTTCGGCAAAGACAAGGTAGTCGTCAAAGTCGAGCCACACCTGTGAACCGGGGGTGATCCGGCCAAAGCTGCTTCCCGGTGCGGACACATGCACGGCGGTGACTGTTTCCGACGGTCCTGCGACTTCAATACGGCAGTCACTGATATCGCCAAGGAACTGCACATGCGTTAACCGGCCGGACAAAACACCCCGATCCATACGCATGACGATGTTTCCAGGTCGGACAGCCACCTGTACTGCTCCGCGTTTTTCCCCCGAGTACGCCATGCGCTGACCGCCGGGAAATTCTATTGCCCCTTCATGGGCCCTGGCCGGCAAGAAATTAATTTTCCCTACAAAATCCGCCACAAAAGGATTGGCCGGGGCGCGGTAAAGGCGCATGGGGCTGTCCACCTGCTGCACGCATCCGTCTTTCAGGACAATCACCTGATCGCTCATTGCCATGGCTTCGCTCTGATCGTGCGTGACATAGACCACGGTGATGCCGAAACGCTTCTGCATGTCTTTGATCTCGAAGCGCATGGACTCCCGAAGATTCGCATCAAGATTGCTCAAGGGCTCGTCCAGCAGAAGGACGCGCGGGCTGCTTGCCAGCGCACGCCCCAGGGCCACTCTCTGCTGCTGTCCGCCCGAGAGCTCATTAGGCATTCTTTGCCCGTAGCCGGAAAGGCCCATGGCCTCAAGAATCTCCCCGACCCGCTGTTCCACGCGGCTGCGTTCCATCGCTTTGATTTTCAGGGGGTAGGCCACGTTCTCCCATACGTTCATGTGCGGCCACACGGCATAGGATTGAAAGACCATGCCTATGCCCCGCTCTTCGGGGGGAACGAAGCAGTCAGGCCCGCTCACGGTCACGTCGTCAATTGCGATGACGCCGGAACTCACCTTTTCAAAGCCGGCGATCAGGCGGAGCAGCGTTGTCTTGCCGCAGCCGGACGGACCGAGCAATGTGACAAACTGCCGGTCAGGGAAAAGGCAGCTGAAGGACGAAATGATGGGAACCTGGCCGTAGGTCTTGCTCACATTGGTCATTCTGATGGACGACATGACACCTCCGTCATATGGAAAAACGGCCCTTTGTGAGTCTGTGGAGCAGCCAGTTGACCGCAATGACCAGGAGCAGGATGGCCGTGGCGATGGCCGAAGCCGTCTGCTGGCTGTGGTAGGTCTGGTAGGTGTACAGTTCGTAGCCGATGGTCTTGGTGTTGGCCGAATATAAAAGAGTCGACATAGTGAGCTCGTAAAAACTCGGCATGAAGATGAGAAACCAGCCGGCCACGACCGAGGGCATGATCAGGGGCAGGGTCACATCCCGGAAACGCCTGAACCATGAGGCCCCGGAAATCTGCGCCGCTTCCTCCAGGGAAGGGTGGATCTGGTTCATGGCCGAAACCACCGTGCGCATGCCCATGAGCAGGTATTTGACCATATAGGCAACGATCATGATGGTCAGCGTGTTGTAGATATTGATGCCGAAGCGGCCGGACATGGTCATGATCAGGCCCAGGGCGATGACCACGCTTGGGGTGCCGCTGCCCAGGGTGATCAGAAAATCGGGAATCTGACGGCCCCTGGCCTGCGTTCGCGTCAAAAGCCAGGCCATGACACACGCAATGACCATGCCCGCCGTCGCCGCCACGCTGGCGGATATGAGGCTGTTGGCGGCGGTATCCAGAATGCCCTTTCTCGTCAAAATGATTCCCCAGTAGCGCGCCGTGAAATTGTCCGGGGACAGGGCCTTGCCCAGGTTCTGGGTGATGCTCGTCAGGGCCACGGTCACGAAGGGCAGCAGAACAACCACCACGGCAAAAGCGGCCACCAGCAGCGTCAGGGGCAGGCGCCAGCGCCCCAGTTCCACCCTGTTGGGCCGCATGGACTTGCCGGAGACCGTGATGTACTGTTTCCTGCCGCAGACAAAGGTGGAGGCGAACAGCACGAGATTCGCCAGAAGCATCAGGGATACGGCCAGGCTTGTGGCATCGGAAAGGCCTTCGGAGGATCCCACATACACGTAGTCGATAATGCGCGTGGTCACCGTATCAATCTGTCCGGGAGCCCCGATGATGGAGGGGATGCCGTAGCAGGAAGCCGCGGAGATGAAGACGAGCAGGGCCGCGGCCACGATGGATGGCAGCATGACGGGAAAGGTCACGGTCAGCACGGTCCTGAGCGGCGAGGCGCCGCTGATCCTCGCGGCCTCTTCCAGGGACGGATCCATGTTTTCCATGGCCCGGGAAATGGTTATGAAGGCGTAGGGATAATAGAACGTGGTCAGGACCCAGACCAGTCCGCCGATGCTGTAGATATTGAAGGGATTTCCGGCAAGCCCCAGAAGATCCGCCAGCCACAGGTTGAGCGTGCCGACGCTGGGGTTCAAAAGACGCAGCCAGGCCATGGCTCCCACGTAGGGCGGAACCATATAGGTCATGACGAAGAGCGTGCGGAAAAATTTGCGCCCGTAGATGTCGGTGCGGCCTACGAGCCAGGCCAGGGGGAAGGCGATGAGAACGCCGAAGACCATGGCCAGGGAGGCCGTGATCAGGGTGTTGCTCAAGGCCTCCCAGTTCAGCGCATAGGTGTAAATGCGCGAAAAGGTCTCCATGGTAAATCCGGCGCCATCCCAGAAGGTCCGGAAAACCAGATAGGCCATGGGAAAGACGGTGAAAAGCAGGAGAAAGGCCACGATGCTGACAATCAGCAGGGTCTTGAAATCGAAGAATCGGGCTGGACGCAATCCCGCACCTTTCGGCAGACGCACGCGCATGCTCCTCATCGTGAAAAATCAGTTTGCCGCCGCAGGCCCATGACGCTCAAGCCGGCAGCGGCAAACCGTGCATCAGTTCCGGCCCTTGCGGTTTTTGACCCGTTCTTCAAACTGCTTTCTCAATTCGCTGCGCTCGTTCCGGCACTTTTCCCAGTTCACGTGCATGACTTTGGCCATGAGCTCGGGGGTTGGCCTGGAATCAAAGGGAATGGCGGGCGGGTTCTTGAGTACGGAATGCATCCATCCCTTGACGATGTAGCGTTGCCCTTCGGCAGACAGAAAGAAGTCCGTCAGCTCCTCGCAGATCTTTGCATTGCCGTGGGCGCTCCATTCATTTTTGATGGTCATGATGGGCGAGGGGATAGCTATCGGGCCGTCAGCAGGATAAATGACCGAAAGAGCGCTCTTCTCTTCCTCCCGCTTTTTGAGCACCGACTCCTCAAGGATCATGATCTCGCGGCACTCGCCCGTTTCAAGCTTTGTCAGGGCGACCGACCCGGATTCGACCATCACGCGGTTTTGTGCCAGCTGGTCAAAATACCCATACCCGTAGGCGTCTTTCAGGGCGGCGATGGATACGAGAGCCGTGCCGGCGGTAAGCGGATTGGGCATGGAAATGGCGCCCTTGACGGAAGCACTGGCTGCGAAATCCTTGAACGACTGGGGAAGATCCTCTTTTTTGTATTTCTCGGGATTGTACGCCAGCACCATGGTGCACGTCCGTACCGGATACCAGTATCCTTCCGGATCGTATTCCAGGGCGATGTTTTTGGCTTCTTTTGAAAGATAGGGATGGAGCAGGCCATCGGCTTTCAGATCGAGGGCATAGGAGGGATCGGCCACCATCAGCATGTCGCAGCCCAGCTTTTTCGTCTCGCGTTCGGCAGCGATCTTTGCCTGCAATGTTCCGGTGCCGCCATAGAAAAATTCCACGTCGTAGTCGGGAAATTTTTTCTTCATGACGTCAGTCATGGCTTCGATGATATCCTCGTACATCGAGGTGTAGATGGTTATTTTGGGCTTATTCGCAGCCAGGCAAAAACTGCCACTGGAAAAGAAACAAAGTGCGCACAGAATGCAAAAGACTTTTTTCATAAGCATTTCGGTTTATGTTCCTGCACCATTGCAGGAAAGAAAAACCGCCTCCTGTATTTTATTGTATAACAAACAGAGTCAGTTGAACTGGTTATGTTTCGTTGATGATGGCTTTTGAAACGGTCGTATGATGAACATGGACTCTGCTGTTAACGACATTTCTCACTTCCTGACGACAGAGGACTCACTGACGGGGAAGGTAAAATATGTATCGGGATAGGGTTCATTATTGAGCGTGAAATGCCACCATTCCTCCGGGAGAGGCTTGAAGCCGTTTGCGAGCATCGCCTCGCGCAAGAGCATCCGCAAGGCGTACTGCTTTTTGCTTATCTTCTTAAAGTCGGGATGACTGCGTTCGCCAAAGTAGTCAAAAGTCCCGCCCATGTCTACTTCCTTTTCAGTCTTCATGTCAAAGAGGGTCAGGTCGACGGTACTGCCCCGGCTGTGCCCGGAATGCTCGGCGATGTAACCCTGGGCGAAGAGTACGGATTTATCCAGCTCCGGATAGAAATACGGCTTCATGCGGACGTCGCCCGTGTCCTTGGCCCAGTTCATAAAGTGTGTAACGGCCCTCTGCGGGCGGTAGGCGTCGAAAATCTTCAGACGGTAGCCTTTGGCCTTCAGTTGGTCGCTGACCTTCCTGAGTGCGGTCGCAGCTTCTTTGGTTAGCAAGGCCGTAGGCTGTTCATAACCATCAATCCTATCCCCGACGAAGTTGTATGTCGAGTAGTACCGGATTTCAAGAATTGCGTCGGGAACTGCCTCGCTGAGCAGAACGAAGTCTGACGAGTCGTTAGAGAGCTTGACTCCAGCCTGAGTGATCTGCACCGTGTCCGTTTTAGAAACAGCAGCAGTGTGTTTTCCGCAACAGGCGCAGAAAGCAAGACAAGCCATTATAGTGATCACTATACGAAAAATGTGATTCATATGTACTCCTTTGATGGCGTAATAATATTTTGCAAAAAGTTTTATCGCAACGTTTTATGAAATTAAGTAATTTCAGTGAATACCATTACTTCTTCGCACATATTCATTAACAATTCAGTATCCATAGCTGAGTCCATATTTTTCATGGAGTTTTCGTAAAGAACCATCCTTTTTCATCTCGGCAATGACAGCATTCACCATTTGCAGCAAATCTGCTTGGCCACGGCGCATCAGTATCCCAATTTCACCATGCGTGAAAGGCTTATCAAGCAGTGGTGCAGCTAAACGGTGATCTCTCTTCACATAGTAAGGAGCCTCTGTGATTTCCGTAATCATCACATCGGCATTGCCTATGGCCACTTGTTCTGGGATTTCTTCATTCTTTGGATACACGACAATAGTGGCATGGGAGAGTTTCGCATTGGCAAACTTTTCGTTGAGTCCACCGGGATTCACCATCACTTTTACTGTTGGTTTATCAATATCAGTAAGATTTCTGTATTTCCGTGCATCATTCTTGCGGCAAAGTATTGTCTTACCATTAACAAGATAGCCATCGCTCATATCCATCTGTGCTTTTCGTGCATCAGTGATTGTTATGCCACCTATGGCAAGATCAAACAGAGTATTGTTAAGCACATCTTTCGTAAGTGTTGGCCACGATGTTTGAACATACATAATCGGCACATTAAGACGTTCTGAAATTCTTTGGGCAACTTCAAGATCAAATCCCCAGTAGGCACCGCTTGTTGAGTCTCGATACGTCAATGGGCGGTAGTCACCTGTTGTTCCAACAAGGAGCGTGCCGCGATTCTGTATGGTAACAAGGCTGTTATCTTGTATTGTTGATTTGTTACTTAATGTGCAGGCATTATTGCATGCACAAATGACAAGAATTACGACAAGAAAGTATAGATGAAGATATTTCATATGTTCCTCATTGGAGAATGAGTGAGATTTCAAGTCGTCTCAAATATTCTCAAACCCTAGCTGCTTGCTGCGGCTGGGCAGTCTGAGCGTTGTCCAATGGGATAAGGAGACGCTGACTCCGTCAATCTTCTTCTTCCTTTCCCTTGAAGCGCTGCTGCACGAGCATAACCATTCGGAAGAAAAACGGCACAAAAAGTGGTGCCAAAACAGTTGCTGCAAGCATGCCACCAACCACAGCCGTGCCGATTGCATGTCTACTGCCAGCACCTGCGCCCGTGCTCAGTGCAAGAGGCATACAACCAAGAATAAATGCCAAGGATGTCATAACAACAGGTCTAAAACGCAATTTCGCAGCAGAAAGCGCTGCTGCCTCGGCACTCAAGCCGGCTTTGAACTGCTCAATGGCAAATTCAACAATCAAAATAGCGTTCTTTGCACCAAGACCAACCAATGTCACCAAGGCAACTTGGAAATAGGTATCATTGGCATAACCGCGTAACATATTGGCAAGCAAAGCTCCCATTATGGCAAAGGGCACTGCAATCAAAACGGCCATTGGCAGTGTCCAACTCTCATACTGGGCTGCCAAAACCATAAATACCATAAGCAGAGCCAGCACAAAGACCAATGCCGTTGATCCTGAAGTCTGCATTTCCTGATAGGACTGACCTGACCAGGCCAGTGAAAAGCCTTCGGGCAATTCTTTAGCTACTTCCCTGAGAGCCGCCAGAGCTTGACCTGAACTGTAGGCAGGGTTAGGCATACCCATGACCTTTGCCGCTCTAAAACCATTGAAGTGCTCAACAGTCTGACATCCCACCCCAGTCTTCTGCATCACCATGGTGTTCGCAGGAACCATTTGCCCTGCATTGTTGCGGAAATATATTTCACTCACATCTTCAGGATGAGCTCTGTACTCTGCATCTGCCTGTAAGATCACCTTGTAGTTACGACCATACAGGGTAAAGTCATTAAGATAACGCACACCAAACATGGCTCCAAGGGTGTTAAAGACATCACTTACCCTAACACCAAGTGACCGCGCCAGCTCGCGATCCAGTTCCAAACTAACTTGGGGAGTGGAAACACTAATTGTCGTGGACACATTGGCCAATTCTGGTCTCTGATTACACTTGGCAATGAATTCCTGAGTCACCTGATAGAGGCGTTCAACTGAACCTCCGCTTTTATCCTGTATATATCCCTCAAAACCACCGGTGTTGCTCATACCGGTAATGGCGGGCGGCGTAAAGGCCAGACCATAGCCATCGGTCATCTGGGTTGCCTGTCCCATCACAAACATAGCGAGATCTGAAGCAGCTGTTCCCTCTTCTTTCCGTTCAGACCAGTCCTTGAGCATGACGAACGTCGAACCGGCATTGCTTTTGGCCGCACCTGAAAGGAGGTCAAATCCGGCCATGGTTAAGACATCCCGAACCATGGGATGTGTGCGCACTTTTTCATCCATGGCATTGCAAAATTGTGATGTACGGGTAAGCGATGCACCTTCCGGCAAAACATAGAAGCCTAGCAGATACCCCTGATCTTCATCGGGCACCAATCCTGTTGGGGTGTGTGTAAACATAAACCAGACACCAAGAACAATCATGGTAAATATTGCGCAGGCATGTGCCGGAGAAAAAAGAATCTTTTCAGCCAGCTTGGTAAAGCCAGAGGTCAATTTGGCAAAAGCAGCATTGAATTTCACAAAGACGGGATTGGTGGTGGGCTTGCTTCGTTTCAAAAGCAGTACGCAGAGCGCCGGCGTAAATGACAAAGCCACAAGACCTGAAATAGATACAGATATGGCAATTGTTATGGCAAACTGCTTGTACATCTGCCCAGCAAGACCACCTAAAAAAGCTACGGGAACAAAGACGGAGCAAAGAACCAAAACAATGGCTACTACCGGCCCGGTAACTTCCTGCATAGTCTTAATTGTGGCTTCTTTGACGCCGGCGCCTTCCTCCTCCATGATCCGTTCAACATTTTCCAAAACAACAATGGCATCATCGACCACAATACCAATTGCCAGAACCAGACCAAACAACGTCAGTGTGTTGATGGTAAAGCCAAGCAGATACATGCCGGCAAAGGTACCCACAATGGATACTGGAACTGCTAAACATGGAATTAGGGTTGCACGCCAGTTCTGTAAGAAGAGAAACACCACACAAAAGACGAGCACAACAGCTTCAATGAGGGTGTGAATCACCTCGTGGATCGATACCTCAACAAAGGTTGTGATATCAAAGGGGATGGAATAGGCCACACCTTCGGGAAAGCTTTCTGCCAACTCATCCATCGTCTTACGCACAAGCCTCGCTGTTTCCAGCGCATTGGCGCCTGGCGCCAGATACACTGCCATAGGCTGGCAGGGCTTGCCATTTTCCATGGAAGAAAGACTGTAGTCTTTGCCACCCAATTCAACTCTGGCCACATCTTTTAGGCGCAAGATGTCACCTTTGTCCGTTGAGCGCACAATGATGTTTTCAAATTCATCGGCCGTTACCAGTCTTCCCTTGGTTGTGAGCTGCCACGTCATGCTTACTGGATCTTTCACGGGATAATCCCCAGCTTTCCCTGTGGCAAACTGCGCATTTTGCTCATTGACGGCCTGAGCGATATCATCCGGTGTGATCCCGAGTGCTTTCATGCGATCCGGCTTGAGCCAGACACGCATGGCGTAATCCCGGGAGCCAAAGACTTCAACTTTGCCAACGCCAGTAATACGTTTCAGCTCATCGGCCACATAGAGCAAGGCATAGTTACTGAGATAGAGAGTGTCATACCGGCTGCCCGGGGAAGAAATACTGACAAGCTGCAGCATGGAAGGGGACTGTTTCTCGACCTTTATTCCTTGGCTCTGCACTTCCTGGGGTAAACTTGAGAGGGCCTGTTGAACCCGGTTGTTGACATTGATGGCGGCTTGATCGGGATCGGTCCCCACGGCAAAGTAGACATTGAGAGCAATGGACCCACTGCCTGAGCTTACAGATTGCATGTAGATCATGTTATCAACACCATTGATCTGCTGCTCAAGTTGTGTAGCCACTGTGTCTGCAATGGTTTCTGCGGTGGCGCCGGGATAGAAACCCGAAACAGAAACCTGCACAGGAATCATATTAGGATACTGCTCAATTGGAAGGTTCAGAATGGCAACTGCACCCACAAGAGTGATGGCGAGAGAAATCACCATGGCCAGCACCCGCCGCTGCACGAAAAAACCCACTTTGGACATCTTTTTGCTCCTGCTACGGCTTTATTTCCTGCACTACCTGGCCATCTTTAATTTTTCCAATTCCTTCGGTAACAATGCGTTCACCAACTGTAAGACCTGATTCAATAACGGCATCTTCCTCAAGATTGAGCAAAACGACTATCTTACGAGAAGATACCTTATTCTCCCCATCCACTACCATGACCATGGCTCCCTGTTGGGTCTGCAAGATGCTGGACCGTGGGATTGCAATAGCATTAGTCAGCATGGGGCCTTTCACGATAATCCGTACAAATTGACCCGGTAAGACTAAGCCATCAGGATTGGGTAATGAGGCCCTTGCTTTGATGACACCTGTCACGGGATCTACCTTGTTATCAAAGAAATTGATCTTGCCGACTTTGTCATACTCTGTTCCATCCGAAAACCGGATAACTGTTTCCGGCTCTTTCCCCCACGTTGCAAGCCCCCGGGTCACAAGGCGGTGAAAAGATAATAAATCAGTATTGGGCAGCGAAAATTCAACATAAATGGGATCTATCTGAACAATTTCTGTTAAGAGGCTGCTGTCTCCAGTAGTCGTAATCAGATTGCCTTCAGTCTGGTATTCTTTAGATGTGTATCCAGATACAGGCGCTGTCACATAGGCGTAATCCAGTTGGATATTGACATCTTTTTGCGCGGCCTCAGCGGCTTCATAATCAGCCTTGGCACTGTTAAAATTGGCCAAAGCCCGATCGCGGTCACGTTGGCTGACAGCATTTTGGCTGTACAGCGTTTGGACGCGTGCCCATTCACGCTGGGCATTGTCATAGATGGCCAGTGCCTGTTTTGTCTTTGCTTTAGCCTTGTCGAGATTGGCCTTATAAACATCCGGGGCTATCTCAAATAAGATATCCCCTTTTTTTACATAATCCCCTTCCTTGAAATTACGCTTCTGTAAGATACCGCCAACCTGGGCCCTGATCTGCACAGATAAGGAACCGGAGGTGAGACCTACGTAGTCCATATTTGGTGCGACGTCCTTTGCTTCTACAGTCATGGTCCGAACCAAGGGCGTCACTGCCAAAACTTCGGTGATCGGAGCAATTAGCGTGAGACAAATAACTGCGAGGAATCCAAGGTTGCATTTTTTGTGCATGAGAACTCCAAATATTTCCAGTTTGAGTTAAACACAGAGAAATTCAGTCAACTCCGCGAACGTACACAAATGAATTGGCAAGTACGTTGTCGAAGCGGCAAAGAACGGTCATAGGCAGGATGATTTCACCATACTGATGCGGCTTGAACATGCCGGTCAGCTTGTCAGCAATTGCCCAGATGAGGTTGGCTTTTTCGGATACTGTAGCGGAAAGGCTCATCAAGAAACCCCTTATTCAGATGCTGGTTGCAGCAGCTTTAAGACTTCTTCAAAATCCTTGGCAATGCCAAGACAGCTTCATTCAATCATGGCGTTGACGCATCCGTGAGCGGTATCGCCAGCATTACGGAAGTCGGTTCGGATGCCGACGACAGGCTTCCCCTTGGCATAGGCATAGCCGATTTCCCATGCGGTGCCATCATCCACCTGCACGCCATCAAGAAGGGCCACCACGGCGTCACAATCGTCAATGGCCGCCCTGTCACGCTCCATGATAACCTTGGCCGCAGAGGCTCTCAAGGTGTCAATTTCCTGCTGTGTGTAAAAAAATCTCCGGGCTACAGAACGACATGTCCGGCTTCGACGAGCTGCTGCTTAAAATCCTTGTGCCAGCGGATTTCAGCCGCAGTGAAAAGCGGGCCAGCCTGGTATATGCGCATAGGGCCTCCTTCTTGTAAATTATAAACGGAGAATCCCCTCTTTTCAAGAATACGGGAGAGGTGGGTAATATGGACTGACGCAATTCACGGCGTCGGGCTTTAGGGGGAAGCATAGACGGATTCTCCCTTATTGAGTCAGTCGCCCTTGGATAGGAAAGGCTATCAGACAAGAAACGCCCCGGCCCGAATCCGGAACCGGAGCGTTTCCTTGTATAATATGTAAATCGGCAATTAAAATTTACCATCTATCAGCAACGAAAATTGACCACCCCAATGGGGTATAACCCCCTGTTGGTAGTAAGGATATAAATGGTGGGGCCGGTCAAATTTTGGTGCGATTTTCGTCTGAAAACTGCTCAATGTTACATGTTGATTTACAATCTCGACAAGGTAGCCATACTTGTGCAGCCGCGAGATGACAAGTCTTCATGAGTTCCATGCCGCCGATGGCGGAGGACTGCGTTACCTCAATCCTCAAGTACTTGACGGGTACGTCGTATTTCACACGCAGGGCATCGATTTCGTCGACGTATTCGTGCTTGTAGATGTGTAGCGCGTCATGTTCACCGAAATCGGCATGAGCGGCAGTCCATCGTCGATGCACTTGCGCAGGAAGACGCAGACTTTTTCAAAAATGTGGACGTCTGCCCGGTACAGCAGGTCGTTCCGTTCCAGCAGGGGGATGAA
>JAEEGL010491746.1_pt1 | contig 11475 bp, 9 predicted proteins | sample 9134231 | NCBI WGS metagenome assembly JAEEGL01 (sample SAMN16246548, study PRJNA631951) | gut metagenome | biome: gut microbiome; feature: rumen; material: fiber-attached | host: Bos | place: Iran: Karaj | collected 2018-10
TAATCTTTATTTTCTTCTTCATTGCTACCCACCTGCTTTTTATAATATTTTTCTATTTCATAAGGATCATATGCTAATACTAATGCTACGCTTTTTCTATAAAAGTCTTCATTTTCACAAGTAAATAATAATTCGTGAAATTCTTTTTGCTTTTCCTCATCTAAGCCTGCTAAAACAGACATATCAATCAAAAATTTTTGAACTAAATTGAAATATTTATTCTTTTTCTTAATAGTTTTTCTTTGTTGTTTTATATCTAAATTGAAAAACTTTTCATAAGCTGTTTTAAAATTATTCAATTCTTCTTCATTAAGACCTTTAGTGGTAATTATTTCATCAAATTTATCAGGATTATTATCTAAAAAAGCTTGATTAATTTCTTCCCCATATATAATCATTAACATTCTAACAAAAGAACTATAAACACCATTATATTCTAAAGAATCCGGTCTATTTTTAGCATCATTATACATTCTAAAAGAAAAATCTAATGATTTATTGATAAAAAAACCACCTAGCATATAACCACCTACTATGTATATTATACTACATCAAGTAAAAATAATACATAAAAAAAGACTATTTAAAATAGTCCCAATCCTAAATATTTATTTGCAAGTACCACTAAACCTGCTAAAAATATTAATATTATAATTATTATCATAACATTTATGATAATCTTTCCAAATTTATTCTCTTCTCTTAAATCGCTAAAATCATCAAAATCACTTTCTTTAAACATTGTCGTTTTGCCAATAAATGACTGATCTATTGAATCAACATTGTTTTTTTGAAGTTTTAGTTCCTCATCTTTTCTTTTTAATAAAGCATCTTTAACTTCGGCTTTTAAATCCTCAGTTGGAACCTTTTCTTTTTCTTCAATATCATTTTTTTCAATACCTAATGTATCTTCATCAGAAGCGACATCATCTACTAAAGCACCCAATACTTTAGTATCTTCATCCCCTCTTAAATCACTCAATATATCTAAAGGATCCATCTCTCCAGTTACTTCTAAATTCTTTTCTCCGTCCATCAATTCTTTGGCAGTAATTGTATTAATTAAATCAGTTAATTCTTGCTCAGATTCCTGCTTAACAACCATTGATTTTTTATTTTCTTTATTATCTTTTTCTTCTTCGTCTTCTGCCTTATTTATATTAAGATCTTTTAAAATATCATATTGAGTATTTCTTATCTTTTTAAGTCTATCTTCTTCATAATCTATTTCTTTTTCTTCTTCAACTTTTTTTAAAATACTATTTATATCATATTCTCTAGTTTCATCTAACTTAATCTTTGGTAATTCAACTTCATCAGTATCACCAAAACTTTTATTACGAGGTTCTTCTTGATATTTTTCTTTTAGAATTCCTTTTATTTGATCCAAACTAATAATATCATCGTTATCCCCTATTACAGAAGCGTTACTGTTAACATCGAAACCATCAAGTTCTAAATTACTAACCTCTTTATAGAGTTCTTTATTCTTTTTTAATCTAGAAGGTATTACAACTTCTGGTTCGTCATTATAATATTTTTCCATCCTTGATTGTCTTGTTTCCATATAGACACTCCTTATCATTATAATGATATCATAATTAACATGTTTTTAAAATGTTTTGTTTGCTTTTTTACATATAGATTGTTATCATAAATACAGGAGGTATATTAATATGATTAAAGTAGATGAAACAAAATGTATTGGTTGTGGAGCTTGTGTTGCTATTGCTCCAGAAAACTTCGATTTTAATGATGCAGGTCTTTCAAAAGTAGTTGGCGAAAATGTAACAGATAGTACAAATGAAGCTGTAACTTCATGCCCAGTTGGAGCAATTTCAGTAGATGAAGCTGGTGAAGTTGGTACTCCAGCAAGTTTAGAAATTAATGGCGGAGAAATGTCAGTTCCAGCAGATCTAGATGTTAATGCTATGGAAGAAACTCCAGCTGAAGAAACAACTGAAGAACAATAAAAAAAATGAGGATTCAATCCTCATTTTTTTAATGCCTTTAATCGACTTACTTCACTATTTGAAAGCATTCGATATTCACCACTACGTAAACTTCTAACATCTAAGAAAGCTAACTTTTCTCTATGCAATTTAGCTACCGGATGACCAATACTTTCAAATATCTTTTTAACTATATGATTTCTTCCTTCTACAATCGTTATTTCAACTTTTTGTTTTGTTTTTTCATCATTTTTACTCTTAACTTTTACTCTTTTTGGAATCACTTTAATTCCATCAATAACAACACCATTTTTTAGTTTATATATTTCATCAGTACTTAAAACACCCTCTATTACAGCCAAATAAGTCTTTTCGATATTATTAGAAGGATGCATTAATAAATTAGCTAAATCACCATCATTAGTAAGTAATAGTACACCTGTAGTATCATAATCCAATCTACCTACAGGATATATTCTCTCATTAGTATCAATGTATTCCGTAATTACTTTTCTACCCTTTTCATCCTTAGCACTACATATTACTCCTCTAGGTTTATTTATAATATAGTATTCTTTTCTTGTATCTTTTTTTAAAGTAACTCCATCAATCGTTATCGTTTCATTTCCATTTATTTTAGTACCTAACTCAGTTACCTTAATTCCATCAACAAACACTTTACCTTCGCTAATTAATTCTTCAGCTTTTCTTCTAGAACAATAACCACTATTAGCAATAACTTTTTGTAAACGTTCCATTTATTTCACCCACTTTGCTATTTTATTGCATAGAAATATATTAATACCCCACCAGCAATAAGAATTCCAATACAAATTATAATTGAACATATCTTTTTAACTTTATTAAATGACTTAGTATTAACTATTTTTTCTTCAGCGGAAAAATCAACCACTTCTCCCTTGCCATATGTAAAAGTCCCTATTATTATAATCAAAATTAAGAATCCTGCACATATTTTTAAAGCAATATTAATATCTTTTAATAAACCTTTAAATTCAAAATAAGCTAATACAGATAACAATCCCACCAACAAAATTGAAAATATTAAATTAAATAAAACATTATATCTTTTCTTTTCAAAATTGAAACCACAACCAACACATCTTGTAGCATCTATATCATTATATTTTGCACATTTAGGACAACTTTTTCTTTTCTTATCTAAACTAGTATGACATTTAGTGCATTTCTTTGTCCCTTCCATATTCATAAATCCACATTTAGGACATTTTTCTTTCTTACTTTTAGACATTTTCATCACTCTTTTCATATGCAAAATAGCCAATATTCATATCTACTCTAGTTTCTATTCCATCTACTTTACCATCGCTCGTGTATTGCCACATATCATACTTTCCATCATATGTAACTTCTTTATAATATTGTGCATACCATAACTTATAACCATCATATTTAGTTAAATCCCATTGATTATTAACTAAAGAATGTAAGTTAGCATATAACATTCCCTGATATCCGTGTGCTCTCATATAATCTAAAAATTTAACACCATTATCATTTATTCTTTTATAGCTTACATCTTTTGCACGATGACTATCAAAAGTTTCAAAATCATAAGCGATTGGATAAGATACCTCATAATCCTTTATCAAATTAAGTACAAAAGTAGCTTCTTCTAAAACTTCTTTTTCACTTATTGCTGTTGAATAAAAATAAACTCCAACTGGAATACCTAATCTATTAGCTTCCTTTATATTATATTCATATCTTTTATCAATATTAATATCTGAATTAGATAGATTTCTAAAACCACACCTAATATAAACAAAGTCAACCTCTCCACTAGCAGCAACTTTATCCCAATCTATCTCTTTTTGCCAAGAAGAAACATCTATTCCTTTTACTTCTTTTCTAACTTCTTTCAAATTTAATTTATTATAAATATCTTTATCTTTTTCCCTTATTTCTTCCAAATAACCTTGTATTTCATCAAATTCATTTTCATACCTTGCAGAATAACCAGTATGAAAAACCCACACAAAAACACCAACTATTAGAATACTCATAATAGAAACAACCATCTTTCGATGTACTAACATATAATTTCTTATTTCATCTAATTTAGAATAATGCATATCGTGTTCTCCTTAATAAATTATATCAAATTACTAAAAATAATAATAGTGATATTAACTTTTATAAATATATATGATAAAATACCTTCATGAGAGGTGATATCATGAAACAAACAATTTTAACCGGCATACGACCTACCGGAAATTTACATTTGGGTCATTATTTTGGAGCTGGTCAAAACTGGACAAAATTACAAGATGATTATGATTTTTACCTAGAAATAGCTGATGTTCAAGCATTAACAGATAATTTTGATAATCCTGAAAAAGTAAGAAAAAATGTTTATGAATTAGCTAAAGATTTATTGGCTATTGGAATAGATCCCGAAAAAGTTCATATCTTTATTCAATCTAAGATTCCAGAGATAGCTGAATTAACTGTTTATTTCTCTAATCTAGTAACAATAGCTAGACTACATAGAAATCCTACAGTTAAATCAGAAATAGCACAAAAAAAGGAATTATTTGGTAATGAAGGTGAATCTATTACATATGGATTCTTAGGATATCCTGTATCACAAGCAGCAGATATAACTGCTTTTGATGGAGAGTTAGTACCAGTTGGTGAAGACCAACTACCACTAATTGAACAATGTCGTGAAATAGTAAGAAAATTTAATAATATATATGGTGAAGTTTTAAAAGAACCAGAAGCTTATCTTTCTGAAACTAAACGTATCAAAGGTTTAGATGGTAACGATAAGATGGGTAAATCACTTGGAAATGCTATTTTCTTAGTAGATGATGAAGAAACTATAAAGAAAAAAATAATGGGTGCAATAACTGATCCAAATAAAATCAAAAAAGATGACCCAGCTAATCCAGATATATGTATGGTTTATTACTATCACAAACTTGTAAATAGCGAAGATAATAATAAAACAATTTGTTCTGAATGCCAAAAAGGAAGTCGTGGATGTGTTCAATGTAAAAAAGAATTGATTGAAAAAATGAATGAATTCTTAAAACCAATAAAAGAAAGAAGAAAACAATACGAAGAAAATCCTGAACTTCTTCAAAAAATCTTAGATGAAGGAACAGAAGCAGCTAGAAAAAAAGCTATAGAACAAATGAAAACAGTAAAAAAAGCTATGAAGATAGATTATTAATAATCTATCTTTTTAAATAAAAAAGAGGTTATAAACCTCTTTTTTTAACTAAAACAATTATCTTTCTTCTCAGATACTAGTTTACTAGTAAATTTACCATCTTCATATTTAAAATCATATTCTTTTAATATATCATCATTACCACTTATTACACATCTATAAAACTTTCCTGATTCACTTCCATCATAATTAAAAGAACGAATACTATTATATGATGCGACTATTTCTAAATCAGTATCATAAAATAATAAAGCATTATCTCTACCAGTTAAACTATCAGATAATTCAATAGCAATATATCCTTTTCTAGTAAAATTGATTTTTTCTAAATGATCCATAACTCCATCCGCCACATCTATTCCATTTAATGTAACTGAATTAAAAGACATAGAATCCATTTCATCTGAATCAATACTACTATCGGCTTTTTTCATAACTAGTTTATACTCTTTACCGTCATAAGTAAAAGTTTTTTCACATTCATCTCCACCGTTACAAAGGTCTTTCCTAGTATATGAAAAACTCTCATATACTTTATCATCATCTTTTTTCTTAGTATCATCTTTGTCTGCTTCTTTTTGAGCTTGTTTTTCTTTTCGAGCTTCCGCCGCATCATTATTTCTATAATTTACAAGAAGAACTCCACCACCTATAACTAATACCGATATCACAATAAATAACATCTTACCAAATGAAATTCTTTTTCCTTTTTCCATAAAAGACAACTCCTTTACTATTCTTTTTCATCTTCTTCGTTGTGTTCAATTAAGCCTACATCTACACTATTAATAGAATCAAATCTTTTAGTAATCTTCTCTGTTGTAATATTAATATCTTTAATATCCTTGTTAACTGTTTCAATACTACGAGACAACTTATCCCATCTTTCTCTATATAATCTAAATTCATTACTTAGTTTATTTAATTCAAGATGAATAATCTTCGCATATTTATCTCTTTCCATATTCTTAAGTATCATCTGAATAATTGTCAATGTACTCATCAAAGTTGTTGGACTTGTAATCCATACTCTTTTATTATATGAATACTCTAATAATTCTGGATGATATGCGTTTATTTCAGCAAATATGGCTTCAGCTGGTAAAAACATTATTGCTTCATTAGCCGTTTCACCAGTTATTATGTATTTACTACTAATAGCATCAATATGTTTTTTAACATCGTTTTTAAACAACTTAGTTGCAGCTTGTCTTTCCGTTGCTGATAAACCTTTGTCAGTCATTCGTTGATAATTTTCTAATGGGAACTTACTATCTATACATATTGTTCCTAATGGTTCTGGAGCATATAAGATACTATCTGCTATACTACCATTACTAAGTGTATGTTGTATTTCAAATACTTTTGTATTGTTTTCACCAAATACTGAATTCAATATGTAATTTAGATTAACTTCTCCAAAAATACCACGTGTCTTCTTATCAGTTAAAACACTTTGTAAATCAACTATTTCTGAAGACAAACTATCTATCTTTTTTTGTGCTTCATCTATTTTAGTTAATCTTTCTAAGATATTATTAAATGTCTTATTAGTTTTTTCAAAATTCTGATCTATTCTTTCATTTACTTTATCATTAATAAAATTCAATTTCTTTTCAATTTTTTCATTTAATTTATCAAAATCTTCTACTAAGTATTTATTAATATCAAACTTAAAATCACCCAAATCAGTACTTACATTTTTTTCTAATTTACCTAATCTTTCGATTAAATCGTTATCATCGTTCTTCTTAAACAAATTAATAATACTTAAAATTATTAATACTAATAATAATACTAGTATTACAATTAATAAAATATTCTCCATACCTAAAACCTCTCATCTATATCAAATTTTTTATTAATTATTTTAGAAATGACATAAGAAACTACTAATAGTATTAATACTCGTAATAATGATATAGGATTTGTTAAACAATCTATAACACTATATCCAAGGTATTCATAAAATACTACAACAAATATCTTTCCTAATAATAATGAATACACATATTTTTTCCTAGAAATATTAGATAATCCGGCTGCCATATTAACAAAAAAAGATGGTACAAAAGGAATTGAAATCAACAAAACCAATTGATTAAATTTAATATGATCAACCTTTTTTTGGAATTTAGAAAGCTTTTTACTCTTAGATATTTTCTTATGAAAAAACTTAGATAAACCCATTCTAAATAAAGAAAAACATATATAACTACCTAAAACTGTTAAAATCCAAGATACTAATCCACCCAAAACAGGACCCATTGTAAGCATGTTTATTGTAATAAACACAACTAATGGTAAAAATGCTAGAGTTCCTTCTACTACTACTAATAACGAAGAAATTAGAGGAGCCCATATACCAGCAGACATTAAAAAATCTTTTAATGAAACGCTAAGTTCATTCAACATTTCTAAAAATTCCATATTCATCACACTTTAATTATAGAATATCTTGCTATTTAAAACAATAAAACAAACAATAATTATGTAAAATAAAGAGATGAATAAAATTATTCATCTCCAAAGAAATCATCAAAGAATTCATCATCAGTGACACCATTATCACTAATTGTTATTTTATCAGGATCAATATTAACATTGACTTTATCTGTATCTTCTTGCTTGTTGTTATACTCATTCAACTTATCAGTAATATTATCTAATTTGTCTTTAGATACAGATATACTATCAACAAAGTTATTTGTTTCTTCTCTAACTTCATTAGATGTTTTAATATCGTCCTTAACTTCACTAACAATATTTGGCACCTTATCATAAATATTAGAGTTATTAGTTGTTGTTGTTTTAACTACAACTCCACTATTATATGTAGGTTGAATAATAGATGCATTTTGAACATCAGGAAGTGTTTCAAATTCAAAATCATCTTCCTCTGGACTACTTGTAGCAACTGCAATATTAGCTTTATCAGGAGATATATTAATATCTACATTTTTCTTATCATTTGTATTATATGAAGTTACTACTCTTCCTTGTTCTTTTTCTTCTTTCTTTTCTTCTTTTTCTGCTTTTAATTCTGCTAATTGTTTTTTCAATTCATCAATTTCTTTTTGAGCAGCAGCAATCTCAGCATTATCTTCTTTAACCGTTTCGACAACTGGTTCAACTTTTGCTTCATAAGTATTAAATGATGGAACTTTTATTTCAAAATCATCATCTTTTGCTTCAACCTTTGGTTTATCAAAACTAACAGATGTTTTAATATTTATATTATCATCTTTATCTTTCTTAGAAACCATTGGATTGAAACCAATTTCATCATCTGTTTTTAAAGGAACAATTATGTCGTCATCATCTATTAAACTAGTTGTTCTCTTATTATTATCATCATTTTTACTATCTTTCTCTTTTAATTTTGATTCCTCTTCTTTTTGACGAGCTTCTTCAGCATCTAATTCTGCTATCTTTTTATCAATATCTTTCAACATAGCATCGAAATCAATGCCTCCACCAAGACCGCCACCAAACAAACCTGATTCCTCATTTTGAGGTCTTTCTGGTCTAGAAGCAAATGGATTAGGTGTTAAAGCTCCTAAATCAGAGTCTCTACCAAATCCGCCCATTCCAGATCCACCCATAAACGGATTAGAGCTCTTAAATGGATTACTTCCACCTATATTATCAGAACGTTCATTTAATGAATTTTTAATTTTTTCACTTTTCTTCTTCTTAGTAAACTCTTTTATATCAAATAATTGAATTTCTTTTGTTTCTCTATGTGGAAATTCTGCATCACTTTTTGGATGTCCCCAATCCATTTTAAAGTTAGGAGTATATTTTGTTTTAAATGGAGACATACGCCATCTAATTATGATAGCTTCGAACATCTTTAATTTTTGTAAATCTGTTACAGTAACCAATGGTGTAGATGAAGTTTTCTCACTATCTTTAGATTTTACTTCACCACACATCTTACTAATTTCTTCCAAGGCATTTAATTCTGTACTAATTAAGTATACTAAGTTACCACAGTTACCTTTTATTGTTTCAGCATCTTCATTTCCATAAACACTCTTCAATTGAGCAAAGTTTTGAATAATAAATGTAAATCTTATCTTACGAGAACGAGCTGCAGTAACCATTGTTGTAACGTCTTTTAAAGGCGGCATATTAGCAAACTCATCTAAAATAAAGTTTGTTCTAAATGGTAATTGTCCGCCATTACCTTGAGCAACATCTATTAAAGTTTCATAACATTGTTTAATAAATATTGTAGCAAGTCCATGATATGTTGTTTTTTCATCATGAATTACAATAAATACAGCTGTTTTTTCTTTTCCAACATTTCGCATATCAAAATCACTATATGAAAGCATTTCAGATAGATTTAGACGTGATGAAAATTGTTTTATTTTTTGTCTAAATACAGATAAAATACTACCTTTTGTATCTGTTGGAGCATTAAATGTATTAGAAGCAGAAATATATGCACTAGATGATTCCCCTTTTAATGTAAAATATTCTTTAATATAAGTATTAGCTCCTAATTTTTCTTCTCCCATTGTACTCATATAGTTAATAGAGTTTAAGTTAATTTGTTCAACTGTTGCATCTTCAAACAATCCCAAACAAATTCCAGAGAAATAGTCAGCTGCACTCTTTTCCCAGAAAGGATCACCACTTTTATTGTTTGGATCATACAAAATATTTGCTGCAACGTCTTCTAATAATTCTGTTGCTTTATCTATATTTCCATCTTTATAGTATTGATAAGGTAATGTTAATGGATTCCATGCATTACCTCTTTGAGGTTCACGGAAGTTCAAAACGACTACGTTATATCCACGTTCACGCATATAATCACTAGCAGCCCTATATAATTCACCTTTAGGGTCAGTGATAATCATGCTCTCGCCATGTTTAATTAATAATTCAACCATAGGCTCAACTATAGTTTGTGATTTACCTGAACCAGTAGAACCTATAACTAAGTTGTGGTATTCACCATTATCAACCCATAATCTTTTTCCATCATTAACCAAAGGAATTCCAGCAGCATCTAAATCCAAAGCAGTTGGACTAACTTCAACTACTCCCTTATCGTTTTTCATTTCACGATCTTTTGACCATCTAGAATAACCTTTTTCTTCTTTATCTTTAACTTCTATTCCTACACCTTTTTTTCTTTCAAAGACATAAGATGAAACACTTGTAAATATCAAAATAATAAAAATAACAAATAATAATAAAGTTGCACCTAAAAACTCAGTTAAACCAGGAATTGGGTTTAAACCATAAAATGCACCCGTCTTACCAAAATAACTGACATTAGTAGTTATAATTGCACATAGGTACAATAAAAAACCAGCGAATACACCAAACATCAAGAAATCTTTTCCTGAAATACGAAATTTCACTGTTAATCACCCCAAATCTAATCATATTATACTACATATTAATAAAAAAATAAAAGGAAATAAACCTTTTATTTTTTTTGATACTTTCTTGCAATTTTGCCTACAATCATAGCAACAATTGCAAATGCAAATAAAGCTAGAATAATCATCAATATTGGATGTTTATTCGCAAACTCTTCTACTTCTTTTCCTTGATCTTCCTTTTCGTCTTCTTTGTCTTTAGAATCGCCATTATCGCCTGATTCTTTATCATTACCAGAACCATCTTTATCTTTGTTGTCTTTGTTATCCTTCTTGTCTTTACCATCGGGATCTGGTATAGGATTACCATCTTTATCTGTAGGAGTTTGTGCTTCATGTTTATAATTTATTAACATATAAATGCCTTTTTTATTATTATTCTTAGTAAACTTCCATGTATAAACATTATTCTCCACTGAATCTGCGTTACTTTGAATTACTTCAAAATCACTTTTAATATTAACTGTTAAATTTGTTAAACCAGGATAATCATTAAAGTAAATAACTCCTGTTCCATCCGTAGATATCATCATTGTTCCTTCATGAGTATCCTTAGTTACTGTATATGATCTGAATCCATTCGCTAAAGATTTACTATTTCTATAATCTGTATAATTCCAACTATAAGAATAATTAAAATTAAAACCATTTGTAATATCTTTTACACTTTTTTGGTAATATTTAACATTTCCTTTAGCAACATCTGGTTCAGTATCAACCATTATTTCACTAGCATAAATTGGCATATTATCTCTATATAATTTTTTGATTTGATCATCAGATAAAACACCATCTTTATAATAGTTAACTGATATGTTTTCATGTAATCTAGTACCAGATATTTTAATATTAACTTCTGCGTCACATCCACACAATAGTACAGCTAATAACA
>JAEEGL010688137.1_pt1 | contig 11475 bp, 9 predicted proteins | sample 9134231 | NCBI WGS metagenome assembly JAEEGL01 (sample SAMN16246548, study PRJNA631951) | gut metagenome | biome: gut microbiome; feature: rumen; material: fiber-attached | host: Bos | place: Iran: Karaj | collected 2018-10
AACAGAAATTGGCTTTTTATGAAGGAAGAGTTTCTTAGTGATGTTGAAAAATTGATCAAGGCTGAAGTGGAAAAAATAAAAAGGGAGATTTCGGCCGGAAAAAAAATAGAGGCTAAACTTGAGAATTCGCCTGAGAATTTCGTTCGGGATGGAGCTTTTGTAATTGAAAGCTTTGCCCAGTTCAAGGAACTCGGATGATATTTTCTTGTTTACGGAGAAACAAATGGCTGATACGAAAAAATCTGCTGCAAAGTCAAAGACAAAAAAAACTGCAAAGTCCAGGGCAAAAGAATCGACTCTTGTAATAGTTGAGTCTCCTGCAAAAGCCGCTACAATCGAGAAATACTTGGGGACAGGATATACGGTAAAGGCTTCGATGGGTCATCTTATTGACCTGCCAAAGTCGCGCCTGGCCATAAAGATTGACGATAATTTCCAGCCCGAATACATAACGGTGCGCGGAAGGGCTAAGCTTTTGAAAGAGCTTCAGAAAGACGCGAAGAATTCTGACCATGTTCTACTTGCGTCCGACCCTGACCGAGAGGGAGAGGCAATCGCATGGCACTTGAACAATGTCCTGCATGAAAAAACTTCCGCCGATATTCAGCGCATTGAATTCAATGAGATTACGCCAGGCGCAATAAAAGAGGCTGTGAAGCATCCGAGACAAATAAACGAGGCTCTTGTTAACGCCCAGAAGGCGCGCCGCGTCCTTGACAGGCTCGTTGGATACAATTTAAGCCCGCTTTTGTGGGAGAAAGTCAAAAATGGTCTGAGCGCGGGGCGCGTCCAGTCCGTTGCGCTAAGGCTTATCTGCGAGCGCGAGAAAGAAGTTGAGGACTTCATTCCGGAAGAGTACTGGACGCTTGAAGCCGATTTCGTAAAGGGAAAGTCCAAGTTCACGGCACAGCTGGTGTTGTACAAGAACGAGAAGCCGCTTTTAAAGACCGAGGAAGATGTTAACAAAATCATCGGCGACATTCAGAACTCAAAGTGCGAGGTTCTGGACATAAAAGAAAGCGAGAAAACCGTTCGCCCGAAGCCGCCGTTTACTACGAGCAAAATGCAGCAGGCGGCTGCCAACAGGCTTGGATTCAATGCCAGAAAGACAATGCAAATTGCGCAGCAGCTGTATGAAGGCGTTCAGATTGGAAAGAATCGCGTGGGTCTTATCACTTATATGCGAACTGACTCCGTTCGTATAGCGCAGTCCGCTCTTGATGAAGTGCGTGACTGGATTTCAAAGAATCATCCTGACTGTCTTCCTGAGAAACCGCTCTCATACGCGGTTGGAAAAGACGCACAGGATGCGCACGAATGTATCAGACCAACATACCCGAGCTATACGCCTGATTATGTCAAGGATTATCTTTCACGCGACCAGCTCAGGCTTTATACGATTATCTGGGAGAAATTCGTTTCCTGCCAGATGACGAATGCGAAAACAAAGACTACGAGCGTTGACATAATGGCGGGAGATGCGCTTTTCCGTGTGAGCGGCAGCAAATTCATGGAAAAAGGTTTTTACAATGTCATAAAGCTGCTTTCTTCAAAAGAAGATGTTACTGCTTCTGTTCCTTCGCTGAAAAAAGGAGAAATCCTTGACAAGAGCGGAAAGTTCTATCCTGAGCAGCATTTTACGCAAGGACCTGCCAGGTATACGGATGCTTCGATTGTCCGTGTGCTTGAGGAAAAAGGAATCGGGCGGCCTTCAACTTACGCCCCGATTATCTCAACGCTTCTTGACCGATACTATGTTACGCGCAGTAACCGTCAGCTCGTTCCGTCACTGCTCGGAAAAATGATTTGCAAGATTCTTGTTGATTCTTTTCCTGATGTAATAAACGAGCATTTTACTGCTGATGTTGAGAACAAACTTGATGAGGTGGAGCAGGATAAAATCGTGTGGAACGAGATGATACGCGATTTTTACAATCCGTTCAAAAAGCATCTTGATGAAGTGGAGATTACTCAGGAAAGCGTTAAAGGATTTCTTGACGAGAAAACTGAAAAAATCTGCGATAAATGCGGAAAGCCAATGATGAAAAAACTCGGACGGTTCGGGTTTTTCCTTGCTTGTTCCGGCTTTCCGGAGTGCCACAACACAAAGTCTGTTCCGCTTGCGAAATGTCCTGTGAAAGGATGCGACGGTGAGATTGTGGCGCGAAAGACAAAAGGGCGCGGAAAAGAGTTTTACGGTTGCACTAATTATCCAAAATGCAGCTTTATCTCTCATTTTAAGCCTATTGACCAAGTATGCCCCAAATGCGGCTGGTTTCTCGTTGAGAAATTCGACAAGAAAAACGGAAACTACAAGTCATGTATAAATCCTGAGTGCGATTATCTGCATTCGGCAGATGATGACAGCCAGGAGCTTACTGACCAAATCCTTTCCGAATAGCTCTGCTGATTTTATGCCGATATTGTCAGTATGGAAAAAGAAAATTGCATTACGGCTCAGGATGCGGTTAGCGAGTTCATTCTGTATCTTGAGTCTGTAAAATGCTTGTCGAAAAACACGGTCAAATCATACAACAACGATTTGCTTCAGTTTTTGGAAATGGAGCAAATTGGTCCGTCAAAAACCGTTCAATCGATTACGGCGGAGAACATAAGGGGTTGCATCGGAGTCCTTTCAAGAAAAAAGCGGTCATCGGCATCGATAAACCGCTTCCTTGCGGCTGTGCGCTCTTTGTTCGCATACTGCCGAAGACTTGGCTATACTGACAAGAATGTTGCCGAAGAAGTAAAATCCGTAAAACTTCCAAAGCGTCTTCCCAGGTTTATGACTGGCGGTGAGGTTGACGCTTTGTGCGCGGAGCCGGAAAAGCACGAGATTCTTTGGGCTGCCCGTGACCATGCTTTGTTCGAGGTTTTGTACTCAAGCGGCTGCCGTGTGGGTGAAATCGCGGGGCTTTGCATCGGAGATATTTCAGGAGACTTTTCGAGCGCGGTTGTTACAGGAAAAGGAAGCAAAGACAGAATCGTATATTTTGGGAAAGACGCAAAATCGGCACTGAAAGAATATCTTACAGAAAGGAAAGCAAGGTTCGGGGAAACGGAGGAAAAGCATGTTTTCTTGAATCAGAACGGCACTGCTCTTTCTGAGCGCGGAATAAGATACATTCTTACGCGCTATTCTGGTACGGAAGGAACGAATCATCATGTTTCGCCCCATTCATTCCGTCACACATTCGCAACATCAATGCTTATGAACGGTGCTGATGTAAGGGTCGTTCAGGAAATGCTCGGTCATTCAAGCATTTCCACTACTCAGAGGTACACCCACATAAACACCGAAACTCTTATTGCAATGTACAACAAAGCCCATCCTCATGGCTCTGAGCATTGAATCAGTTTTCCCTGCTTGCCTCTTCAAAAGCAAAGTCGGTCGTGAAGAAATCGGGGCTGACTGCCTCCATATTCAGCCTTATTTCCCAGTGCAAGTGAGGACCTGTAGCAAGCCCTGTTGAGCCGCTCAGCCCAATCAGGTCTCCTTTCTTCACGATGTCGCCCACGGCGCATTTCAATTCGTTCTGGTGATAGTAAAGGCTGTAAAGACCCGGAAGATGCTCTATGACCGTACTCCAGCCTGTTGTTATACGGAACTCCGCCATAACGACTTTTCCGTCGGCCGGCGCACGGACTTCGCTTCCTGTCGGGATTCCGTAGTCAATTCCGTAATGAAGGCTTGTGCTTGACTTGCCGTTTGAGTACGCATAGACTCTTCTGTCCGCAAAGAACGAAGTGCGCCTTGTTGCCTGGGTGGGCGGAATGAATCGGCTCAGGGTGTAGACCGAGCTTATGTTCTTTGTTTCAAGAATTTCGTTCAGCTTTTTTATCTGCCTCCATCTTTCGTCCGAGTCGTTCGTCTTTATAGAAGTGTTTCTTGCGTCAAGCTGTATGGTTTCGCTTACGAATTCTTTTGGCTCGATATTTATGGGAAGAGAAAACTCGAATTCTTCTTTTCCGAACGGAGCGTAGCTTATGAGAAGAGTGTATTCTCCTGCCGCCTGATAAGATGACAAAGGAATTCCTGCCAGAATGTCCTGCCGAAGTTGTTTTTTCGTGAGCTGATTTTTTATTGGGTAAAAATCAGCGTGGGCTATATCTTTCTCATCGTTTTTTCCGGCCTGAAAAAGCTGTATTTTCCCGGATGACTGTACGGACGACTTCATAAGCCTTTTGTCTTTTGTTTCAAGGATAAGCCTTACAAAAATTGCGTCCCCCGGATGTGTGTCCTTGTTGAAAAAAACATACATCTGGTAATCGTCAGCTTTCCAGCTTGTTTTTTCAGAAAAAGCAGGCAAAATTGTAAGAAAAATTGAGAGAATCAGGATAAATTTTTTCATTTTTGCGATTTCCTTATGTCAGTTATTATCATTTGCGGAGTTTCAAGTCCGTTGAATGTGTTTCTATTGATTTTGTAAAGAATGTCAACAAAGTCACCTTTTTCAAATTCGTTGTGAATATAATCAGCACCGCCCCAGAAAATTGCGGGCCATTTTGATTTTCCGCAGTCAAGGGTGAGTTTGAGATGCTGCTTTTTTGAAACTTTTCCCACAATATCGTAATCCGTGATTTTCAGAGTCCGGCTCATAAAAAGAAGTTCCCTGTTTGATTCACCGTAAGGCTCTAACTTGTCAACCAGCTTTAGTATGTTTGGCGTAAGAAAGTCCGGAGGAAGCTCTGCATCTACTTCAAATGTGTCCGTGCTTGGCTCATCCAGCTGTATGTTCGTGTACAGCTGATCCAGATATGAGAGGAATTTCGGAAGATTTTCTTTTTTAAAGCTGAATCCTGCGGCGTAATTATGCCCGCCATGACTTATGAAAATATCGCTCATCTTGTCTAGGAAAATAGTTGCGTCAAAACCTCGGCAGCTTCTCATTGAGCCGATTGCGGTATCGTCTACGAAAGTTATTGCCATTGACGGAATATTATAGAAAGAAACGAGCTTACTTGCGAGAATTCCTGATACACCGCGGTTAATCCGTTCGTCGATTACGACACAAAGCTTTCCGCCGTATTTTTCAACAGATTCCTTTGACTTCGGAAGACCGTAGTCGTAGGCTTCTTGTCCGAGCCTTTTTCGCTCATTGTTCATCTCGACTATTTTTTTTGCCAGTTTCATGCGCTTTTCGGCTGTTTTCTCAAGGAAAAGGTCAAGCCCCACTTCTGGCTGGCCGAGCCGCCCTGTTGAATTGAGCGCGGGGATTATGCTCCAGCTCAGGTCTATGCTGTTGACGCGCTTTCCCAAAAGCTCTTGCAGAGACAAAAGCTCAATTAGTCCGTTGCGCGGTTTTCCGTTGTTCATAGCGGCAATTCCGCGGGTAACTAGAATCCTGTTTTCATCTGTGAGAGGCATTATGTCCGCAAGCGCGGCAAGGCTTACGAGCTGAAGGTCAAGCTCGTCGTCGGAAGCGTCTTTCGGGTACTGGGCGGCAAGCTGCATTGTGACGAAAGTGACGAAAATGTTGAAAAAGCCTTTTATCTCGCTGTCAAACTCATCGTTGTATCTTGCAAGTTTTGATTTTGACCTCAGGTTTTGGAGCGTCATGTTCGCCATTGAAGGAATTTTTTTTGCTACTTCTTGGCTCAGGTCGAACATCTGAAAATCCGCCCCGCTTCCGAAAAGACTGTCAAGAATCTGCTTAGTCCGCTTTAAGTCCCAGACAAAAATCTGCTGTCCTTGCAAAAAATCTATCAGCTTCGTTTCCATGATTGAAGTGCCAGGAGTTATTTTTTCTCGCAAAAAATCTTTTTCCACAAGATTCTGGACTTTCAGGACTTCTATGAACACATCTTTTCCTTCGATAACAGGCACGAGAAGCGAGATTTCGTTCTTGTACAAGTCGCTTTTTGCGAACCTGAGCGCGGAAACGACTTTGTACGCTACCGCACAGCCTGATATGTCCTTGAACGGATACCCGGACCCTGCGCATTTTGGATCGATTATGACAGCAGGAGAAGGAAGAATGTCCGGCGGGTTATGGTGGTCAAGAACGATTACATCCATTCCGAGGGAAGATGCGTACGAAACTTCCTCCGTGTTTGAAATTCCACAGTCCACGGTGATTATGAGCGTTCCGTATTCATTCGCAAATTCGTCTATTGATTTTTTGTTCAGCCCGTATGGGTCCGTCCCAGAAGGCAGCCTGCATCGGACATCAAGCCCCATGTTCGTCAGACAGTCGTACAAGACTACCGTTGATGTGATTCCGTCAACATCCCTGTCGCCAAAAATCAGGACTTTTTCGTTTTCGTCTTTTGCCTGAAAAATCCTGTCAACTACATCTTCCATGTTGTTGAACAAAAACGGATTGTGAAGAAATCGTGCGTCTGTTTCGAGGTAGAACTGAATTTGCTTTCCGTCCGAAATACCCCTTCTTGTGAGAATAGAAGCCGTGAGCGCGTCGATGTTGTATTTTTCCTGTAAAAACCTTACTTGCTCTTTCGATATTTGTTTTTTGTTCCAGTTTTTCATCCGTAAAAATCCTATAAAATGCCTGTTCCCGTCTCAAAAGTCTTTAATCTTGAATCACAAGCTTTTTCTATCAAATAATAGCTGAGTTCTTTCATTTCGATGAAAGTTTTTTCATCGATTATGATTTTCCGAACTTCTTTAGGCGGTAATGTTTTTATTGATTCAAGATATGTGATTGCGGGTTTGCCCAAAGCGAATTTGTATTTGTCCTGATTTTGCGAACAATCTGGACAAATAAAACCGCTTTCTTGTTCGTCAAAAATGTATCTATATGATAATGAATTTCCTGTGAATTTTCCACTATGAAATGATACTGAGCAATGTGAGCAAAAATTTGTGTTCGGGCAAATTCCCATAATATCCATGTACCGCCAGATAAACCTGATTAAACCCAGCCGGGACTCGTTTTCTTCGCTCATTTCCATTCCGTCCAGAAATCCGTTCGCAATTGCGAATGACTGGGGCGCGCTTCCTGCGGCTCGTGTCTTTATAAGAATCTCGGCGATTAAGGAGGATGCCCATGCCTTAAACAGATTGTTTCTGAATGAGAGATGATATTTTTTTACATCAAAGTCCGTTATCTTTGTGGAATTTTTTATTTCGTCCCTGTACAAGTAAAGTACTCCTGAATTCATGGGCGAAACAAGGGAGCGCAGCTTGCTTTTTGCGCCTCCGTACAAAATCCCATGAAAAATTCCGTCATCTGGGGTAAAGACGGTGACATTCCTGTTATTTTCGCCCAAAGAATCGACTTTTAAAATCAGAGCGTTTCTGGAAAAATTTCTCATAATTTTTGCGGTCAATGTAGCAGCTAAAAAAAAATATGCTTTGAGACTGCCCGCTTGCTGTGGCAAAACTTGCATTCTTTTAAGGTTCGTGTTCGGAAAACTGATGTTTCCGAATACATCTAATCTCTAAAAACCTATGATTTTAGAGATTCACTAATATAAATGGAAAAAAGACTTTTGTCTAGTTGTTTGACAAATAGCTATTAAAATGCTATAAACAAAAATTCATAAAACTTTTTCCGTTTTATTTGTTTTTATTTATATAAATCACTATCGAGGTATATTAAAAATGAAAAAAAAATCTCTTTTGAAGACGCTATTGTTCCTTTCGTCTTTTGCTTTTCTTTATGCAAAGGACATGGGGACTGCTTATTTGACCTGGGATACATACAAATATGTTTCCACTGAGTTTTTCGGTATTCCTGCAACTGTCGAGTATTGCTGCGAGAAAAATGAAAACGCAAAGTCTGAAAAAACGAAATGGAAAGGGCAGGCTGTCACAAGAAAAATTTATTTTTGTTCTTACACGCTTGGTGAAGGGCAGCCTGGAAGCGACGAGTATATTATTCCAAAAGAGGCAAAGACAGTTTCGCTTCCGTATTACACGAATGAAGAGAAACGGATTGCAAGGGAGGCAATAAAAGCTGAATCTGTAAAGAAAAAAGAGCAGACTGAGCGTCTTTCCGAGGACAAAAAACTTAATCCTGATAGATTGGCATATGCGGTTTCTGAAAAAATTGATTTTTCTGAGCTTAAGCCGATTTTCAATGCGGATTCACCGCGTTTTTCCGAAGGAAAAATATATGAGGCAAATTCTATAAACCTTTTTGTTTCAAACTATACAATAAAATCCGACGGAATGCGTTTTTCTTTTATGGCAAACAACGGAAGGTACATGAGAAACCGATACGAGTTTTTGCTTCTTAATAGCGATGAAATAACGGCTTCGGGGAATTTCGTCAAGTATCTTGGAGTTGCGGAGCTTACGGATGGGTTTGGAAATATCAGGTATTTTGAGAAATGGGAGCTTTTGAAAGAAAATCCTTCTGTAGTTCAGGCTATAAAAAAACCTCTTGATTACAATAATATTGAACTTCCTGAGAGTAGCGCGGAGTAATAGTTCTGGTTCTTTGATGAGAATAAAAAAAAGCACTTGGATTTTCCAAGTGCTTTTTTTCTGGCTAATTATCTATTACCAGTCATCGCGCATATCATCTTCGTCACGATTTTCGATGTCGTAAAGATCTGTTACAGCGCGCATATCATCAAGGTAGAGATAGTATGTGCCGCGAGCGAGCATTGGGTTGCAGTCAACTCTGAAACCAACGATGCGAAGTCCTGGGCGAACTCCATCGTACGCGCTCTGCTGGATGATTCCGTGCTCTCCATCCGGAGTTGGCGGAACAGCAACCTGCATTTTCTTCCAGCCGCTGAACCCAAGGTTTCCAACATAAAGCTCGAAGTTGTTTCCATAGTAGTCCTGAACGAGAACATAAAGCTCATGGTTCATGTTGCGTCCGGCAGCCCACAAAGAAATAGTCTTTGTAACGCCCTCGATTGGGATTGGGCGAGCTGATCTGATGTAGAATGAGTTAACTCCTCTGTGGAAGAACTCAACTTTTACACCAAGTACTTTTGAGTCAACTGCATCCTCGTCACCCTTGATTGGGTCTTTTGCAGCTGGCGAACCATCGAAGAGGCGTGAGCTGATTACACCGTAGTCAGGAGATATTGTAGCTCCCCAGCTTCCTTCGATTTCAAAGCGGTCAACAGAAACTTCTCTCAAAGCCTGTCTAGCAGAATCATTTCCAATTACAGTTGCGTCAGGTGAGGCAAGGCTCTCCTGTGCGAACAACATAGCTGTAATTGACAATGCAAAAACAGCGGTAAGTACTTTCTTCATTATTGTTCTCCTCCTACTTTCTTTGCATCACCAAAGTCGATGTCTTTGAGCTCATATCCGTCGAAGATGTTGCTCAAAGTGTTTGTTGTGTATTTGAGCTGATCGAAGAAAATGTTGAAATCATCAACATACTCATCAGGATCTGTTCTGACTCTGAAACCTACAAAAGACATTGTTTTAGGACCGCTGCGCAATCTTGAGTGCTGTCTGATATATGTAGGAATAGAAACGATGATGTTCTTCCAGCCGTTGTATGCGAGGTTTCCTGCTGGGAGCGTGTATACGCGTCCGTCAGCGTCGCGGACAAGAATATCGATATAGTAGAGGTAGTTAGCACCCCATGTCCAGAAATCAATCTGAGTTACAGTGCCGATAAACGGAATCTCATAAGGTTTTCCGTCTTTCTCAGGATAGACTTCAAACCAGTTCTCGCCTTTGCGAAGGTAGCTTGTTTTTACACCAAGAACCTTAAGAGGATTCTCTCCGCCTCTCAAAAGCTCTTTAAGCGGGTTTGGAGCTCCCTCAAAATAAGTCAATTTTGGGAAACCGTTCTCTGAATCAATGAAACGACTTGTCTGTACATTCCATGTCCATTCGTTGCTACCTGTGTTATCGAAATCATCGATAACGAATGTCTCTACAGCTCTGTTGTTAGGCTGTGCTACTGCTGGAATGCAGAACGCAACCAAAAGAGCTAGACTTGTAAAGACTACTGCGCCCTTTTTCATTCAAAACTCCTTCATTTGTATCTTCACCTTGTACAAAGACACATATTAATATCATCATCATACATAAAGTAACGACAATTTGTAATAATTATATTTCGCACATTTATCTTTGTCAAATAATTTAAATGATTTTTGTCACATGATTATCAATATTTTTTCTTTTTACCTCCAAAGACACGATTCACATACAGCTTTTTTTTATTGTAAAATAAAAACCATGTCGGAAAAATAATAGACCTGTTCAGAAACTGAAGTTTCCGAACGAGTTTAATTTTGATATTTCCGAACAGCTCTATTAATCGGCATGATTCGAGGATAATATGAATTTTTCAAAGATTTTTGTTCCTGCTATGATTTTTTCTTTTCTTCTGCTTGCTTCCTGCGGCGACTCTTCGTCCGGATCGAGGGCAGGTGGCGGGGAACAGAACGCTACCGTAAAGGCTTACCCTGATTCTGTGGGCGACATAGTTTTTTCCGATGGCACGGCCGTATCGTACGGAGTGGGGCTTGTTCTTTCAGGGGAACAAAAGTCAAAGGCTGTCGCGGTTATTTTCTATAAAGAAGCCGGAAAAATGCTCGGCGTTGGACTTAGGCACGACAAAGCCGGAAGAATATGGTGCGACACTTCGGCTCAGGCGTATTCCCGGAATCTGCCCGGAATCACCTGCACGGCAACGCGCCTGTCTGACGGAAGCTTTTCTTTCAGCGGGGATATTGACGGAAGCGACAACATAGACCAAATCGGGTTGTCGGACAGCTACATTCAGTGGCGGTATCCTGCATTCTATTACGCAATCAACTACAAGAATGAGTTTTCTCGCGTGAAAGGCACTCGCTATGAGAGCGGCTGGTATCTTCCGTCTGTGGCGGAACTGTACAATATATGGAAGAACAAGGAGATTGTTGACGCTGCCATTCTGATTGCGGGCGGTGACTCGTTCGATTTGGATAACTACTGGTCGTCCTCCGTTGACGGTGAGAACGAAAGTTGCGCGTCAAGGCTTTTGTTCGCCTACGGAACTCCTGATTCGTCCTGCAAAAAATACAAAGAGCGGTGCGTCTGCGCTGTGAGGGAGTTCTGAACTTGGGCTGGAGCGGGGGCCCCAAAAACTACCAATTCATTCTGAGGTTAGAACTCAGGGCTGGCTTGGGGTGAATCTGGGTTGCTTGTTTTGGATTTGTTCTGTGGTTGGAACTCAGAGCTGATTTGGGGTTGGTCGTGGGGCGCTTGCAGGTGATTTGCTCTGGGGTGGAACTCAGAGCTGATTTGGGTTTGGTCGTGGGGCGCTTGCGAGTGATTTGTTCTGAGTTTGGGACTTAAAGCTAGCTTGGGCTTGGTCGGGGTCGCTTGCAGGTGATTAGTTCTGAGCTTGGAATTTAGGGCTAATTCGGGCTTGGTCTGGGCTGCCCCTAGATTTGTTCTAAGCTCAGAACGGATTGCCAGTTCGGGCTGAGTCGCGGGGCGCATTCCCAAACAAACAATCCGACACAAAAAAATACGCGTGCGCAGGTTCGCACCGCCAAACTCGTTCTGTGCGTGCGAACCAATTTGCAACGCAAATTGGTGAG
>JAEEGL011813082.1_pt1 | contig 11475 bp, 9 predicted proteins | sample 9134231 | NCBI WGS metagenome assembly JAEEGL01 (sample SAMN16246548, study PRJNA631951) | gut metagenome | biome: gut microbiome; feature: rumen; material: fiber-attached | host: Bos | place: Iran: Karaj | collected 2018-10
AACCGCTTTCTGAGAACCGACATCGGCGAGATTCGCATTTTCAGCCGCGACGAGAAGAAACAGGACGACATGCGCCACGATTTCCAGGCGCGTATGCCGGAGGTGGCCAACAAAATCAAGTTCTACATCGGCGACGTGCGCAACAAATCGACCCTGAAGTACGCCATGCAGGGGGGGGAGTATGTGTTCCACGCCGCTGCCCTGAAGCAGGTGCCTTCCTGCGAGTTCTTCCCTATGGAGGCCGTGAAGACAAACGTAATAGGTACGGACAACGTACTGGATGCAGCCATCGATGCCCATGTGAAGTGCGTCATCTGCCTCTCCACCGACAAGGCTGCATATCCCATCAATGCCATGGGTATCACCAAGGCCATAGAGGAGAAGATAGCAGTGGCAAAGAGCCGTCTTTCCGGTGACACGAAGATATGCTGCACCCGTTACGGTAACGTGATGTGTTCTCGCGGCAGTGTGATACCTCTCTGGATTGACCAGATCCGTAAGGGCAACCCCATCACCCTGACCGAACCCAAGATGACACGCTTCATCATGTCTCTGGAGGAGGCTGTGGATCTGGTACTCTTCGCCTTTGAGAACGGTAAGAATGGTGATATCCTCGTACAGAAGGCTCCCGCCTGCACAATCCAGACCCAGGCTGAGGCCGTCTGCGAACTCTTTGGTGGTAAGAAGGAGGGGATTAAAGTTATCGGTATCCGCCATGGCGAAAAGATGTATGAGACACTGCTTACCAAGGAGGAGGCTGCCAAGGCCATAGATATGGGTAACTTCTACGCAGTGCCTGCTGACAACCGCGACCTGAACTACGACAAGTATTTCAAAGAAGGTGACACCAAACGTGCTACTATCGAGGAGTTCAACAGTGATAACACGAAGCGCCTGAATCTTGAAGAAACCAAGGAGAAGATTGCTTCGTTGGAGTATATTAAGAATGAGCTTGCAGGAATCCCTAATTTAGTGTAAGGCCCCCAAGCCCCCTAAAGGGGAGTGAAGCCCCCAAGCCCCCTAAAGGGGAGTGAAGCCCCCATACCCCCTAAAGGGGAGTGTGAATACGTAGATAGATGAAGGGTTGTGTCAGGCATTCTGCTGACGTGATTGAGTATCCTTTGCTGTGGAAGTTTGCTAAGGAGAATAGAAATAACCCTACTGAGGCTGAGAGGCTGCTGTGGTTCTATCTTAGCAATAAGCAGCTTGGCGTTCGATTTCGTAGACAACACATCGTTGGACAGTATATTGCTGACTTTGCCTGTTTGGAGAAAATGCTTGTTGTTGAGTTAGATGGCGGTTATCATTCCTTGCCGGAACAACAGATAAGCGACGAACAACGTACTGCGGATTTACAAGAAATGGGATACAGAGTGATTCGATTTACAAACGAAGAACTCTTTCAAGAAATGGATTTAGTATTAACCCAAATTAAAAACGCCCTCAACGAAAACGCTCCCCTTTAGGGGGCTCGGGGGCTTTGATGATTATGAAAGAATTTAAGAATAATGGTAAACTGAAGCTGCTGATTATTGTGGGTACACGCCCAGAGATTATTAGATTGGCGGCAGTGATTAACAAATGCCGCGAGTACTTTGATACGCTGCTGGCACATACAGGTCAGAACTACGATTACAACCTGAACGGAGTATTCTTCAAAGACCTCAAGCTCGCAGATCCTGATGTGTATATGGAGGCTGTGGGTAATGACCTGGGCGAAACCATGGGTAACATCATCGCCAAGAGTTATCAACTGATGGTGGAGGTGAAACCGGATGCAGTACTGGTACTGGGCGATACCAATAGCTGTTTGTCAGTGATTGGTGCAAAGCGTCTCCATATTCCCATCTTCCACATGGAGGCTGGTAACAGATGTAAGGACGAATGTCTGCCAGAAGAGACCAACCGTCGCATCGTGGACATCATCAGTGATGTGAATATGGCTTATAGCGAGCATGCCCGTCGCTATTTGGCTGATACAGGCCTGCCCAAGGAGCGTACCTACGTTACCGGTTCTCCGATGGCCGAGGTGTTGCATAACAACCTTGCAGAGATAGAGGCCAGCGATATTCATAAGCGTCTGGGCTTGGAGAAGGGTAAATACATTCTTCTGAGCGCCCATCGTGAAGAGAATATTGATACAGAAAAGAACTTCATGAGTCTCTTCACCGCCATCAATAAGATGGCTGAGAAGTACGATATGTCAATCTTGTATAGTTGCCATCCCCGCAGCCGCAAGAGACTGGAGGCAAGCGGATTCCAGTTGGATAAGCGCGTGATTCAGCATGAGCCTCTTGGATTCCACGACTACAACTGCCTTCAAATGAATGCCTTTGCTGTGGTTAGCGATAGCGGCACACTGCCCGAGGAGAGTAGTTTCTTCACAAGTGTCGGCCATCCGTTCCCAGCTGTCTGCATCCGCACCTCAACAGAGCGTCCCGAGGCATTGGATAAGGGCTGCTTCGTGTTGAGCGGTATTGATACCGTAGGACTGCTCCAGAGCGTTGATGTGGCAGTAAGCCTTATCAAGGATGGTAACCACGGCATCCCGGTTCCCGACTATGTGGATGAGAACGTATCAACGAAGGTTGTGAGAATCATCCAGAGCTATGTGGGGGTGGTGAATAAAATGGTTTGGCGCAAATAGGCCCCCAAGCCCCCTAAAGGGGAGTGAGGCCCCCCAGCCCCCTAAAGGGGAGTATATGTTAAGTATTGTATTAACCAAAATTAAAAACGCCCTCAACGAAAACGCTCCCCTTTAGGGGGCTCGGGGGCAGAACATTATGAAGATACTAGTAACTGGCGCCAAAGGTTTTGTTGGTAAGAACCTTTGCGCAGCATTGAAGAATATAAAGGACGGCAAGGACAGAAGATTCCCTGACCTGACGATAGAGGCCGTGTATGAGTACGACCTGGACTCTACACCGGAGCAGTTGGATGCTTGGTGTAAGGAGTGCGACTTCGTATTCAATCTGGCAGGTGTAAACCGTCCTCAGAATCAGGAGGAGTTCATGCAAGGCAACTTCGGGTTTGCCAGTACGTTGCTTGATACACTTAAGAAATATGGAAATAAGTGTCCTGTGATGCTGTCAAGCAGCCAGCAGGCCAGCCTCACAGGTCGTTTTGGCAACTCAGAGTATGGTCGTAGTAAAAAAGCAGGTGAAGATTTGTTCTTAGAGTATGGCAAAGAGACTGGAGCCGAGGTACACGTTTACCGCTTCCCGAACTTGTTTGGCAAGTGGTGTCGTCCCAACTACAATAGTGCTGTAGCAACGTTCTGCAACGCATTTGCAAATGACCTTCCCTATACTGTTAATGACCCATCAGTAGAACTGGAATTGCTGTACATAGACGACCTTGTGGATGAGATGATTGCCATCTTGCAGGGCAAAGGTCACAGATGCGAGTTTAATGGTTTGGAGGTTATACCGGCCCCCTGTCCCCCTAAAGGGGAGATTGCGGAAGGGGCTGAACACTCCCCTTCAGGGGGCTTGGGGGCTTATCGCTATTGCCCAATTACCCATAAGGTAACTCTTGGCGAGATAGTAGAGCTTTTAAAGAGCTTTGCGGAGCAACCCAAGACTCTGATGATACCAGAGATACCTGCAAACAGCTTTGCAAAGAAGCTCTACAGCACCTACCTTAGTTACCTGCCCTATGAAAAGACCGCTTTCCCGCTGAAGATGAATGTGGATGACAGAGGTTCGTTCACGGAGTTGGTTCATACCATGAATTGTGGTCAGGTCTCAATCAATATCTCCAAGCCTGGCATCACCAAGGGTCAGCATTGGCATAATACGAAGTTCGAGCAGTTTATTGTGGTGAAAGGTCATGGATTGATTCAGCAGAGAAATCTGAATGATCCAGAAGGAAAGGTGTTGGAATGGGAAGTTGATGGCGACCACATCCAAGCCGTTCACATGCTGCCTGGCTATACCCATAATATTATCAATCTCTCCGACACCGAGGACTTGGTAACAGTGATGTACTGTAACGAGATTTTTGATCCGAGCAGGCCTGATACATTCTTCGACCCTGTGAAATAACAACCGCGAGCCTTTTTGATTTTCGCCAGCATAATGCCAACACAAGAAGCATTCTTGACCTTAGTTCGCATGGGGTTGGGGTTAAACACAGCCAAGCAGGATGTGTTTCCAGCTCAGGTGGATTGGGAGGCTATAAAAGCACTTGCTGATGAGCAGGGGCTTTCTGCTGTTGTTTTGGACGGAATAGAAGAGCTAAGAGCTAAGAACTTAGAACTAAGAGTGCCGCAGGTACTATTGTTGCAATGGATAGGCGAGGTGCAGGTAAGCTATGAATACCAGTATAAATTATACAAAGAAGCGATAGCGGAACTTGCAGGATGGCATAATGCACATGGCTTTAAGATGATGGTGCTGAAAGGCTATGCCTGTAGCCTTGATTGGCCACGTCCGGAACACAGACCCTGCGGGGATATAGATATATGGCAGTTTGGACGGCAGAAAGAGGCGGATGCCGCCCTTGGTTCATGGTTCAAGGTTCAAGGTTCAAACGTGGAGATTGACAGGTCGCATCATCATCATACGGTGTATGAATGGCAGGGTTTTGCGGTGGAGAATCACTATGATTTTATTGATGTTCATCACAGGAAGTCCGGACCTAAGTTGGAGGTCATCCTGAAAGAGTTAGGAAAGGACGATAGTCATTATGTTGAGCTTTCTGGCGAGAAAGTGTATCTGCCCTCGACTAATCTTAATGCATTGTTTCTGATTTACCATACCATGCTTCATTTCACCTCAACGGAAATGAACATTAGGCAGTTGCTGGACTGGGGACTATTTGTCAAAAAGCATACGAAGGAGATTGATTGGGACTGGCTATTGGGACTGGTGGAGGATTTCCACTTGAAGGAATTCTTCAATATCATCAATGCGATATGCGTGGAAGATTTGGGATTTGAGGCTGTAATCTTTCATGATGTTCAGTTTAATCCAGCGTTAAAAGAGCGTGTACTGAGAGATACATTGTCGCCAGAGTTTACAGAAGAGGAACCTAAGTGGTTACTAAAGCGTTTTTTCTTCCGTTACCGTCGCTGGAAGTCCCACGAGTGGAAACACAAAATGTGCTATAACGAAAGCATGTGGTCTATCTTTTGGACAGCAGTTTGGAGTCATTTGCTGAAGCCGGGGAGTATATGATGCGGTAAAGTTTGGAGTGGAGAGACAGATTAGTGGCTTAATAGCTTAGTAGCTTAGTAGCTTAATGGTTTAATGGTTTACTGTTTAAATAGTTTAAGGGTTTAATGGTTTAAGGGGCAATAAATAGTGTAGAGGTTCGTTTCGACTACACTCGCGCTCATTTACTGACGCAAAGAAATGGGTTAGTGGTTAGAGAATGTAGTGATTTGGCATGTGGATTGTGCAGAATCGATAAAAAAAGAATAATTATTCCGAACGAATGCTGTATAATCGGTGATAAAACGTTATTTTTGCATAATAATAGAAGTAAAAATAATGATATATGAGAATCAAATATTTAAAATTCTCGAATTTCAGGTGTTTTGAGCAATACAGTCTTGTATTCAAGAGTGGGGTAAACCTGTTGTTTGGAACAAACGGAAGCGGAAAGACCACAATACTAAGGGGAATGAAAATTGCTATGAGTTCTTTCTTCTCAGGATTTTCAGATGTGAACACCCGTTTTATTGGCATAGCTAACGGTGACTTCATGAGTCAGGTGAATAATGATACAGAATCGTTGGAACGCCCAGTAAGTATAGAATATGACTTTTTGGGTTATACGCAATTGAAATTATTACGTTCAGGAAAGAAAAACCGAACCTCAATCGTAGGCATCAAGCCGCTCCGTGATGCGACAAAAATACTATATCAGAAATTGGCAACAGAGGACGATGGGAATACTGCACTGCCCTTGTTCGCGTCTTTCTCGACGGAAGATATCCACAGTACGAGAAAGTTGGACAAAGGCATCTTCTCCAAGTACTTCCAGCCTCGTTCTTTCGGCTATTACGAATGTTTGCAAGGTGACGGATTATTTGACTATTGGATGCACCGCCTGTTGGTGCTTGCCGAGGGACAAAAGTCACTGATGGAGGTGGATGTGGTGGATAAAGCTATTGCAAAAGCACTAGGTCCCAATGGTTGTAACATCATCCGTGGAATGTCAATCCGTCCGATGAAGAAAAAGGTTTTTTTCAATTATGTTGACGGCAGAGAAGTTGAAGCAGAAAACCTGTCAGACGGTTACAAACGAATTGTGAATATAGTGACAGACATTTCGATACGCTGCTGCCTGCTGAATAGCAGGATATATGGTTCAGATTGTTGTAATCATACATCAGGAATAGTACTTATAGACGAGATTGACCAGCATCTGCATCCTGAATTGCAGTCAGTAGTACTGAAGGTTTTGCATACGACATTCCCGGAGTTACAGTTTGTTGTGAGTTCACATGCTCCGATGGTGATGTCAAGTGTAATGACTGATGACAAGAACACGGTTTTTTATTTGCAATACAAGAACAACGAATATTCGGCATCACCCATTTCTACATATGGACTTGATGCTTCGACGATTTTGGAGTTGTACATGGGAAAGAAGGCTCGTGTGGCAGAAGTGGAGATACTCCTAAAACAACTATTTGACCTGATAGATGAAGAAAAGTATGTGGAGGCGAAGCATAAGTTGGCAGAATTGACGGCACAGTTTGGGAACACCTTGCCGGAGATAATCCAGGCCCAAACGATGTTGAACTTCAATATGGAGAATGATGATTAAGATAACGAAAGGACAGGAACCGGCAGAGTGGACAGAGCAAAAAAATACACCAGGTATTACTTATGAGACAGCCCAGAAAAATGCATTGCGTCAGGCCCTATTGGAGGAGCAAGGCGGATTGTGTGGCTATTGCATGCGACGCGTGAACTTTGAGCCGGGGAAGGCATCGAATACACGTATTGAGCATGTGAAACCCCGTACGCTAAGTCTTGCAGAAGGAAAGCCAGAAGAGACATTGGCCTATAGTAATATGATATTGTGTTGCAATGGGGATATTGATGGGGACAAGAATTTCCACTGTGATGTCAGTAAGAATGAAAATGAGATTCATTTTAGTCCGTTTGATCAGGCTGTGATGGATACAATATCATATTCTTCGAAAGATGGCAGCATCAAGTCATCGAACGATGTATATGACAAAGACTTGAATGAGGTGCTTAACTTGAACCATCCGCAACTTGCAGTAAACAGATTGGCTGTCATAAAGGGCTTAGTGGAAGTGATGGGACGCAAAACGTGGAAGAAGACGGATATTATCCATAAACTGACAGTTTACAGCACTAAGACAGCAGGTGGTAAATTGCACGAATATTGCGGAGTCGTGATATGGTATCTTAACAAAAAGTTACGCCAGTTCGTGTAGGTAATCATATTGTTTTATGATATCATACTTTTTGCTTTTGAGATACTTGGGAGAAGGGCTGCCGTGGTGCATACCAGCAGCCGCAAAAAGAGACTCTTTATCGTGTTGCAGCACGATATGAGTAGATTACATATAAATAAGGTTCACTCAAATTCATTTTTTCTTACCAGGTTTCTGAGCTAAAGCACTGCCGGCTGCGGTTTTACTTGCTGCACCAGTCCTTCCATCACGAAGAACTTTGGATGCAGCAGACGCAGCTTTTGCACTGGTCACTTTCTTTTCATTTCCCATTGTATATACAATTTTGGATGTTTAACATGTTCAAGATCTCTTATCTTCAGTTTTTCATGGGGGAAGAATCTATAAAAGCCCAGTCACGTTATCCTAAGAAGGATTCATAGGTTCATGAATACCTAATGCACCAATTTAGCAGATGCAAGTAACGTGCCAAGATAAAAGGCCTGACAAAATGTCACTGGCTTTGTTGTTATAGAACCCTACTGGTGATAATAGAAGAGTAGAGAAGAATAAATAATCAAATATTGTTTAAAATCGTTTTATTTGACATATTATTTCAATAGTGTCCCGTTAAAATTTAAGCATCCCACCGCTTTTCGTATATGGTTTAGTAGCATAATAGTTTAGTAGCTTAAAGGCGAAAGACGACTTCGGCAGTTGTGACTTTCGAGTAGCCATTTTACTTTATAGGTGACAAAATTGTACCGCAAATATCTTCGGGTATTTGGGGCTTTGTTGTTTATGCAATTTATTTAATTATGTTGACATATATTATTATCGCAGTCTTGCTGCTTGCAGCAGAACTGGTATATTTCCGTATTGCGGATAAGTATAACATCATCGATAAACCGAACGAGCGAAGCTCGCACAAGAGCATCGTATTACGTGGCGGTGGAGTCATCTTCACGTTGTCCATGATAGCATGGGCCGTGATGATGACGGTTCAGGGTTCAGGGTTAATGGTTCAGGGTTATTTGCCGTTTATCATTGGACTGGTGATGATATCAGGCATCAGCTTTATAGATGATATACGCTCACTGCCGGACAGCGTACGTCTGGTGGTGCAGTTCATATCCATGGGACTCATGATATACCAATTGATAATTGATAATGGACAGTTGACAATTGACAATTGGTGGGGATGGGCTTTGTTCGGTATAACTGCATTGATAGTATGTGTGGGAGCAACGAACATCATCAACTTCATGGACGGAATAAACGGCATTACAGCGGGATACAGTTTAGCAGTGTTAGTTCCACTGCTGTTAGTTGATAATGGACAATTGACAATTGACAATTCTGTGGGGGAGTTTATTGAGCCGTCGTACTTGATTGTGGCGATAATAGGCGTATTGGTGTTCAGCTGGTTCAACTTCCGACCTCGCGGTAAGGCGAAGTGCTTTGCCGGGGATGTGGGCAGTGTGGGTATAGCATTCATCATGCTGTTCGCGATAGGTAAGTTGATAGTGCAGACAGGTGACATAACCTATCTGATATTCCTGCTGGTGTACGGTGTGGATGGTGTGCTGACAATATTCCACCGCATCATGCTGCATGAGAATCTGGGAGAGGCACACCGCAAGCATGCATATCAGCTGATGGCGAATGAACTCAAGATGAGTCATGTGACGGTGAGTCTGCTGTATATGGCTATGCAGTTGGCGGTATCGCTGGGCTTCATCTATCTGTGCCCGAACACAGTCGCTGCGCACTGGATATACTTTATCGGAGCATTGCTGGTGCTGTCTGTGGCGTATGTGCTGTTTAAGATGAAATATTATCATCTGCATGAGGAATACTTGGCGCAGATTGCGCAGGTAAGAAGTAAGATGTAAGAAGTAAGAGTTTCTGGTCCTAGTGCTATAAAGAAAAAAACAATAAAAACACTGCTAAAGCAGAAAGAACCCAAAAAACAGATTTGTCTTAAAGGAAAATATTTTGCGAATGAGAGAGCTGTCGCTCTTTTGAGGTTCTTTGCTCGTCAGAGATTGAAAACAAGCTTTCATCGTCTGCCGCTCAAATCCCCTCAACTTGCCCCCCGTCGCGAATGGGGGATTCGCTCCCCTTTGTGGGGCCGCAGCCACATTCAGTGGCAGCTCTAAAGACCCCAGTCGCCCATTCTGCAAAATCGAAAATCGTTCAATTCTTTCACGTAAAATTGCTCAGGCTTCTTGCCAGAGCATAAAATAAATAATCCGCAGCCAAGTGTCCAATCCTGACGGGAATCGGCCAACTTTGGAAATAAAAATCGGCCAACTTTGGAAATAAAAATCAGCCAACTTTGGAAGTGAAAATCGGCCAACTTTGGAAATAAAAATCGGCCAACTTTGGAAATAGTTTATGTAATTTGCTGTTTGTTTGCGAAAAAAGTTGTACATTTGCAGCGAAGAAGTGAAGTTTCATTATGAAGAATTATAAGCCGAGAATAGCTGATGCACTCCTGAAAACGAAGTTGGAAGGTATGGGTGCCGTCTTGATAGAAGGCCCCAAGTGGTGCGGAAAGACAACGACTGCTGAGCAACAAGCCAAGAGTGTTGTTTATATGGATGATACAGAAGAAGGTGCAAACTGGCAACAACTGGCTGTACTTAATCCCAAAGGCGTTTTAACAGGAGAAACACCTAGGTTGATAGATGAATGGCAGAATGTTCCGAATCTTTGGGATGCCGTAAGATTTGAGGTGGATCACAGGGAGTATGATGGACAGTTTATCCTTACGGGTTCATCGGTTCCGGTAGATGACAGCAAAATTAAACATTCTGGTACAGGACGTATATCGTGGCTGACGATGCGGCCCATGAGTTTGTGGGAGTCCGGAGATTCGAATGGCGGCGTGAGTTTAAAGGAACTGTTTAACGCTCCTGAGCAATTGTTTGTCGAGAGCCAACTGAAATTGGAGGATATTGCGTATTTGACATGTCGTGGAGGATGGCCTAGGGCAACGATGCAAAAGAAGGAGGTAGCACTTGGCCGTGCTTTCGACTATTATGATGCAGTGGTGAAAAAGGACATCTCGCGTGTGGATGGTGTGAAGCGTGATGTTGAGAGAACAAAGCGAATAATGCGGTCGTATGCCAGAAATCAGGGTTCGCAGATACCAATCAGCACGATTGCCAATGACGTGAGAGCGAATGACGTGGACAGTGTGGATGATAAAACTATCTATTCCTATGTTGCGGCCCTGAAGAAGATATTTGTGATAGAGGATATGGAGGCATGGAATCCCAATCTAAGGAGTAAAACTGCCATACGTACTTCCGACAACCGCTATTTCGTGGATCCGTCTATCGCCACCGCAGCTTTGGGTCTGGGGCCCAATGACTTGATGAATGATCTGAACACGTTTGGCTTGTTTTTTGAAACGCTCTGTGTACGTGACCTGAGGGTGTTTGCTGATGCGCTTGACGGGCAGGTGTATCACTATAGGGACAAAAATGGGTTGGAGTGTGATGCGGTGGTGCATCTTAGGAATGGCTCCTATGGATTGGTTGAAATAAAATTAGGAGGTGAGAACTTGATTAATGAGGGTGTGAAAGCGTTGACACAACTGAATGGTATGATTGACACTTCAAGGATGAAGGCTCCTGCGTTTAGGATGATTCTTACTGCTGTAGGCAAGTTTGCCTATAGGCGAGAGGATGGTATATATGTCGTTCCTATTGGATGTTTGAAAGACTGACTCTGCTGATGTTAGATGTAAGAGGTAAGATGTAAGAAGTAAGATGTAAGAGGTAAGATGTAAGAAGTAAGAGTTTCTGGTCCTAGTGCTATTAAGAAAAAACAATAAAAACACTGCTGAAGCAGAAAAAACCGAGAAATATAATATCACACTGAAATCACTGAAACCACGGAAAACATTTTGCGAATGAGAGAGCTGTCGCTCTTTTGAGGTTCTTTGCTCGTCAGAGATTGAAAACAAGCTTTCATCGTCTGCCGCTCAAATCCCCTCTACTTGCCCCCCGTCGCGAATGGGGGATTCGCTCCCCTTTGTGGGGCCGCAGCCACATTCAGTGGCAGCTCTAAAGACCCCAGTC
>JAEEGL013661287.1_pt1 | contig 11475 bp, 15 predicted proteins | sample 9134231 | NCBI WGS metagenome assembly JAEEGL01 (sample SAMN16246548, study PRJNA631951) | gut metagenome | biome: gut microbiome; feature: rumen; material: fiber-attached | host: Bos | place: Iran: Karaj | collected 2018-10
GACCGCTGGCCCTGGAGAAATCCAGGGCCTTTTTCTTTTCCCTGGATGCCCTATAACGAAAAAGGCCCCGCGCCCCAGGAAACCGCCTGGAGCGCAGAGCGACACCGAGTGCCACCGACCAAAGCGGCACCCTCTATAATCTACCCCCAAAATTACCAACTGCCCGCGACTATCCAAGATTATCCGCGACTATCCAAGATTATCCGACCTCGCCGCACTTGAGACTATTTGTGAACAAATAAGCGTAATTTTGCATATTTTAACAGTATCAATGTGCAAAAACGCACCAAAACGCGCGTTTGCGTAAAGCGTGAATTATTAAGGTGTTTATAATCAACTAATAGTAAAATATAATTGGATATATATACGACAAACCACCAAACGACAAAGAAAATCACTTTTTGTTTATATGTGTGGATTAGGTAGAGAACAGTAGTTTTTCTCACCTGGAACCCTCACCAACGGAGTATAGACCATGACCAACCAATCATTGAACACCGCCGAACCCGCGCTGATGACACCCGAAGATGTTGCCGACTTCCTGCGAGTGCGCCGAAACACTGTTTATCGGATGCTCAAATGCGGGGAACTGCCGAGCATTTGCATCGGTGGCCGCAGAGCATTGAGAGTGCGCCGCGCCGACCTCACTGCATACCTGGAACGCTGCGCCCTTCCGTCATTCATCGCGCCAGCCGTGGCAGCGCAACCCGAACCCGCGCAAGACTGAGAGCATGGCAAAATTTAGGACTGTTAGCCGAAAGGGAAAGCGACCGATAAAGGCATTCATGACCCGCCGCAACCCGCGCGACCTGCCGCCCTGGTTTACCTCCGAGGCAGCGTTTACGCCGAGCCGACACCGCCGACACCACCGCGCATCGGACGGAATGGGAGGGGAGCAAAAGTCATAACCTCTTGGAACTCAACGACCTCCCCCCGTGGGGGGCCTTTTTCGACTTTTCCACAAAAAAAAGAGGTGTGCCGCTGCCTCGATTTCTTTCTGCGGGAGAGTTTTTTTTAACGACTTAATTACAACGATGGCTAAGAAACCTACCAAACCGAGACCGCAGACCATCCGCCAAACTCCGACCGCGCCCGATGACTTCGCGAGGCTGCGAGGCAACGCCGCCGAACTGGCCCGCTGGCTGGGGACTTCCGCATCGGCAATTTCACAGGGCATTGATTCCGGCCGATTCCGACCCGATGCCGCTGGACTGTTTTGGCTGCGCCGCACCGTGGCCGCTTATTGCATCCAACTCCGAGAGGCACGCGCCCAGGATGCCGCCGCCGCCGACCAGCGTGCCGAACTGGACTACTGGAAAACGCAGAAACTCAGGCAGGAGGTTTTAGAGGGGAGGCAGGCAATAGCCGAAAAGGTGGCAGACAACATCCTGGGCAAACTCCGAGTGGCGTGCGCCAGGATGCGGGAGGCGTGCGCCAACCATCCCGAAACCGCCGCCGCCATCCGCGCCCTCGCTGACGAATTGGAGAGGGAAGGGGCCGCCCAGGACATCGACCCCGCCGACACCGAGAGCGACACCAAGAACGAGACCAACGATGATGACCCCAACGACCGCCGCTAACCGCTTAATTGAAACGCTGATTCACGGGATGTCCCTAACCCTGGATATTCTGCGCAACTACTATGACATTCTCACCCTGGATGAGCAAGAGGCAATCCGCGCCTGCTGCGATGCCCTGGGCACCGCTGGAGCGGATGCCGTGTGCGCCACCCGCCGCCGCAAGCGCACGCGCCGCAAGACGCGCAAGACCATCACCCCGAAAACCGAGACCCCATCATGAAAACGCGAGACCTCACCCCCGATGAAATAGATGAACTTCGATCCAGGCTTGAGAAAGCCAAGGCAATAATGGAAGATTTCATCGCCTACCTGGGAACCAAGATAACCTCCAACCAACCCCGCACCCCCAAGCGCAAACACCCATGAGCAAGACCGCCAATCATCGCACTACTCCCAACCTTGCCACCTCATTTGTGGACATCGTGAGAGGACACGCCACCGCCGCCCAAACCACTCCCAAACCGCAGACCGCCGACAAATCTACCCGCGAACAGGCACCCTCCAAGACGAAAAACCCGCCCGCGCTGGACAAACTCGCCGGGATCCTGGATGACATCGCCGCACGCCTGGAAGAATTGGAAAAGGAATGGGGCAAACTGATGGACAACGCCCGCCCCGCCGAACCCTCGCAACCTCCCAGGCAAAAGGCACCCGCCAAGTCAATGGCCCCGCTTGCATCGCGCCGCGAACTCACCCCCGAACCCCGCACCTGGAGGGCCGCCCTCGCCGCCTATCGCAAGGAGCATCCTAAGATGAACCCCGATGATTCCTTTGTGGCGTGCGCCCGCAAGTGGCCGCGACTTTACGCGACCACCAAGAAGCACCTGGACGGAAACCGAAAATAACCTCTTTGGAGAACTCTAAATGGACATCAACAACTTAATGGAAAAGGTGGTACGCGCCATCGCTGGCGATACCCAGGCAAAACGCGACATTTCCGACGAACTGGCCCGACACGATGCGGCCCAAGCCGCCAAGGCCAAGGCAGAGGCAGAGGAGGCCGCCCGACTGGCAGAAAAGCGAAAGCGCGACAAGTACGAACTGCTGCCCGCCAAGCGGGACTATAGCAAATACGGAGCCTTTCAGCAAATCCGAGCCATCAAGGACATTGGCACCGACATCAAGGCCGGAACCCTGGGAGGCTATGTCGGCAGCGAGGCAAATCTTGACCAGACTGGCACCTGCTGGATTTACCCCGATGCCGTAGTCAATGGAGATGCCCGCATCACCGAGGCCGCCCGCATCCACACAGGATGCGAAGTCAAAGACCGCGCCCAGGTCAGCGGCACCGCCAATCTCTACTCTACCATCATGGGAGACGATGCCATGGTCAGCGGCGATGCCGAACTGCGCTATTGCACTATAAGCGGAGGTGCCACCATCACCGACAAGGTGAAGGCCTACCGCGCCACCATCACAGGGGCCGCATACATCGGTGAACAGGTGCAACTATGGGGAGATATTAGCCAAGTTTTGGTGGACGGTGGCCGACTTACTGGAAAGGTTGCATATTCCGCGCTGCATGAGGGATTCATGCCACTGCTTCAAAGCGAAAAACTCCCATGCGTGGAGGATGCCGAGCGCAGTGCGAAATTAAGCCGAGAACTGGAGGAAATCAACCGCAGGGCCGCCGCAGAGGCAGCGGAACGGCAGCGCAAGGAGGCCGATAAGCAAGAGGCCCGCGCCCGCGCCCTGGAAGATTCCGCCCGCCGCGCCGTGGTAGTCAAACCGATTCAATAGTTTTGGCTGCGCCTGGGCAGGTGCCATGTGGCACTTTAGAGGTCGTTACGAGCCTGCCCAGGCCCGCCATGTTTTCGCCATCCCTCGCCAGTGTCGTTTTTTGGTTTGTGGGTAAAAACCCCGCAGTGCTTTACTCGGTTTCTCACACTGCGGATGCGCCATGCTGGCAGGGATGGCCCTTTTATCCTGGATGATCCAGGAAAGAAAAAAGCACCCAGGTACCAACAGGTGCCGAGGTGCCAAAAATGCCTGTAGAGGCGTTTCAATTCACGCGCGACCGAGTATCTACGAGAGTAGAAATTGGCATCGAGCCATCCCCACCATCATGGGGAAATAGCCGCGCGACATCACTTACTATACGCGCCTGGAGCCGCTATTATTGGCCAGTGGCGTGAAAAAATATCGGTTTTTTTCGTGTTTTTTTCGGTTTTCGGTTTGCAAACACAAAAAAGAGTGCTAATTTATATGCAACACCCCGCGCCGATGCGGGAGCGACACCAACCCGAAACCGAGGAAAAGACCAAATGCAACAGACCAACATCCGCAGACCGCTGGACTTCCGTACCGCCAAATTCCACGCCGCACTCCAAAGTTACTGCCGCAGACTGCGCAACGCCGCAGACACCGTGGAAATGGTGACCAACGGACTGGCCTACTCGCCCGCCGCGACTGTGCAATTCATCAAGGGAGCCATCGAACCTGGACTGGCCATCGCCCTGGATGAAATCAAGACCACCGCCGATGTCATCACCGCCGCAGAGGCAAAGGAGGCAGCGCAACGCCTGGCCGCCGAAATCGCCGCCCGCATCGCCGCTTGCTGACCATCAACCCTGGGGAGGGGCAACCCTCCCCGAAACCGAGAGGAAACCATGGATAAAGAGACTTTCAAGGAGCTTTTGAAATCCAAATTCGGGCGTGCGCACATCATCGCCGCGACACCGCCAATGGCCACCCCGCCCAAGGTGGAATTTGAACTGGTAGAGGATGAGGAACCATCGGCACCCGCGCCGATGCCGCCCAAGGAGACCGCGACACCTGGGCAGACCAAATCCGATGATTAGGAGAGACCCCATTTCCCGCCTGGCCAACCGATGCACTTTCTATGGGCTCCGGAGAAAAGAGAGGGAACACCTCGCAGAAGCGACTTTTTCCCTCGCCACGACACACGCCAAGCGACTGGTGAGGCTTCGCCGTTTACGCGCTTGCGATGTCGATGCGTGCGCCGTGGATGCCACCGCCTGGTGCATCAACACTGGTGTGCATTTATACAATGCCACCCGCGCATCATGGGCCACCTTTGTAAGACTGGCAGTGGTACGCGAGGCCGCACGGATAGTGTCAATTAACCGCCGACAGGAGGGCATCATGCGGGACATGGGATACAACTACCGAATGGAGGATGACCAAGAATGAAAATCGCTGAATTTCTCAAACTCGCCGCCGAAAACCTGGAACCTGGGGAACTCCCCGCCGACCTCGCCGCCACCGACCTGGAACGCGCCATTATAGTAATCCACGAGGGAGATGAGTACCGATACTCCGACCTGCTGGCCGACCTGCTGGCCGCCTATGGCTATGCAGAGGATGGGGAGATAGACGGACTTTGCAGGGGCATCAAGACCGCGCTGGCCGCGCTGGCCCGAAACCCCGCCGCCCTGGATGGCTGCGCCCGAACCACCGCCGAAACCGCCGAGGAACCCCGCGAAACCCCCGATGGATCCGCCGACACCCGTGCCACCGCCCGACTATTGGCAGTTAGAGACATCACCAACGCCAAGAACCTCACCGCAGACGAGAAACTGGCCTACATCGCCCCGCTGCTGACCGCCCAGGAGGATGCCCGATGACCATGCAAGCAATAGCCGCCCGCGCCCACCTGCCCGCGCCGATGCCCGCAAACGGCACCGCCCAACTGGCAGAGGCAACCCCCATGGATGCCTATACCGCCGAGTTCCTGGAGTTCCTGGCCGACAAATCGCCATTGACCCTCGCCGCATACACTACCGCGACCCGCCAATTCACCGCCTGGCTGGCCGAGAACAACATCCGCAGACCAACGAGAACGGACATGATAGCGTACCGCGACCACCTCACCGCAACGCGCCGAATTTCCACCGCGAGAATGTACCTCACCGCCGCGCATATGCTTTTCCGATGGCTGGCCGCGACTGGCAGGTACCCCGACATCATGGCCGCCCTGGGACTGCCCAAGAAGCGCAAGACACCCGCCCGCGCCCCGCTGACCCCATCGCAGGTGGTGGACACCGTTACCGCCATCGGAGGCACCGACCTGGCCAAACTCCGAGACCGCGCAATTATAACGCTGATGGCAACATCGGGACTTCGATGCAAGGAGGTTGCAACCGCGCTGGTAGAGGACTTCCGACCCATAGCCGCGCCCGATGGCCGCCCGCGCCCCGCGCTTTTCATCGAGCGAAAGGGACACCAAGAGAAGGATGATTTCATCATCGTGGAACCGCACGCCCTCGCCGCCCTGGATGCCTACCTGGCCGCCCGCAGGGCAGGGCACCCGATAGGGGACACCTCCCCGCTTTTCGCTTCGACCTCCCCGCGCAACCGCGACAGGCACATGGCCCCGCGAGGCATTTCCCGAATTGTCAAGACCGCGCTGCGTGCCGCAGGGCTTGACCGCCGAGAATGGACTGCCCACTCGCTGAGGCACACCGCCGCCACCATCGCCCTGGGCAGCGGAGTTTCGCTGACCGCAGTGCAAGCCACCCTCGGACACGAAGACCCCGCGACTACTCAAATCTACGCCCATTATAACGCCCACGCCGCATCCGACTGTGAAACAGTAATCGGAGAGGCCATATTTGGTACAACCACCCAAACCCTGACCCAACCATGAGCGACACCGCCGACACCCCGCGCCAAATCAAATCCCAACTCACCGCCGATGACATCGATGCCGCCGAGGCCCGCGCCCGCGACCTGGCCGCCCAGGCCGCCGCGCTGCGCCGCGCCGCCACCAAGGCGAAACTGCACGCCCGACAACTGGAGAGCGAGAGGGCTGCAGGTGCCATCAAGGCATTGAGGCAACCCCGCACGCCTGGCCGCCCTCGGAGCGTGCGGAAATCCCTCTTGATAACCCCCGAACTGGTAGTGCGCTGCGCCGACTACTGCCGCGCCCACTCCCTTAGTTTCAATGCGATGGTGGAGACCGCCCTGCTGGCCCTAATCAATGCCGATAATTCATAATGTTACATTATACGAATTATTGAGCATTGACTATGGTATAATAGGAGTAAACCAAAGCAAGACGGATTACTAAAAATGACCGAAGATTTACCAAAAACCTCTTACGCGAGAAACCCGCTGGAGGTGGCCAAGGAGCGACACGAGAGGCACCGCGAGGAGTTTCAAAGGTGTTTTCCGCACTATCTCCCGCCCGAAGGAAAAGACGGTGCCCAGCCGACCGCCTGGGAACTGGCACAATTCGCCGCCTGGGAGACCGCCCAGGACATCAAGGAAGGGATGGAATACGCGCTGCGACTGATGGCCATGCCCGACTTTAGCAAAGGTGAAGTGGTGGCAGCAATAGAAGCACTGCAAACGATGCTTAGGAACTCCGAGAACATCCCGACCGACCTGGATGCCGAAATCAAGGAGAAACTAAAGGCAAGCCGGGATGAGGCGAAAAAGGTTATTTTCGAGTGGAATAATCCGACATTCCTGGACATACTTGAGCCATCCCGAAAACTGGCATCACTGCCGCCCGCGCCCGCCAATGGGAACGGCACCGCTTTGGCAATAGTTCCGGAACCATGGATGGAAAAGCCATCCGCGCCCCGCGCCTGGCTGCCTTATGACAAGGCATCGCGCATTTTCCCGCGAATGGTCATGGCACCCTACCAAACCGCAATCGGACGGGCATGGACGGAGAAGGGACTGGATGTAAAACTGGCCCTGCTTCGAGACCGCCCCGACCCGTGGGAGTTCCGTTTGGACGAATTGGACACCATCATCGTGAACATAGTGCAGGGCCTTTGGGTTAAGAACGGTGGCCACCAATTTGAAGTTACCGTGAATGAAATCGCACGCCTGGCCTTTGGCATGGAACCCGGTGCCGATGTACACGAGAGCCGCAGGGACGAGGTGCAAAAGCGAATTGCCTACATGGCCGGATGCTCATCCGCACCCAATCCCGCAAATCTGAAAATGTACACAGAAGTAGGGAAGAACGACCCCGACAGGGGCATAAAAAGCATTTTCCATGGAGCGTACCCAAGGGGAGACGGAGCCACCTGGGTATTTATGTATAGTCCCGAACCGTCAAAACTGGCCTCTAAGTTGAAGCGCATCGGACACACCCGCGCCGACCTGCTGACCTGTGGAATTAACGCCGCCCGACTGCTGCAAGGCAAGGGAGGAAAGGCGAGAGCGAGTTACACCAACGCCCGCGCCGCGCTGGCATCCTGGCTGCGCCGCCGCCTGGAGGTTTACCAAGGCATGGAACTGGAGAAGGAAAACTCCGATGCCCAGGCCGCAGAGGATGCGCAAAAGAACTCCAAGACCGCCAACCAAGAGAAAACCGCGCCGACCGCCGAACCGAAGCACCCCGAACCACGAACTATCTTCCTGGCAAAGATGCTGGCCGACACCTGGGAGGCCGCCGCCCTGCCCATCCCGAAAAACGGAGGTGGCAATTATCGAGGGATGCTGCATAAACGCATCGAGATGGTGAAGGACATCATGAGGGACTTGAAAAACATCGGTGCCATCACCGACTTCGATTTTCAACCGAATGTGCCACCGCCCGCCGAAATTGTGCAAGCCGCCCAACGATGGGCCGCCGCCAATGCGCCCGACACCGATGGCCAGTGGATGGCACCAAAGGGAGCATTTACTGTCATGGGGCCGTTTAACATCCGCATCATCGATGCCCGAAAAACTCCCCAACTTTTGCCCGGATCCAAACGCCGTGGCAGACCTCCCAAAAAAAACGACTAACAATGTAACCAAATGACTGCGAGTGTTATAAATTATGTTTACTGCATTAAGTCTTACACCATCAACAATTTAAATTAAAATCGCCCACCGCTTATCGGTAACGGGCCACCGCTTATCAGTAACGGGCCACCGCTTATCAGTAACGGGCGAAAGTCATAACTCATTGAAAATCAACAAAACTAAAAATGGTAAAATTTCCTTACTGTACTCTTACTGTACAAGTAAGAGAGAGCGACCCCCACGCGGCTGATGCCGCGAGGGGCCGCGAAAGAGAGCAATCCAAAAAAGAAATTTGCGCACCAATCCAACCTAATCACGCTGCAAGATACAGAAACAGGATTTCAAAATGGCTTGATTATCATTTTCAGACCTAACTAACACGAACCCTCCCCGCTGACGGGATAGGCCAGAAAACGCGAAATTTTCTTTTTTTGGATTTCTCATTTTTTCCGAATTCTCCAAATCCACAACCCCGACCCCAACCCCGAAACCGAGCGACACCATGACCAAGACCGACCTGCCCGCCCTGCCGAGATTCTCCGGATACACGGCCAACGACCTAAGCGCATCCGACCGCCGAGAGATCCTGGGACTTTTCCACCTGCCGCCACCTGGGAATATGCCGGAATGGCTGACCATGTGCAAGGACATGAAGGCCCTGGGCTTCGATGAGTACGACTACCTGGCCAAGAACCGCGAGGTACTGAGGGCCGATGGCACGCCCTACCCCGATGCCGAACTCCTATCACAGTGGAATGGGTGGCATGACCCGCAGAACAGTGGCACCATATTGAGGGAGGCTAACCAAAACGGGTGGAGGTCAGCCGAGGCCCGCGAGGCATCGGAGAGGATTAAGATGGATAGGGAACTCGCCGCCCATCGGACATCATCGAACACCGCCGAACCTCCCAAGACCGCCGAACCTGCGCCCGCCGCCGATGAGAGCGAGGCATCCGAGAGCGACCCGACCACGCCGACCTGGAGGGACGAGGCACGCCGCCGCATCGCTCTTGAGATTCCCAAGGACGGAGGTGCCAAGGCCCGCGAACTGGCCGAGAGGCACCGAACCGAGGAAAGCCAATTAGGGGAGGGAGAGGCCTATCTTGCATCCCGTGGACTGACCGCCGAGACCATCGCCAAATTCCCCGTGGGATATTGTCAGCACTACCACTTCAACGGCACCGCCCGCCCGCGCTGCATTATCTTCTATCCTGGGGAACCCTCGCCATATTGGGTGGCACGCGCCACGGAAAAGGATGTGCCGCCCGCAGAACGCGCACTGGTATCGAAATCCGAGGTGGTAGGATGCCACCGACTTTTCAACGCGCCCGCGCTGACCTGCGGAGCCAAAATGGTTTTCATCATGGAAGGGGAAATCGATGCCATGAGCATTGAACAGATGGGAGGTGCCGCCGTGGCGTGCAAGACCCGTTTGGAACTGCTGGCCGCCATCGAGAGGGCAGGGGCCGCGCTGACCGCCCGAACTCTTATCATGATACCCGACCGCGACCAAAACGAGGCAGGGGACAAATACGCCGCCACTGTGTGCAAGACCGCGAGGGAGGCCGGACTTGAGGCATATATCCGCGACCTGCCCGCCGCAGAGCATGACGGGAAACCACTCAAGGATGCAAATGACTTCCTGCGCTTCGCGCCGAACCTGCTGCGCCGATGGATGGCAGAGGCACCCGCCTGGCTTGAGGGCAAACGCCGCGAGGGAGAGGGATGGACACCGACCCGCCTGGCCGCCATGAGTGGCGATGCGTGGAGTGCCGACCTGCTGGCATCGGCAGACCGTGGAACTCCCGCCCTGCCCACTGGCTTTTCCGCCCTGGACAAACTCCTGGGAGGTGGCCTGCGACCTGGCCTTTATATCATAGGGGCACCGCCTGGGGCTGGCAAGACCACCCTGGCACTCCAAATCTCCGACCACCTCGCCGCAGAGGGCCATCGGACACTGTTTTTCTCTTGCGAGATGGAACCCCAGGCCATCGCCGCCAAGACACTGGCCCGCATGACCTGGGACGGAGTGCCCAACCCCGCGCCTGGCACCCTGCCGCAGAATATGAGGATGCCGAACCCCGCGCCGTGGACACCAACGGAAATAATGTACATGAACTCCAAAGGGGAGGCATCCGACCGACTTTTGGACGATGCCCGAACCCGCCATGAGAGGTGGAGCCGAAATGTTACCATCATCCCGCACGAGGCAGCGGGCACCCCGACACAGATAGTGGACACCCTCGCCGCCTATACCCGCATCATGGGCCGCCCCGCTTGCGTGGTAATCGACTACCTGCAAAGGCTGACCCCCGACCGCCCCGCAGACGATACCAAGAAATTCCTGGATTCAGCGTGCCGCGCTTTGGCACTCGCCGCGCATGGGCAGGACACCAAGACCGTGATAGTTTTAATCGCATCGCTTAACCGAGAGGCCAACAAGGCCGCCAAGATAACCCTGGAGAGTTTCAGCGGATCCGCTGGCATTGGCTACGAGGCAGACTGCGCCCTGGGGCTTAGGGAGGTGGCAGACAACGGAGAGGCACCGCGAGACGATGACGCGCTGGCAACCCTCGCCGCCCGACCGCTGCGCCGATACAAACTCCAAGTGCTAAAGGCGAGAATGGGAGAGGCAGGGGCCGCAGATTTATACCTCTATGGCCGCGCTGGCAGGTTTGTGGATGCCCGCGCCGATGCCATCGAGGAAATAGACTGGAAACGAGCCTAATCCCGCCATGACCATTGACGAAATCATGAAACCGCGAAAAGGGGAGTGGATATTCTGCGACCCTCGCCGCCGAAACTGCCTAATCACGCACAACGCCGCCGATTCCGGAGGGCTGGCCTACCGCGCACCTGGTGGCAAGGTGCTGCATCAAGGGAGGGATGCCACCCGCGAGGCATTGGCCAAATTCCGAGCCTGGGCACGCCGCCGCCGAGCCGAACTGCTGGCCATCGATGATGACCGCGCCACCATTCCGGCATACATCGCAGATGGATGGCTGCTGGACATCCCGCCATCCCAACTGGAGGGATGATGCCCGACCGCTGGCCCTGGAGAAATCCAGGGCCTTTTTCTTTTCCCTGGATGCCCTATAACGAAAAAGGCCCCGCGCCCCAGGAAACCGCCTGGAGCGCAGAGCGACACCGAGTGCCACCGACCAAAGCGGCACCCTCTATAATC
>JAEEGL014176239.1_pt1 | contig 11475 bp, 12 predicted proteins | sample 9134231 | NCBI WGS metagenome assembly JAEEGL01 (sample SAMN16246548, study PRJNA631951) | gut metagenome | biome: gut microbiome; feature: rumen; material: fiber-attached | host: Bos | place: Iran: Karaj | collected 2018-10
GAATTTCCTAAGAAATTCACCACCGCCCCCTCCGAAAAAAGTTCAAATCGGGCTCGAACGTGGAAAGTCGGGCTAACTTCCCCTATCCCCCGCCCCCCTCATTCATTCCCCATCAATTGCTGTGATTTTACGGCAAAAATTAATGCATTTTTGTCTTTTTCTTTCGCCCCACCCCTGCGTCCCTCGTCCCCACCCCTGTCCTGCAAAGGCCGCCTCCGCGCCGCCCCCCCCTTCTCTCTCCCCTCCTCCGGCCCCGCAAACAATCCTCGCGCGCAGGCGTATTATTTGATTGCCAACGCGCCTTCACTTCGGTATGGTTGCCCTAGTTTTGTTATGAATACCTCTAAACCCCGCAAATCGGAGAGATTTGGCATGAAACGAACCATCCTCACGCTTCTCGCAGGCCTTGTCCTTGCGGCCACCCTGTCGGCATGTACCGCCTTCAACGTGAACATCAGCAAGCTCAGCCTCGGCATGACCCCCGACGAGGTCGAAGCCGCCATCGGCAAGCCGTTCTGCGTCCGCGCCGCCAAGCTCTACAGCGAAGAAGAGTGGGCCCAGGTCTGGGAATACCTCCCTCCCGCCTTCACCTGGAATCCGAAGACTTACTGGGTTTATTTCGAAAACGACAAGCTCGTCCAGTGGGGCGAACCTGGCGACTTCTCCGGTTCCTCCGCCTCCGCGGTCAAGGAATACAATCCCAACAAGAGTTCCCGGTAGGCATCCGCACGGCCACGGCCTGAGCGAGCTTTCCGCCGCCCGGGCCGTGCCTTATGCCGCATGCGCAGGGAACTCCAGAACAGCTTGGGCGAAACGGCCTCCGCGCCGCTTCGTCTCTTCGCATCCAGGCCCCGCCGCCACATCGGCCCCGGCGCGCGCCTGCTCTCCCTGCTGCTCGCCCTCCTTCTGTTCCTTCCCTGCCCTGCCCTTGCCGACATCTACCGCATCGGGCTCTTCGACTTCCAGCCCTCCGCCGCCCTCACCCTCGCCTACGATAGCAACGTCGACGGCTCCTACCCCGAAGAGCTTGACCCGAACTACCAGAAGGACGACTTCTATCTCGTCCCCAGCCTAACCCTTCATGCCCTTCCCGTCCGTCTCCAGCCCCACACCACCGTCTCTCTGGACGGCACCATTTCCTACGAAGAATATTTGAAACGTAACGACCTCGACACCGAACTCTACAACGTCGCCGCCGCCTTCAACACAGCTCTCACCTACCTCACTCTCAATGGCACCTTCGCCGCCGCTCGTCAGACCGACCACGACCAGGACGACACCTACAAGCCCGGCGGCTTCTCCCGCGACCCCTACAACACCATCGACGCCGCCCTCAACGCCCAGCTTACCCTTCGCAAGTTCCGCTTCACGGCCAGCGAAACCTACAGCCGTGAAACCCACGACCTTGAGGAATTCGAAGCCGATAGTCAGGTCGAAACCTCCACCACCCTCGGCGCCTACTACGACCTTGCCTCCTGGGTCAGCCTCTTCTACACCTACGAGCACACCGAAACCGAATACCTCGATGTCGACAATCCCCGCGAAATCGAGGACAATCAGGAATTTGGTCTCAGCGGCACCATCCCCACAAAAATTCTTCGCCGCCCTGCCGTCACATGGTCCGTCGGAGGCACCAAGGAAAAAACCAACACAGACGAGGAAGAAGCCAAGTGGGAGTTCACCTACGCCCTCGGTGTTTCAGACACCCTTCAGCTCGCCAAGTACCTAACTCTCTCCTACAACGTCTCCTGGGATTCAGAAGATAACGCTGATGAAGACGAAGTCGGCTTCTCCTATGGCTTCAGCCTCAACCACGTCTGGGGGCCCTACATCACCCAGGACTTCTCCTTCACCCGGGAACCCGTAGACACCTTCGGCTCCACCGAAGACACCGATACCACCACCCTCAGCTACGCCATCTCCATCGCCAACTTCTTCCTCAAGGGCGTCTCCGCCAACTACTCCGTCACCTACGAAATTTCCGATCCGCTCGGCAGCGACGAACCTGTCGAATACACCACAACCCAGAACTTCTCCCTCTCCCATACCCGTCCACTCTCCCGCCAGCTCTCCCGCACCCTCTCCTACACGTACCAATGGGAGAACTCCAACTTCCACCACGACGGTGCGATGCAAGAACACACCATCGAATACATGCTGAACTACATGTTCTAGCCGTCATCCTCGCTCCATGCGCCTCATCGGCCAGCTTCCCCAAGCCGCGGCGGAAACCTTCGCCCGCCATCTCCAACGGCAATCCATCGAATGCCAGCTCGACGCTCCGTCCGGCACCGCATCCAACGCAGGCGCCGCAGCCCTTGACATCTGGGTCTTTGACGAAGACCGCGTCGATGCCGCCCGCGCCCTCTTCTCCCGCTTCCTCTCCATGCCCGACGCCCCCGAATTCAACCTCCCCCCTCCCCCGCTCCCGCCCCAGCTCGCCCCACAAGCGCCCATTCCTCCCGCATCCGACTCATCCGACATCCTTTTTCCCCACCTTTCTGCCAATACCATTCCGACCACCCGCCACATCCCGTGGCTTTCCCTTTCCGTCCTACTCCTGCTCGCCCTCGCCTGGTTCTCACCCGCAGTCCGTGACGCCTTCTCCTTCGACTCCGACGCCATCCTTTCCGGCGCTCAACTTTGGCGACTCTTCACCCCGGCCCTCCTCACCGATCCCCATTTCGGAGGTCTGACCTTCTTCGCCGCCATCTGGATTCTCCATTTCGGCCGCCATCTCGAACTCCACCGTGGCCCGATGACCTGCCTCCTTCTTCTCCTCCTCACCGCCGGAACCGCCACTTTGCTCACCGCCTACGCCATCCCCGCCCTCTCCGAACTGCTTCAGCGCATCAACCATCCCTTCCCCGCGCTCGACGCCCTCGCCCAGCTTCCCCCCGGCCCCTGCGTCCTCGCCTACGCCCTTTACGCCTACTGGCTCATCCGACTCCGCCCCCGTTCCGCCGCGCTCGCCCCCCCCCTCTCCGACCGCCGCCGCATCCTTCTCCCCGGCACCCATCTCGCGCTCATCGCCATACTGGTCATCCTCTTCCTGACCTCGCAGACCAGCGCCGCTCCCCTCCTCTACCTCCTCTCCGCCCTCCCCGCCGCCCTCCTCGCCCTCCTCTGATTCCTCAGAGCCAGCCCCTGAACCGATACGCCGCCAGCGCGAGCAGCTCGTCCAGCACACGCTGCGACGCATCCAGATTCCGCCGCACGCGATCCGCCCCCTGATTCCGGCCCGCCCTCACCGCCTCCCCGGCATCCTCCGCCACAGCTTCGGCCTCCGCGACGGATGGTTCCAGCGTCGCCGGCGAAATTCTCATCTCCGGCTCCGCCCCATGCAGATCGTCCAACGATTTCGAATATGCCGGACAAGCCCATAGCCGCCGCGTCACCCCCAGCCGTCGCAGACACGCCACCACCCGATACTCATGCTCGGGCGATGTCACCACCACCACGCCAGCCCCCCGCTCCAATCCGGTCGAAAACACCTTTGCCGCCGCCTCGGCCTGATGATAGGTATCATTCCCCTCCCCCAGCACCGTCACCCGCCACCGTTCCACGCCCCGCACGTCCAGCTCCCGCAGATACGCCTCCCTAGCCCCATCCGCAGCCGACGGCAGAGCCAGATACACCCGCGCCTCCGAGAACCGACGCGCCACCCCCGCCGCGTGCCACACCCGGATCAGTCCCGTCTCGCCTGGGATTCCGCTCCCCGCCAGCAGCAGCACTGCTCCTGGCACCTCTCCCTCCGACGCGCCTTCGAGCGCCCCATACCGCTCCGTTGTCGGCGGATTCGCCAGCCACGAAAGGGCCCGCTCCGGCACCTCCGTAAATTGCAACACAACCGCCGTCAGCGCCAACGTCCCCAGCACGAACACCGCCCCGGCGACCAGCCTCCACGCCCACGCCAGCGGCCCCGCCACCCACCGCCGCCACGCCGTTCCGCCCGTCGCCGCGCCCATCCTCCTACCCGCCCTTCTGGCACAAATGCAGGAATTCGTTCCGCGTCGCCGCCGAGCCATGGAACGAGCCCAGCATCGCCGAAGTCACCATCCGCGAATTCTGCTTCTCCACCCCGCGCATCATCATGCACAGATGCCGCGCCTCGATGATGACGCCGACCCCTTCCGGCTTGAGCACATCCATCAGGGTCCGTGCCACCTGGTTCGTCAGGCGCTCCTGGATCTGCAAGCGCCGCGCGAACACCTCCACCAGGCGAGCCAGCTTCGACACCCCCACCACCTCCCCGCGCGGAATATAACCGATATGGCACACCCCGAAGAACGGCAGCAGGTGATGCTCGCACATCGAATACACCTCGATATCCCGCACGATCACCATGTGGTTCGCCTCCACCCGGAACCGCGCCCTGTTCAGCAGCGCCACCGGATCCTGCCCATACCCCTTCGTCAGATACGCCCACGCCTCCGCCATCCGTCTCGGCGTCTCCAGCAACCCCTCGCGCTCCGGGTCCTCGCCCAGCCCCTCCAGCCACTTCCGCGCCAGCCCGCTCATCATTTCCGTATCCACGACCGACCTCCGTCTATCTTCATGACCCGCGAACCATACCACCCCCCCGCCCCCCTCGCAAGCCTTGCAAAGTGAGGAGGCGGCCCGCCATGCGGACCGCCTCCTGCCGACGAAGTTCCTCCGCCTCCCCGTCGATTTTATCGATTATTTCGATAATATCGATATTTTCGCCCGCCGCCTCACCCCGCCACCCTCACCTTTGCACTTCGGAATGCGCCTGGTGGCAATGCCCGCACAGCGAGCACAGGGACGAAGGCTTGGCGTCCTCCCCGCCCGCGCCGCCTCCGCCACATCCGCAGCCGCAGCCGCCCTTCTTGCCGCCCGCGCACTGCTCGCAGCTGCCGTGCCGCAGGAGATGCCGCACGGCCAGCACGAAGCCGATGCCCACGACCGTCAAGACTCCGATGGAACCCGCATCCATGGCATGTTTCCTCGCGCGTCACTCCGCGTCGTCCGCCTTCCGGTTCGAGCCCGGCGCGCGCCGCAGGATGAGGAACGCCACCGCCAGCACGACCACCACGGCCGCAATCGCTCCGACGCCGAACGGCGCGCCATAGAACAGCACCTTCCCCAGCTGATAGGTCACCAGCGCCAGGCTGTAGCCGACCAGGATCTGGAACAGCACCGCGAACCATCCCCAGCGCGCCGTGCCCATCTCGCGGAAGGTCGTCATGATGGCAACGATGCACGGCGGATCGAACAGATTCAGGATCATGAACGACAGCGCCGCCAGCACCGGATACGCGCTGAACTCGGCAAACAGCCCCCGCACATGCGCCAGCGTTCCGCCCGCCACCGCCACGGGGGTGGCCAGCATCGCCAGCGTGGCCGTCGCCTGCTCCTTCGCGATGAGGGCCGTCACGCTCGCCACGGCCCCTTCCCAGCGCCCGAACCCGAGCGGCGCGAAGATCCACGCAAAGCACACGCCGATGTCATGCAGGATCGACTCCTCCAGCCCCACCATCGACAGCCGCCAGTTGAAGCTCATCAGGAACCACAGCACCACGCTCGCCGCGAAGATCAGCGTCCCCGCCTTGATCATGTACGCCTTCGTCCGCTCCCACGTATGGATCAGCACGCCCCGCAGGCTCGGCCAGTGATACGCCGGCAGCTCCATCACGAACGGCGCCGGCTCGCCCAGGAACGGACGCGTCTTCTTCAGCGCGATGCCGCCGAGCACGATCACAGCGATGCCCAGGAAGTACATCGCCGACGCCGCCCACGCGCTCCCCCCGAAGAACGCCGGCACGAACATCGCGATGATGGCCGCCTTCGCCCCGCACGGCAGATACGTCGTCAGCATGATGGTCATGCGCCGGTCCCGCTCCTGCTCGATGGTCCGCGCCGCCATGATCGCCGGCACGCCGCAGCCCATCCCCACCATGATCGGAATGAAGCTCTTGCCGCTCAGCCCGAACCGCCGGAAGATGCGGTCCATGATGAACGCGATGCGCGCCATGTAGCCGCAGTCCTCCAGGAACGCGAGGAACAGGAACACGATCAGGATCTGCGGCACGAATCCCAGCACCGTCCCCACGCCGCCGATGATCGCATCGAACACGATGCCATGCGCGATCCCGTCATCCGGAATCCCCATCGCCTCGAACGCCTTCTCGCACAGCACCGGAATGCCAGGAATCCACACCCCGTAGTCCGACGGCTCCGGCTCCGCGACCTCCAGCGCCTCCTTATAAGAGGAATAGTCCGCCACGAACCCCGACAGCGGGAACCGTTCGGCCTCCTCCCCCTTGCCGGGAATGGTCTCCAGCGCGGGGCCATCCTCGCCGTCCGCCAACCGGACGCCGGCCGCCGCGCCATTTTCCGCGACGAACGCCAGCAGCTCCTCCCGGCTCAGCGCCTCGAAGCCCTTTTCGCTCATCAGGTCCTGCAACGCCCCGGGATAGTTGGTCACTTCCCCGCTTTCCTCGTCCTCCAACCGGAACGTCCGCGACACCGTCGCCGCCAGCGCCTCGTCCCCGACGGCAAACTCCTCGCCATCGCCCCCGCCCTCCGCGCCGGACGCCTCCGAATACGCCTCCTGGAACGCCGCGATCCGCGCCTCCGCCTCCGCGAACGCCCCCGACGCCTCCTCCCATTCCGCGCGCCCCCCCTTCTCGCCGCTCGTCCACGCCAAAAACCACCCATCCCCGAACAGCCCGTCGTTCGCCCAGTCCGTCAGCCACGTCCCCACCGTCGTCACGCTCACGTAATACATCACCCAGATGATCACCGCGAAGAGCGGCAAGGCCAGCCAGCGGTTCGTCACCACGCGGTCGATCTGGTCCGACGTCGTCAGATTCCCCTTCCGCGCCTTCTTCCGCATCGCCATCCCCACCACCGTCGCGATGTACGCATAGCGCTGGTTCGTGATGATGCTTTCCGCGTCGTCGTCCAGCTCCTTCTCGCAGTCCTTCACATGCTCTTCGATGTGCCCCAGCAGCTCCTCGTCCAGCCGCAGCCGCTCACGCGCCACGCTGTCCCGCTCGAACAGCTTGATCGCAAACCACCGCAGACGCGCCGCAGGAACCTTCTGCTCCAGCGACTCCTCGATGTGCGCCACCGCGTGCTCCACGCTCCCCTTGTACACATGCGGAAGCTCCCCGCCCCGCCCCGAGCGCGCCAGCTCCAGCGCCTTCTCCGCGGCCGCCAGCGTACCCTCCTCCTTCAGCGCCGAAATCTCCACCACCGGGCAGTGCAGCTCCTGCGACAGCTTCCTGACGTCCAGCTCGTCGCCCTCCTTCCGCATCACGTCCGCCATGTTGACGGCCACCACCATCGGCAGCCCCAGCTCCAGCAGCTGCGTCGTCAGATAGAGATTGCGCTCCAGGTTCGTCCCGTCCACGATGTTCAGGATGACATCCGGGCTCTGCTCCACCAGATAGTTCCGCGCCACCACCTCTTCCTTCGAGTACGGCGACAGCGAATAGATCCCCGGCAGGTCCTGGATCACCACCCCCTCATGCTTCTTGAACGGACCGTCCTTCTTTTCCACCGTCACGCCCGGCCAGTTCCCCACATACTCCGTCCCCCCCGTCAGCGAGTTGAACAACGTCGTCTTCCCGCAGTTCGGATTCCCCGCCAGCGCGATCACCAGCGGCTTCTTCCCATCCTTCGCTTCCATCTTCTCGCTCATCTCTACTCCTCCACCTCGATCATCGCCGCCTCGTCCTTCCGGATCGACAGCTCATATCCGCGCACCGTCAGCTCGATCGGATCGCCCAGCGGCGCCACCTTCCGCACCCGAACCTCCGTCCCCTTCGTGATCCCCATGTCCATGATCCGGCGCTTCACCGCCCCTTCCCCGTGCAGACGCCGCACCACCGCCGCGCCGCCCACTTCCACATCCTTCAATGTCTTCATCCTTTCATCCTTTCTTATATGGCCCGCTCCCGGACCCGCAAAATCCTCGATTTTCTCCCTGTGTCTCCGTGCCTCTGTGTGATCCCCCCACCTCACACCATGATCCGCAGCGCCAGCTCCCGACCCAGCGCGATCCGCGTATCCTTCACTTCCACGATCATGTTCCCATGGTCCTCCGACACCACCGTCACCACCGAATCCACCACGAACCCAAGCTCCGCCAGGTGCAGACGGACCCTGTCCGACCCGGTGATCTTCAGCACCCGGACCTTCTCCCCCGGCCTTCCAAATACGAGCGGTTGCATCTTCTCTTCTTTCCTCTGCGGCGGGCCGGCCCCCATTAATTAGACGGACCTAACTCGCCGTGCCCTACTCTACCCCCCGCACACCGGCTTGCAAGAAAAAAATTAGACGAGCTTAATTTTTTCTTCCGGCCCTTCCCGACAGCAATCGATTGCAGTCGAATGCAATCGATTGGAATCGAATTCCAGTAAACCGGACAGGATTCCCCTATCCTATGATTCCCCCGCCCCCATCCGCGCATTCAACGCCGCGAAACGCCGCACCGTATCATCATCCACCGCATGTTCCAGATGGCACGCGGCGACCTCCGCCTTCTCCTCCGACACCCCCAGCACCCCCGTGAAAAACGCCGAAAGAATCCGATGCCGGCGCATCACCTTCCGCGCGATCGCCATCCCCTCGTCCGTCAGCTCCACCGGCTGGTTCGTGCTATAGCGGATGAATCCCCCCTTGGCCAGACGCCGAAGAGCCACCGTCACCGACGGCATCGTCACCCGCAGCCGCGCCGCGATCTTCTTCGTGTGGGCATGCCCCTCCACCGCCATCAGCTCCCCGATGGCCTCCAGATAATCTTCCTCGCTCTCGCTCAATGCCTGCCCGTTTTTTCTCATCGCCCCCCCAATATATCCTCTCCTCCGCCCCCTCTTCAAGCCCCAATCCGCGTCAAATCGCCTCTCCCCCCCTCCTGATGGCTGGCCGTCGGCCAGCCTACCCCCCGCGCATTTCGCCCGCCCGCCCCCGTTTTCGCTTGAGGGTCCGCTCCGCCCTGCGCTAGGATTTTCGCGCATGACATCCGCGCGCGACAATCTTCATCCGCATCGCCTGCCCGGCCGCCCGACGGCCGCGACGGACCGTCTTCCACCCCTTTCCGGAGCCCTCCCATGACGACCATCGACTCCCCCGCACGCCGCATCGTCCTCGACGCCCGATGGGTCAGCCGCGAGCTCAGCGGCATCGGCCGCTTCACGATCGAGCTCCTCCGCGAGCTGGGCCGCCAGCCAAGCAACTTCCGCTTCCTGGTGCTGGTGCGCGACGCCGACCTCCAGACCTTCGTCGCCCGCGAGGCCGAGCTGGCCGGCAAGGGACAGTTCGACTTCGCAATCGTCCCCTACGGCCCGTTCAACCTGCGCGGACAGCATGCCGTCGCCCAGCTCCTCCGCGAGCGCGGCGCCGCCATCTACCACTCCACCAACTTCATGATCCCGCTCCCGGCCTTCCCGCGCCGACGCCCGCACCGCACCCTCTGCGTCTGCAACATCCACGACCTCATCCCGCTCGTCCATCCCGAGTACACCCCCCGCGCCCTCAAGACCCGCTTCGGCCCCGTCTACCGCCGCCTCATGCGCGAGATCGCCCTCCGCGCCGACGCCGTCCTCACCGGCAGCCAGTCCGCGAAGGCCGACATCATCCAGTGGCTCGGGCTCGACGAGGGCCGCGTGGCCGTCTCCCCCGACGGCGTCCGCGAGGACTGCGTTCCCTCCGACGCCCCCCGCCCCTCCGACGCTCCCGGCACGCCCAAGACCATCCTCTACGTCGGCCGCAGCGACCCCTACAAGAACGTCCCCCGCCTCGTCGAGATCTTCGCGCGCCTCCTCAAGGGCCACGACGACCAGCCCCCGCTCGACCTCCGCCTCCGCATCATCGGCCCGCCCGACCCCCGCTACCCCGAGGCAGCCCGCGCCGCCGAGCGCCTGGGCGTGACCGACCGCATCGACTGGTCCGGCTACGTCTCCGACGCCGACCTCGTCCGCGCCTACCAGACCGCCGACGTCCTCGCCTTCCTCTCCCGCTACGAAGGCTTCGGCCTCCCCGTCGCCGAGGCCATGGCCTGCGGACTCCCCGTCGTCTGCTCCGACGCCGCCAGCCTCCCCGAAGTCGCCGGCGCCGCCGCCCTCCTCGTCCCCCCCGACGACTCCGACGCCGCCGAATCCGCCCTCCGCACGGTCCTCACCTCCCCCGAGGCCGCCGCCAAGATGCGCGCCGCCGGCATCGCCCAAGCCCGCCAGTTCCGCTGGAAGACCGTCGCATGCGCCGTCCTCCAGATCTACGAGGCCATGCTATGCGCCCCGTAGCCCCACCGGACGCCCCCGCGCCCCTGCCCGACCTCCCGCCCTCCGCCGTCGCCCTGGTCCACGACTGGCTCAACGGCATGCGCGGCGGCGAACGCTGCCTCGAACTCATCGCCGACCTCTTCCCCGGCGCCCCCATCCACACCCTCCTCTACGTCCCCGGCGCCGTCTCCGACCGCATCCGCAGCCATCCCGTCCGCGCCTCCGCCCTCCGCTTCCTGCCCTTTTTCCGCGCAAAATACCGCTACTACCTCCCCTTCTTCCCCCGCGCCATCGAGCACCTCCGCCTCCCCGACGGCCTCCGCCTCCTCATCTCCACCAGCCACTGCGTCGCCAAGGGCGCCATCCCGCCCCCCTCCGCCCGCCACCTCTGCTACTGCTTCACCCCCATGCGCTACGCCTGGGTCCTCCAGGACGACTACTTCGGCCCCGCCGCCTCCCTCCGCCGACGCCTCGTCGACCCCTTCCTCCGCCGCCTCCGCGACTGGGACCGCGCCGCCTCCGACCGCGTCCACCGCTTCGTCGCCATCAGCCGCTACGTCCAGGCCCGCATCCGCGACTTCTACCACCGCGACTCCGTCGTCATCTATCCCCCCGTCGACACCGACTTCTTCACGCCCGCCCCGCCCGCCTCTTCCGACACGCCCGAGATTCCCGTCATTCCCGGCCTCCCCGACTTCCCCGACCTCCTCCGCTCCGGCTACGACCTCGTCGTCTCCGCCCTCGTCCCCTACAAGCGCGTCGACCTCGCCATCGACGCCGCCCGCATCACCGGACGCCCCCTCGTCATCGCCGGCGCCGGCAGCGAGCTCGCCGCCCTCCGCGCACGCGCCCCCGCCAACGTCCGTTTCGCCGGACGCCCCGACGACGCCGGCATCCGCGCCCTCTACCGCCACTGCCGCGTCCTCCTCTTCCCCGGCGTCGAAGACTTCGGCATCGTCCCCCTCGAAGCCCAGGCCTGCGGACGCCCCGTCGTCGCCTACGCCAAGGGCGGCGCCCTCGAAACCGTCCTCGACGCCACCACCGGCCTCTTCTTCCGCGAACAGACCCCCGAAGCCCTCGCCGACGCCATCCGGCGCGCCGACGCCCTCCCCTGGTCTCCCGCCGCCATCCGCGCCCACGCCGAAACCTTCGCCATCCCCCGCTTCCTCGACGCCATCCGCGAGCAGGTCGCCCTCACCCTCTCCGCCCCCCCCCTCTGAAAACA
>JAEEGL014966364.1_pt1 | contig 11475 bp, 17 predicted proteins | sample 9134231 | NCBI WGS metagenome assembly JAEEGL01 (sample SAMN16246548, study PRJNA631951) | gut metagenome | biome: gut microbiome; feature: rumen; material: fiber-attached | host: Bos | place: Iran: Karaj | collected 2018-10
CATATACAGCACAGGGGTTGTATGAGATTGCACAAGAATATTTTGAAAACATATTTAAGGCGAATGAAGAAGGAGTAACAATTATTCCCGATATTGAGGATTTTTGTGTATACGCTCATATTTCAAGACCTGTGTTTTTAAAGTATAGGCGTTCAGATGATGATGAAATGGCAGAAGTCGCTAATAATATAGCCACAGCAATAGCAAGCTGTAAGAAACAGAATGCTTATGCAGGACTAATTAACCCGATTTCATTTGCTATGGATATGAACAACAACCATGATTATGTTCAATCAAGAACAGAAACGACAATCAATTCAAATGTATCGTTGCAACAAGTGGAAACTAATATAAATGAAATTGCAAAGAGATTGCCTATGGAAGATATCCCTCAGATAGAGGATAAACAAAATTAAAGGAGGTATATATGTCTAAGTCAATGACAGTAGCAAGTAAGTTTTCACAAGACGAGTTAGATAGGATTGATTGGTTTGTGAAAAAGAATAACACTACAAGAAGTGCTTTGTTTCATGACCTTGTAATGCAAGGAGTAAGTGGAGAGGTACAGGTGCATCATGATATTCCTGCAAATGTAAAAGAAGTGACATTCCGTTTTACACAAGACCATGCGTATTTTTGGCGTGGTAGGGAATACAAAGGAATTATCAATGGCGAAGATGCAAGCGTGTATTTTGGTGGAGATTGGAAACATTATAAATTAGCTGAATTACCTGTGGAGATAATTGAGTGATGGGAAAATATATTATTTATCATGTGAATGGGGCTACTTTTGTACCGTATCATCAAGTTAAAGTGATGGATAGGGAGATACAAGAGTTGAAAATGGCTAATAAGAACCTGCAAACAATGCTTGAAATTGCATTGAGAGCAAAAGGGGGTAAAGGTGTATCTGAGGACACAGAACGAGGAAATAGTAATTGACGTAGAAAAGTGTACATCTGTAGTTGCGGAAGAAGGTAACGTTTATTTCAACGTTGATAACGGAACATCGTTCTTAGGTGGAACATATAAGACCCAAGAAAGAGCAAAAGAAGTTATAGGCGAGATATACGCTATCTTAGATGTAACAAGCCGATACGATATGCCGATAATATGACAAATCAAGAGATAATATGGAGATTAGAAAAATCACCCGATTTAAAAAAGAATGTGAAACGTCTTAAGGATTATATTGAGATGGGTCAAAACATTTACCTTTTGGAGAGTAACTTTGAAGAAGGTAAAAGGGTGTGCTTAAAAGGTAGAGATATAGCGTTACAAAAGACATATAAAGACGTAACGTTTTATGAAGCATACCTTTTAGCTTTAAAATATCTTGCAAGATACTTTAGGGATTTTGATTCATATATGATTTTCTTGGAACATAAAAGAGATGCAGAAGCGCAATTTTATCTTCCAAGAAGAAATATATTGAAGAATAGGCTGAATGTAATACAAGGCTTTCAAGATATCTTGGATGATAAATTAGATATATTAACAGTATCACTTCCTGCGGGAGTTGGGAAAACAACAGTATGTGAGTTCTTTTTGTCATACTACATGGGATTGTATCCCGATAAATGTAACTTGTATGTTTCATATACGGGAACAATCACAGATATGTTTCACAGAGCAATGTGTGACATTATCCTAAGTGGTGAATATGCATGGCATGATGTATTTCCTAACGTTTCATTGGAATCAAAATCGGACAAAGAAAAATATATCAATTTAGGCTCATTTAAGCCATTTAAATCTCTTACTTGTCGCTCAATTGATGCATCAATGACGGGTGTAACGAGAGCAGAAGGTGTCATAATAAGTGATGACTTGGTATCGGGAACAGAAGAAGCGTTGAATGTTCAACGTCTTGATAATCTGTATCAGAAATATGTGAATGATGCTAAATCAAGACGAAAGAAGGGGTGTAAAGAAATCTCTATTGCAACGAGATGGTCTGTGCATGACCCTATTGGACACTTCATTGTAGAGAATGAAGGTAATGACAGGGCAAGGTTTATAGCAATACCTTGTTATGATGAAAATGGCGAAAGCAATTTTGATTATAAGTACGATAAGGGATTTGATACAGCTTATTTCAAAGAAATGCAGAACGTCATGGATGAAATAACCTTTAGGTGTATGTATTTATCTGACCCTATCGAAAGAGAAGGTTTGTTGTATCACAAGGATGAATTGTCATTTTACTTGGGTGGACTTCCTGTAGATGAAGAAGGAAAGAGAAAAGAACCCGATGCTATTATAGGCGTATGTGATACAAAAGATACAGGAACGGATTTTAACTGTCTACTTGTAGCATATAAGTACGGACAGCAGTATTACTTAGAGGATTTAGTGTATAGCAATGGTTCACCATATACGTTAGATGGGCTGAATGCGGATTGTCTTTTAAGAAATAAAGTGCAGATGTGCCAATTTGAGTCTAACAAAGAAGGTTCAAGGACAGGTAATGAAGTCCAAAAAATCATAGACGCTAATGGTGGAAGGTGTTCTATAACCAAGAAATATACTACACAAAACAAGGAAACTAAGATAATTGTTAATTCAGATTGGGTAAAGAAACACATTCTGTTCAAAGATGAATCTGAATGGAGTGAGATGTATCGTAAATTTATGCAGAGCGTTTATTCCTATGTGCAAATGGGAAAGAATAAGCATGATGATAGCGTAGATGCTTTGGCAATGTTGGCTTTGTACTCGCAATCTTTTGATGGGGCGCAAGTACAAATAATGAGTAGAGCAAGTTTAGGATTTTAATATGACATTTTATGAATGGTGCAAAACAATAGCGAGGGAACATAAAGATAATGTTCCAACGGAATTTGTGTATGAACTAATGGTTACTGCTGTAAGGGTTGCTATAGAAGAACTATTAGCAAATCCCGAAAGAGCAGATTTAGATATAAATGGGATTGGTAGATTTTATCTAAATTACAGGAAGTGTCATAATAACTTTGCTAAAACAGAAGAAGAAAGATATACATATAATTGGGAAATAAAGTTTAAGCCATCAATAAGATTGAAAGAAGTCTTGAATGGAAAAGCTGACCCTCACTATATGCTTATTGGAACTAAAACAGCATTGTATCCCGACATATACTTTGGAGAAGATAATAAGTTGCGTTATATATCGGGGAATAAGAATACTAAGACGGGATATTATGAGAGAAGTTTTACAGTAAAGACAAATGATAGTTTTAGAAAAGCAGAACAAAGAGCAATGAGAGAAGCGTTGAAAGATTATTTACCACCTAAAGATGAACAATAATAATTTTGGAGAAAACCTAAAAAGAATAAGAGAGTCAAGGGGATACTCGCAAGAAGAAGTTGCTAGAAGAATCCATACTTGTAGAGAGAATATAAGTAAGTGGGAAACAGGTAAAGTATCTCCACAGGTGAAGTGGGTGTATGAAATAGCTAATGTCTTAGGGGTAAACCCTGCGGAATTAGTTTGGACAAAATAAGCACACAATAAATACCATACAGGTAAACCATGATAGTATCTAGATAGAGCCAATGAGCCAATTGAACAGAACTCATTGGCTTATTTTTTTGGAGAAAAAACGATGCAGATACCGTCAGTAGTATTTCAAGACAATTCTGAATATGGGCGCATCAAAATATATACGGATGTTGAGGAAATTACTGCGGAAAACGTGGTTGAGATATTTAATACTTCGTATATTTTGCATAACCAAAATGCAATTAAAGAAGAAGAACTATTTGGTTATCAGCGTGGAGCGCAGGACATTCTTTCAAGAGAAAAGCCCATCCGTTCAGATATAAATGAAAAACTTGTTATAAACAAGGCTTCGCAAATAGTTGATGTACACGTTGGGTATTGTTTTGGAAATCCAATCACATTCATTCAGAGAGGTAAGGTTGAAGATGATTTAAGAAAGCCTACCACTACTGAAAAAGAAGATAACAAGTATATTGCCATGATTAACAAAATGATGGCAGAACAGGGAAAGGCAAAGAAAGATACAGAACTTGCAAGGGATTATATGATTTGCGGTTTAGGTTATCAGATGGTTTGGAAGAATGATAAACCTTGGCAGTATTCCCCGTTTAAGATAGCTACGCTGAATCCATTCACAACCTTTATGGTGTACAGGAATGATGCATGGAGAGAACCGATTCTCGGATGTTCATACATTGTACATAGTGATGGAAGTATAACAGCAACTTGTTATTCAAATAAGGCTTGCTACACAATCAAGAGATTGTCAACAAGCAATAAATCATTTGATGGCGTAGAAGAAACTGTAAATGTACTTGGAATGATACCGATTGTAGAGTTTGAGTACATTGACAGAATGGGAGTGTTTGAAAAGGCAATCCCGCTTCTGAATGAGTATAACCTTACTAATTCAGATAGAATAAACGATGTTTCACAACACGTTCAATCATTGCTTTGGTTACATAACTGCATGATTGATGATGAAAAGAAGAAACGTCTTATAGATGGTGATGGAGTAATTGTAACAAAATCAAATGGTGATGGTAAAGAAGCTAAGATAGCGTATCTGTCACAGGTTCTTAACCAATCAGAGGTACAGACACTTTCAGATAACCTTAAACAAGAGATTTTGGAAATCACAGCAACTCCTTCATGGCAAGAAGCAAGCGGTGGCTCAACAACAGGTGCAATGCAACTGTCAAATGGATGGCAGAGTCTTGAACTTAAAGCAAAGAGCGTAGAACAGCTTTTTGCAGAACCCGAAAACAGAATCCTTGCTCTTGTAGCTAAAGTAATCGAACTTGATAAGCGTGGATATTCAAAGATAAAGGATATTGATATATCCGATATTGAGCCACACTTCACAAGAAATAAGAACTATGACCTTGTATCTAAAGCAAATGCTCTTGCAACACTTCTTAATGTTGGTGTTGATGGACTTTGGGCGATGCAGACAGTAGGACTTTTCTCTGATGCAGAACAGGCATTTGTAGATTCAAGAGAAATGATTGAAAAGATACAAGAAGCAAAAGTAAAGAAAGATGAACCTGCTGATAACTCCAATGCAGATACCAATGAGGAAGGGCAGGGCGGTGCTAATAACGAACCTAAAGAGAACGTTAAAGAAAGCATACAACCGTCTGCTGTAGCACAGGTGGAGAACACATGAGTCCCGAACTTTACTACGCTGTAATGTTAATAACGAATCCTCAAAAGGCGAGAAGAATTCTTCTTGCAGAGGAATTAGAAAATTGGTTTATGGATTTGTTTGACGAGGAATATGAAGATGTTCTGAGTGGCGATTTCCTAACCAATCAAAGCTATTACATTGAGCGTATTGTGGATAAGTATTTACAAACTACGGGAGTAAGTATCACGAATACTGATGAATACTCCCGTGGAGTGATTGAAAAGGCTACAACCGTAGCTTCGCAGATACAGGATTCAACTGTAAGGAATATTTTATTTCCTTCTTCTAGGCAGAACAACACTCCTGTTGTTGGTTATGGCATGACTCAAGCTGATGACAGCGATAGTTCAGATGAAACAAGAGATTTTATTATGGCAGGAATCGCATTTAGCGGTGCGGTCTATGCTACAGACAAGATAAGAAAGTGGTTAAGTAGGGAAAGGGCAAACATAATTGCCTTAAATGAAGCGAATTGGATTTATAACGACAAGGAATATTATGATGCCGTGGATAAGAATAAAACAAAAACATGGCATACATCCTTAGATGAAAGAGTTCGATTCACCCACATGGAAGTCGAAGGAGTGACGATTCCTGTAAATGAGCCATTCCATGTTGGAGCTTATTTAATGGATTTCCCATTAGATATTAAGTATGGAGCAGGAGCAGAAGAAATCGTGAATTGTAGATGTTCCGTATCCTACAAATGATGTGAACAGGCATTAAGCCTTTTACATAGATTCAATAACACGTTAGAGAAAACGTTAATCGCTGATAGGCAGAGAAGCCTAGAATATCAAAAACCGCAAAGGAGAAATTTAATATGGGTAATAACAATCTTGACAGCAACCAAGCAACAAGCGCACAGAATCCACAGGGTACTGATGGAAAGGATGTGCAGACACAGGGTACAGGCACACAGCCTACAAACCAAAATCAGCAGACACAGGCTACTGAACAAGGCGAAAAAGGGAGTGATTCTACCACTCTTGTAGCTGATTTAATGAAAGAAGTAGCTGATTTGAAAGTTGATTTGAAGCGTTACAAGAAAGCAAATGATTCATTGTCTTCCGAAAATGCAGGTCTGAAAAAGCAGGTAAATGCAAAGATGACCGAGGAAGAACTTAGAGCGCAAGCTAAGATGGAAGAAAACGATGAAATCAAGAAAGAGCTTGCCGACTTGCGTAAAGAGGTTGCCTTAAATAAGGCTACAAAGCGTTATATGTCAATGCAGATGCCCGAAGAACTTGCCGAGAAGGTAGCACAGGCAGAGCTTGACGGTGATATGGACACAGTAACATCAACCATTAACTCTTTTGTACAGGCACAGAAGAAAGAAGTAGAAGAAAAAGTAACTGCCGATTTGTACGCAAAGATGCCTATTCCTAAGTCGGGCAACGGTGATGGACAGATTGATTACGAAAAGCAGTATAACGAGAAACTTGCTTCGGGTGATATAGCAGGAGCTATTTCAGCTCAGTTAATGGCATCAGCGAAGCAACAGTAAAACATCACAATAGGAGGAAAAAACGATGGCAACAGCTATGAGTTTTGGCACACCCAATTTTAGTGGATTGCTGTTCAGAAAAGGCGTTGAGGAAACACCTTTTTCAACAATGATTGGTGCTAATCCTAGAACTGTAAATCACGTAGAGTTCGTTACAGGACAGTATTACACCGCAATCCAAGGCTCTCAGCCAAGTATTTCTGAGAGCGCATCACTTACTGCACCCGAAGCAGTAGTACATACAAGAAGTCAGCTTATCAACGTAACACAGATTTTCCAAGAGAGAGTATCTGTATCTTACGCTAAAGAGAGCAACATGGGACAGATGGACGGAGTAAACATTGCTTCACAGCTTGCAAATCCTCAATCTGAACTTAATTTCCAAATCCAAAGAGCAATGGCTAAGATTGCACAGGATATTGAGTACACATTTATCAACGGTGTTTACAATCGTGCTACAAACGATACCGAGGTAAATAAGTCAAGAGGTATCCTTACAGCAATCACAACAAACGACATTGATGCAGGTGGCGCAGAGATGAACCGTGACCTCATTTCTAAGGCACTCATGGCTATCGCACAGGCAGGTGGCGATATCAATAACATCGTTGTTGGTATGCCTGCTATCCACCTTGCACAGCTTGACTATGATGCACAGAAGAACGGCATGACAGCAGTTCCTAGAGCAAGAGATATCAACGGTATCAAGGTTGATACAATCCTTACTCCATTTGGACAGGTAGCTGTTAAGCTCATGAATACAATCCCTGTTGGTACAGCACTTGTATTCAATCCTGCAATCATGCACCCTGTATATCAGCCCGTACCTCAGAAGGGTAACTTCTTCCTTGAGGAACTTGCTAAGACAGGTGCAGGTCATGACTTCATGATTTTCGGACAGGCAGGACTTGACCATTGCTGTGAATGGCTTTCAGCTAAGATTACAGGACTTTCAGAAGCATTCCCTAACGAGAATCCATCAGCGTGATAAATCAATAGCTACGTCCTTAGTGGCGTAGCTTAAATGAGGTGATGTATGAGCGTAGAAACCTTTAAAAAAATCATAGGAAATACATCCCTTAGTGATGAACAGCTTGAAGTTCTTCTTGAAAGAGCTAAAAGATTGGCTATCAATCACTTTTGGTGGAAAGAGGATGATGAACCTCTTGATGAAGATATCGAAAGATTCGTAAACAGATATGAGTACGAAATCTACGATATCGCAAAGGCAATGTGTGAGAGTTCTTCAAGAGAGGGAATGAAGGAATTTACAGAGCTTGGAGTTCGTAGAGTGTGGGAAAATGGGGGCGATGAAGCTGTAGTTAAAGCTATCAATGCTATCCCGACAAATACTTATGTGTGGTGATGAATATGGAAATCAAAGATTTAAAAGCCAATCAAAGAGATTTCTATTATCAGTTATTTAGGGGCGAACAACCCGAATATGATGATGATGGATATGAAACAGGCGAATCAAAGATTTCTTATTCAGAGCCAATTAAGGCAAGTGCAATGATAAGTGAAAATACATCGGATGTATCAGATACTCCTTTTGGTAAGGATTGTCAATACGATAAGATGATTTCTACTGTACAGGATTTGCCGATTGATGAATATTCCAAGTTATTTGTAGACGTTGTTCCTGTAATCGAAGAAGATGGCTCAACTAATACAAAGCCCGATTATGAGGTTATAAGGGTTGCTAAAGGAATATATCAGCGTGTATGGGCTATCAGAAGGGTAGATGGCTATGGAGAAGATAATCAAGGTTAATCCTTTAAGACACTCTAGTATTCTAAAGGCACTAAAGGAGCTAGAAACATATAAGAAATTATTAGAAGAATTCCCTGCGAAATATACGCAGGAAATGATGAAGGCTTTTAACGAATTTCTTATGGAAGAAGCCCCGCCAAGCGGAATAGGATTGTTGAAAAGTATTGACGTAATTGATGATGGAAACCATGCCGAGGGAGTAGTTGTATTTGATGGACACGTTGAATTTATCGAGTTTGGGACAGGCGTAATTGGTCTGAATTTACATGAAGGAATCAATGACGAGTGGCTAAACGCATTACCACCGCCTTATAACAAAGGATGGAATACAGGTGAATATATTATCCATGCTAGGCATTCTGTATGGGATTTAGATTATTGGAAATATAGGGATGACAATGGTAATTGGGTAGTAACAAATGGTATTCCTGCTAATCCTTTTATGTATCGGGCGGTTGAAAGACTAATCGGTGCGCATAGAAGGATAAGAAATGAGGTGCTAGGTGGTATCAGATAAATCCAATCAAATCTATACAGACCTTATGGAATATATGCGTGACATATATCCTAATGTCAAAGGTGGAACGTCATACAATGAAACAAAAGTGAAACTTCCGTATATATACTTTTTTCTTTTAGATGAAATAACGGGAGCGACAACATTATCTAATACAGAGGATGCTGTAAGCCTTTCTTATCAGATAGAAGTATATACGGATGAAGGAATGAATCAGACAAGAAAGATGGCACAAGATATAAGAACCTTTATGATTGAACAAGGGTTTATCTGCCGTACTTTTACACCGATTCAAACAGCTTCAAACGTTAGCCGATTCGTAGGACGTTACGAAAGGCTTGATGTGTAAATTATTGGGTGAATAGGGATGCGCACCCGACAAGCCGTTGCCTAGCGGTTTTCACCCTTTAATATTAGGCTATCTTCCCTAATAGGCAAGGAGTATTAAATCGGAGGATAAAATCATGGCTATACTTTCAAACAAAGCGTATCTCATGCGTAAAGCAAATGGTGGTTCAGCTTTCACAAAACTCCTTGACATTACTTCAATCCCCGACCTTGGTGGTGCGCCCGACCAAATTGATGTAACAACTCTTTCTGACCTTCAGACAAGAAACATCAACGGTATTCAGAGCGTATCTGCACTTGAGTTTGGTGCATGGTATGACAAGGATAAGTATTCTGAACTTCAAACAATCTCTACTGCTGACAGAGATAAGACACAGGCACAGCTTGACACATACCAAGTATGGTTTGGCGAGAATGGTGTTTATGGAATCTTTGAGTGGCAGGGCAAGCTGTCCGTATATGTAGGCTCTGTTGAGTCAAATGCGGCTGTTCCTATGACAGTTACCATTTCTGACGAGGGCGTTGATGCTCTTAGAATGGTAGATGGCGCAAGTGGCTGATTTAGCAACATGTAAGTATATGGGGCTAGGATTCCCTAGCCCCTCTAAACTAGGCAAGTGACGGAGGTAATCACACTATGGCTACAATTACAAGAACAATCGTACTTAAGACAAATGATGGTGAGCAGGTTTTTCCTGTAAAAGAACTTGATTTTTACAATCTTGTTTGTGATTTAGAGGGAGCAGGAGTTGACGTTATGACTCTTACAAACGGTGGACTCGATAGAGGAAAGCTGTTTACAACTGTTCGTGCGCTTTTATCTGTAATGATTGGTGTTCCACAGGCAGAAGCAGGAAAACTTATCGGTGAGCATCTTGCAAACGAAGGTTCTCTTGAAGATGTATTCGGTGTATTTACACAGGCTATGGAAGATTCGGGTTTTGGGAATCGCCCGACACCACAAGACCACAAGAAACCTCAGACGGGCAGAGGTCGCAAGACAACAAAGAACTAAAAAGGTATGACAACTTTACGGATGCTGTTAATGAAGGTTATTTACCATCTGCCTTGTTAATGGGAGTTTCATACGATACGTTTTGGCATCTTAACCCAAGGAAAATGAAGCCAATAGAAAAGGCTTATGAACTTAAGTTAGAAGCACAACAAAATCGTATGAATTTAGAAGCATGGATATTTGGACTATATAATCAACATGCGGTGGCATCTGTACTTAGTAAAAATGCGAAATATCCTCAAAAACCGCTTGAAATCTTTGGTACGAAAAAGAAATCGCCACAAGAAGAAGCAGACGAGTTTATGAGGTTTATGTTACAGCATAACGCTATCAAAAGCGTTAGCAAGGAAATTGAGGGATAGTTGACATTAAGTGAATACTTGATTGTCACCTGTCCCTTTATTGCATTTTAAGGAGAAACACTATGGCACAAGAATTAGAAGATTTGCTCATAAAAGTGGAATCGGACGTAGGTGACCTAAGTGGCATTGATAGTGCAATAGGAGCTTTGAAAGACCTTGCGCAATTTTCAAGTAATGCAACAAAGGGTGCAGATTCTCTTAACAAGATGGCATCTGCTCTTTCTCAACTTAGTGATTTTGGAAAAAGCAAAATAAGCTCAACTAAGATTGTGAAAGATATTGATAAGCTAAAGGGTTCTCTTGAATCATTAGCTGATTTTTCAAAAGATGCATCAAAGAGTATTAAACAACTTTCAAGTTTAGGAAAAGCTCTTAATTCTTTTACTGACATAGGAAAGAATCTTGCAGGAATCAACGAGGTGACCAAGGGCATTGAGAAAATGGTAGATGTTCTTGATAAGTTATCTAAAGTTGAAAAAGATTCTACTAAGGGAATTAGTGGGCTTAAATCATTAGGAAATGCCTTACATGCATTTAATGGACTTGATGATAATGTGAAGTCATTGAATGATGTATCGATAGGACTTCTTAATTTAGCTAAAGCAACAGAAGCGTTTAAGGGAATTAAACCAAGTAGCTTCGGCTTTATAAAGGATATAGGAGTCGCTCTTAGAACTCTTTCTGATATTATGGCAGGGAGAGATTGGGTTAATATTGGATACGCAACTAATGGTATTTCTGAATTAGTCAAGGTTCTTAATGAAGCAAAAAATGTAAAC
>JAEEGL015529602.1_pt1 | contig 11475 bp, 10 predicted proteins | sample 9134231 | NCBI WGS metagenome assembly JAEEGL01 (sample SAMN16246548, study PRJNA631951) | gut metagenome | biome: gut microbiome; feature: rumen; material: fiber-attached | host: Bos | place: Iran: Karaj | collected 2018-10
AGCTTCGTCGCGGTCTGCCTCTTATTCTTCGCCTTCTCGACGATAGTGGGCTGGTACTTCTTCGCGGCTCAGAACGTCAAGTTCCTCTTTGGCACGAAGTCAGTGAAGTTCTATGTCTGCATCGTGCTTCTCTTCCTGGTCCTGGGCTCAGTGCTCAAGGTTAACCTCGTGTGGGAGCTGGCTGACCTTTTCAACGGACTTATGGTCATACCGAACCTTATCGCTCTCCTTGGCCTCGGCGCGCTCGTCTCGAAGGCCCTGAAGGACTTCGAGGGGCCGAGGGAGCTCGCGGATTCTAATAAGGAGACCGCGGAGTAAGGCACATCACGCCGGAAGTCCCGCATTTTGCTGTTATCTGGAGGAATTATGAGAAGATTTGCTGAAGTTTATGCTGCCATGCTTCTCAGCGCGCTCATCGGAGGCTGCTCGTTCAGCGGCTCAAACAGCAGCGCGTCAGTTCACTACAACGATGCAGGATACTCATCTGAGGCAAGCTACGATGACTCATCGTCCTGGGCCTCAATCGGCTTTGAGCTCTCGGGCTTCAACGGCCATGAGTCAGGCGCGAGGATCTGCCTTGACCGCGAGATGACCAGGGTCTGCGAGGGCGGGGCGGTGACTGATGAGAACGGATCTGCCTCAATACGCGTGAGCGGCGCTGAGGCTGACGTCATCAGAACCGCCGGCATTCCGGTGACTGCGGTTCTTTCGGATGGCACCGTGCTCCGGGGCCTCGCGAAGGGGAATGACGCAGTTGAGAAGACCATCGTCCTGAGCCCTTCCATATCCCCTGTGTATGACCGCGCTTCAAAGACCGGGCAGAGCGTTGATGAGGCGCTCTCCGGCGCGGCCTTCTCCCTGGGCTGCGGCACTGACGATCTCCTCCATGCGGAGCCCGGGAGCGCTGTAAATGTGATGCTGAAGGCGTCGCTTGATGCAGGAGAGCCTCTTGACGAGAATCTCCTCGTGAACCGGAGCGGGGATGTAAGCATTGTCGAGAGCAGGCTCAGCGCCGGGGAAACGCCAGTTGAGATTGCGGAGAGCTACCGGCTCGGCGGCAGGTTCTGAGCGTTTCAGCTCTGGCGCTTAGGAGTTTCAGTTTAGGCCCACCCAGTGCTATCATTGAAACAGGAGCGTGAGTGCTGCAAATGCGGTAAAGAAATAAGTTTCAGTTTAGGCCCACCCAGTGCTATCATTGAAACCGAATACAGAACGGAGAGATTTCCGCGGCGCTCACGGTTTCAGTTTAGGCCCACCCAGTGCTATCATTGAAACCGCTGGAGGCGCTTGCCGGATATTTCTCGCCTGTGTGTTTCAGTTTAGGCCCACCCAGTGCTATCATTGAAACTCTCCGGGCATTGCGGCAGGGCTTGCGAGTACGGCGTTTCAGTTTAGGCCCACCCAGTGCTATCATTGAAACATCTGGCGCTGGATTCACGGCGGCAGGCTTGCGGCGTTTCAGTTTAGGCCCACCCAGTGCTATCATTGAAACTCGGCGCATTGGTCTCAAGGTGGCCGGCGTTGTTCGGTTTCAGTTTAGGCCCACCCAGTGCTATCATTGAAACAGCATGGCCTTGTCTCTTGAAGAGCCCACAGAGGAGGTTTCAGTTTAGGCCCACCCAGTGCTATCATTGAAACGGCGGCGGACATGCCCGTCAGCACCCCGCACTGCTTGTTTCAGTTTAGGCCCACCCAGTGCTATCATTGAAACTACCAGAATGGATTTTATTCTGTGTGACTATCCGTGTTTCAGTTTAGGCCCACCCAGTGCTATCATTGAAACGGTCAGCTGTCTGACGGGCATTTCCTCGTCATTGAGTTTCAGTTTAGGCCCACCCAGTGCTATCATTGAAACACGGGGAGACGCTGGCAGAGGCCGCCGCCCGTTTTAGTTTCAGTTTAGGCCCACCCAGTGCTATCATTGAAACTCAAGCGCGTAATTCGCGAGAGCGCGGCAGGCATGGGTTGCAGTTTAGGCCCACCCAGTGCTATCATTGAAACAAAGGCTTTGTACAGCTCGCTCATGTTTTTATAAGTTTCAGTTTACGCCCACCCAGTGCTATCATTGAAACAAATGGTAGCCAAGCATCCCGCACAGCCTGCCGAGTTTCAGTTTAGGCCCACCCAGTGCTATCATTGAAACTTCAGCGTGCCAAAGAGCGAGGGCTGGGACAGTGTAGTTTCAGTTTAGGCCCACCCAGTGCTATCATTGAAACTAGATACTGCCGACAGGGTAGACGCGGTTTAAGGTTTCAGTTTAGGCCCACCCAGTGCTATCATTGAAACCGCTCTCGGCCACCGCATGCGCAATGGAGCCTTCAAGTTTCAGTTTAGGCCCACCCAGTGCTATCATTGAAACTCTGCCGCAAACCGTTGATTTGGCAGAGTATTTCAACAGTTCGGTTTGCCGGATTTTCGAATTGTCGTGTTTTGCTCAAAAAACACTGTAAAATTCGAAAACTTATGGTAAACTGTATTTGATAGCATCTAGGGTAGCTTAGAAGTCGTTTTCGGACGAGCTGAAATCAATTAAAACTAAGAATAGTTCCGGCAACTGTTCGTATAAGCGAACATCCGGATTTAACAATTAGTATCTGTCGGCGCAGAAATTCAGGTACTCGCACTGGGAGCACTGTTTTTCTGTTGCCGAGCTGTCGGGGATAATAGGCATTTCAAACATGTCTGTTATCCTTGCTGTTGTGTTTTTTACTTTATTCCTTATTTCTTTGTTTATTCTTACGGAATATGTTTTCCCTTTGCTTCCGTAAAGTATGAAACCTTCATCAATAGTGCAGCTGTACTGTTCTTCCAGCAGCAGTGCATAGGCAGCAATCTGTAATTCAGCCCCTGTAACAAATGATATTTTCTCACTGGTCTTAAATTCCAAAGGTATTATCTTATTATTTCCTTTCTGATCGACAAAGAAAAAAGCTGCGTCACATACTCCGTGCAAATTATATACAGTGCTTTTCAGCTGGATTTCTGTTTTTAACTTTGCTCCCTTGGGGATTCCCAAGTTCTCCAGGTTTCTTCGTTTGATCAGCATCTCCTGCCGGGCGTGGAAATCCATTCCTTTATTGACCCATTCTCCGTAAACGGGCTGAATGTCCTTGAATTCGGAAAAAAACACGATTCGCGGACAGAAGCAGAACTGCCGCAGCATCGAAATCGGGATGCTTATATCTTCATTATTTTCATACGACCGCATGGGAGTCAGGCTCAAAGTAGCTGAAATTATCGTAGCCGAAGCATTTTTTCAATGTTTCGACAGGTATAGAGCATGGAAACCAAAAACATTTGTCAGTCTTTTTAAGCATCTTGAAAACGGTCTTCTCCAAAACACTGACTTCCGGTTTTTTAAGATCTCCGTAAAAGACGGACTCCTGAAGTGACACAAGTCCGAGATCCTTCAGGCAGTCAGAGAACTTCTTCCGTATTTTTGTATCTGATATGTCGTAACAAACGAGATATTTAACGTAGATCGACATGGCTACCAGTTAAAGCTTATCCCTTTATATTTCTTCTGTCCGACTACTGCGCCTGACAGTCTGTATGCCTGGCGCTGCATGATGTTTTCAAGCTTGACTCTGGCATGTCCCTTCATGATCCTTGCTGACATAGTGCTGTCTATCTCATCCACAATTCTCTTCTTCATCTTTGGATCAAGCATTTCATAGCCAGGGCCTATGGCATTTCTAAGCTTGATGATATTCCGGTCAACAACCCATGCCCTGTACTCTTCCATAAAATCCAGAACAAGTGACGCCTTGCCGGGGCGGTCCGTATGCAGCATGCCTTCATAAAGCTCAAAACCGGCATTGTCCAGTGCTGACCAGACATAGCTTTCAAGGATAGCGTATGCATAGTTGAGAGCGGAATTGGCTCTCTCTCGCGAGCCGCGCCCTTCACGGTATTTAAAAGAGTCAGGCATCAGGCCTGCTGTTATAAGTGCATTCCAATAGATGTTTGCGCATACTCCTTCAATCCCCATCAGCCTGCCGCGCCACTGATTTCTTTGGAAGTCTTCTTCATTCCACTTTATGCTGGCAATGGCTGCTGCATTATTCTTCAGTTGCTCCGCAGCCTTTTGAAGGCCGTCACACTTGTCGGCAGAAGAGCCATTGCGCATGATTTTGCAGAAATACAGAAGAACAGCACGCTCGTTTTTAATTTTCGTTTTGATGAGTTCAGAGGAAATTTCAATGCACCTTGGCGAATGAAAGCAAAGGAACTGCGCTTCTCGCACTGTAACGACGGCGTGCTGATTTCTCGGAGAAATGACAGATGAAACGGCATGACCACGCCAGTCAATGAAAAAAATCCTTATGCCGCGCGCGGCGCATTCCAGGATGAGATTGCTTGATATGCTTACGCCTTTCTTTGCAATTCGTATTCCACGGAGCCTGGAAAGGCTCTCCTCTATAACCGTGCCATCATGTTCCCTGACAACAAGCCTTGCACCTTCAACACCAAGGCTTGTCCCAAAATTCTGGACAGTGAGATATCTCATAATGCCTCCATGCCTTTAATCGGGCTGCATAGAGATCAGCTTTTTGTCTGATCATTAAACATGGAATTCATTACTTCATTGCTTGATTCTACGATGTACCAGAAACTTACCTGACTTCCTGTTGAAAGGATAAACAGGTTTGACCGCGGTTTGCCTAACAGGCTGGGGATTTTGTCCGCCTCGGCAACGTTAGCACCTGAATTGGTTATTGTGTTTTTCAAAGAACCTGCAAGCTTCTGTATGAAAAACTCGGGAGACTTCATCTCATTTTTAAGCTGCGTAAAGCCATCTTCGCTTTTAAGACCGGCCGCTTCTCTGAAAATACTGAACGGACAGCTGATTTTGAGATAGCGCCTTCCTTCGGTTCCAGGCGCAATTGATATCGAGAACTGATCTGAGCCACTAGTCTCATGCTTTTGCGTCTTATATACGAACACCTTGCGAAATTCAGTCAGAGGAACGATCACCGAGTCTTCCCTGTATAAACGCTCTTCTTTAAGAGGGATAATGTTTTCAGCCTTCAATCCATCCAGAAGAACAGGTGACTTCCAGTCAACCTTTCTGCCTTGATCTGCGGCAAAGCCGCTGGAGTTCTGCAAAGTGGCAATCACCTGATATATTGGTGTGCCGTCAAGATTTTTCCTTCTGACTGCGTAACATGCGCCAGTGGCAGCCTTCATGGGGAGAGAAATTGCCTGTCTGTAAGCCGAATGAGGCCTTGATGTCACTCTTACATTGCTCTGAACTTTTCTGTCAGGCCAGTACTTCTTTATAACTTTCTCTACGGTGTTCTGATCAACTTTTTCCTGGCCGAACAGCTTTCTGATCTCATCGAGTTCAGCAATTCGCTGCCAGTCGTTAAAAACTGGTATGACAAGGTCGCATCCATAGCTGAAACCGAGGGTTTTTGATGAAAATGCAGGTTTTATATGAAACGACTTTTCCTCAAGAGGTTTCAGTTTATGCTTTTGAGAGTCATACAGCTTACCTACGACACTGGTCTTCTGAGTTATATACGACAAGGACAGAATCACTTTGACGGCATTCAGTTCGTCCTCGGACACATAGGAATGCATGGCCTTGCTGACCTTTTCGAAAGCAGTGTCTGGCAAAATTTCATATTTGGTCCAGCCACCGCCTGCATCTACTGGCTGACTCAGTACGTCAGTCAGCAGTTCAAGCATTTTCAGCGGGGTCTTGCCTTTGACGCCATTTTGCTTTTTACTGTTTACAGATGTAATGTTGAAACCAAGTCTGACATCATCAGCTTTTCTAAGAATAGGAATAAAATTCAGCTGGTAAATTCCGTCATTGAAGACTTTCCTTGACCAGAAATTGCTCTTCCCTGCCAAAGGCTTTCGTTCAACATGAATACAGTCCACATTCCTAGGGAATATATTGTTAACCAGCTGTGATGGAATTGATTCATCACTTTCGTCATCCCAGACGGCACCTCCCATCAGAGAGCGTATCTCCGGAACATCACATGCTCCGGCATAGACACACAGAGCATCGATGGCATGTGAGGCAAAAGGCTGCTCTGAAGACGCGGGCTTAGCGAACTGTGAGTCAATTTCTGAGAGTCTTCGTCTGCAGTCAGATGTGCCTTCTGCAGGCATGCGGCGGACAGAGAAGTTAATCCTGGAATACCCATTGTCGTTGAGAATCTTTTTTATATTCTCAACCAGTGTGCCGGCAAACCACTGCTGTGTTCCGTTTACCAGTGTCTGGTTTCTTCTGCCAAGGCTTCTTTCTACCTCCCTTCTCGCATCATCTCCGGGTTTCAGAAACAGTGCGTGTCTGACGTACTTCTGTTCATCCTCAGACATGAGCTCAAAGCGCTTCAGCCGGCCTTTTTCTTTGAGATCTTTTATTTTTGACTTGATCTCACGTTCAATCAGGTTAATGTCATCAGTACTGAACTGTTTCCTGAGATAATTCCCGTTCAGATTACCAAGGGTATAAAGCTGATCTTTTTTTGTTTGATTTCCCATCCGGGACACAAATATCAGGTTTGCCTCGGAATTGAAGATCATCCCCTGATTTTTCCCGCTTAATGCTCTCGGAATAATATGATCAATTTCACCAGACTGATCAGTCGGCAGCAGTATCTGGCCTGTGTACGGACAAATGCCTTTGCTTGCACGTTTAATTCTTTCATCTTTATCTGCCCAGCGTTTGTTCTCTGTTTCACCTTTTTCTGCAAGCTGAGTTATTTTCTGTTTTGAAGCTTTCTTGATTTCTGCAAGATCGGCCGAAAATGTAAATGAGTTAGACTCAACAACTATAGTCACGTCAACCGGGATGCCGGCATTGCTGGCATTTTTAATTTCTGTCGCAACACGTTTCGCTGTCTCGAAGCTGACTCGTTCCAGCGAACGCCTCAGTATGCCATCGAAAGGTCTGACACAGTCAGCCGGAAGCCTTGAGAATTCAGCTGCAATGCTTTTTTGATCATCAGCTGGTCTCATACGGTAGGAATTCTCAAAAGTCACGGGGAGACATGTGCCGTTGAACCCGTCAGGATCATTGTTCAGAATGTTATATATCTGAGAAAGAGAGAAAGGATTGGAGAATTTTCTCTGCTGTTCCTGCGAAAGGTTGAGCTTCTTGCTTATAACCTCTGCTGCTTTAGAGGCATTGACATCAATATTTACAAGCTCCTGTTCGTCATGTGTCAGCTTTGACTGCAGATTTTTCGCCTTCGCAGCTTCTATTGCGTATTTGAAGCCGTTTCCGTATTTTTTGTTAAGGTCAGCCGCTTTCCCGCAGATGCTTTTTACTTTAAGCCTTTTTCCCACAGGCTCATCCATAATCCTCAAGGATATAAAGGCGCGTCCTGTATCTTTGTCAGCCCCCAGAATGTTACCAATCAGAATATCAAGAACTCCCTTTTTCATCGGAGGATGAATGCCTGATTTCTCAAGGAGCGGAGGGTTGTCTGAATTCATATTGAATTCTGACTGCCAGCATCCGTCTTTTGCTGCATTGGTTTCGTCGTAATAACCGGAAGCAAGATTCAAGAATTCAACAGCATACTGATCCCCTCCGAGAACCAGTGACAGCTCCTTGAAACCGCTGTTGTTTTTATCAAACGAGTGCGGCTCTGAGTCCTTATACGCATCAACGTTATTTCTCAGACAAAAAGGATCAGTTTTCTTATTTCTGTCAAAAATTCTCTGAAGGACATAGGATGCCTGGTAGAAATTTCCTGACAATATTCCACTTTTATCTTCTTTGCCTCTGGAAACTCTATCTACTTTTTCAGCAAAGTACTCTGTCTCGGAGAAATATATAGGGTATTTGCTGTAAATTTTATTAACCCATTCCATCCATTCAGGAGCTTTTGTGTTAAGAACGGCAGGATTGAGCAGAAGAGTGGCATCAGCCGGCGGGCGCCTGTTATTCTGATCCTCATAGGGCGGAATGGACTTTATTGGATCGAGGTCGGACATCGTATCAAGGATGCTGCCGCTACCGCTGTACTCTGAAATCACATCCTTCATATCCTGCCTGCGATCATCATCCGGATGAAAATACCGGTAGGCAGAAACGAGAATACTCTTCAGCTTTTCGCCATCATAAAAATCAGTGTCTTTGAACCGTTCGTCATTAAAATACCAGCGAAGGGCTCTGAGCTGCAGGTTTGAGACGTTGCATACAAGATTTGCCAGACGTTCTTTTCCTCCCGCAAGCTCTGCAATTTTCCATAGCCTTCTGTCTTTCTCGATCTCCTTGAGTACAACTTCTATGTACTCACGTCTTGACTTGTGGCCGTGCTTTTTTTCGAGAAGCAGGCTGCCAGTGTCATCAACAACAGAAATAACAGCATTGAGGTACAGCTTCGGATCAAGATCAGGAAAATCATTCTTCACGCAGGAAGTCACCGCTTTCTTAAGAGCGGTTCTGTCCGGGAGCTTCGCAAACGCAGCTGAAAACTCCTCAACGTCTGCGATGTTCTGCTTGAAGCTGTTCCAGAAAGCCTCCGGGCTTACATCGTTTCCCTGATCATCCCTGCTTCCTGCCTGAAGATGGCTGAACAGCTGGGAACTGCTGTCAATTCCGAAAACATCCGCAAAAATTTTAAGGAAAGCTTCTGTATCGCTGATTTCAGTGAGAGAGGAGAGATCCGTCTCAGAATCAACGCGTGAATATCCCCTGCGTTTCAGCAGCCCGTAAAGCGCATCCCACAACTGCGTTTTCTGCGGAGTCGGAATTGTCTCATTTTTTCTGCGTAGCATCTCCTCAATAAGCACTTTCAGCAAGCGCCTTGCCAGGGAAAATCTCTGTCCTCCTCTGACACGATGCCTTGCCTGCGTACGGGAAGTCAGCCTGTAGGTAAAATCAGTCTGATCCGGAGGCATTACAACAGTAAACGCCGCACTTGAAAACTTATCAGGTTCTGACGGTCTGTGGCATTCAATAAAAACGCCTGTATTCTTTGCACCGAGGTCGATTCCGACATTGGCATGCAGAACATTGGTTTTGCCTTCTAAGTTTTCAATGGTCATAATTATTAATCCATGAAAAATAATCAGTTTCTTGTATTTTACTCAGATCAGACTGCCTGAATTAAAGCAGAAATCAAAGCCATTTTGATTCTGTGATCGTGCTTAAACTTTAATCTGATAGCCGCTCAGGCAAAAGCCATGCGCTGAGATTGCTTGTTTCCTGCGTTCTGACCGTCAGGACCGCAAGTTCCGATCCTTACTTCATTTTAATAATCTCAGCGAAGATTAAAAGAAAAATATATTCATCTTGGGATGCAATAAACAGACATGCAAGTTAAGCATCATGTCAGATAAAAATTAGGATAAATGTCAGAAATATTAAGTAAATTTATATATAAAAAATATAAATACAGGTTTATTTATGGCGAAAATAAGGATATCGCTTCATAGATATGTCTATATTAAGTGCAATGATATGTATTTTATTCCACTGTTATTTAAAATTGCAAAGTAATAAAATTTCAAATTTGCTTTTTGAGTATTAGAAGGTATAAGAGGTTTCTTAAGAGGCTAAAACATGAACATAAAGTGGGATGCCGACAAGTACACCAGCAATTTCTCCTTCGTTCACCAGTACGGCAGCAGCGTTATGGAGCTGCTGGACTTCTCAGAGAGCAAAACTATTGTCGATCTCGGCTGCGGGAACGGTGCGCTGACAAAGGCTTTCCATGACAGAGGTCTTTGGAGCAGGCGGCCTTCCAGGTGAGGGCCGCGCTGCTTTTTGACCGGCCGACAGAGCTTAAGGGCAATGGCGGGCTCAGGGACTTTTCAGTTTTACAGTTATGTACTAGAAATGACGCTTCAGATTTTCCTGAAGCATTTTTATAAGTGCCATCGCTGTAAGAAGTCGTTTTCGGACGAGCTGAAATCAATTAAAACTAAGAATGGTTCCGGCAACTGTTTGTACAGCAAACATCCGGATTTTTAACGGCGGCTTGCGCTGGCATTCAGCTGCTCTGATTCGACCAGCGGAATTCTGCAGGCTGCCTGAAGTGAAACTTATGTATAGTACATTGTACTGATTTGAAAGAATCTTATAAATTGCTTGAATTGATGTAACTGTTTGAATAAGCGATATTTTATAAAACTTACACCAGTTTCTAGTACAATGTTTAGAAAAGCTCAGAATAGTGAGGAGGAAGCCGGGATGGCCGATAAGGAAAAAGCGGGAAGGGATGGCGTGAAGGTGTCGCCGGACTGCGGGAAGCGGAAGGAGGGAAGCGCGGGCGGCAGGCCTGAGGACGCTCTTGGCAGCCTTAAGGAGTCTCTCGGGATAATGAAGAAATCCGGCGAGCGCCTCGGAAGTCTCAGGAAAGGCGGAGTCCCGGAGCAGAGGGGCTGAGGCCTGCCTGCTGTGACCGGCAAGGGCACAGCGGCGCGCTTGATTCCCGGGAAATTTCCCGCAGCGTGTGTCATTTCAGTTTTACAGTTTTGTACTAGTACTATGTAACGCATGATATTTCGCTTTTATAAGCTATAATGAGATCCGCCATCATTGACAGGGGATCTCGTATGGGAACACAGTACCGGGTAACACTCACAAAAGAGGAAGTCGAAGAGCTTCAGGCCTTTTGCAACAAGGGAACACATCCGTCAAGGGCAGTGCTGTGCGCCAGGGCTCTCCTGCTGCTTGACCGCGGCGAGAACAACTCCAGGCCATGGAAGCTGGAGGAAGTCTCCGGCGCACTCGGAATGACAACGCGAACTCTGAACCACCTGAAGAAGCGTTTTGTCACAGAAGGACTCGAAAGAGCGCTGAACCGAAAGCCGCGGGAACGCCCGTCAAGGCAGGTCAAGTTTGACGGGGAATTTGAGGCAAAACTGACACTGCTTGCATGCTCAGACCCTCCTAAAGGGTACAAAAGATGGACGGTAAGGCTCCTGGCAGACAAGGCTGTTGAATTGGAGTTCACTGACAAGATCTCACCAATGAGCGTCCAGCGGCTCTTAAAAAAAAAGAACTTAAGCCTCACCTGAGCGATTACTGGAAAATCCAGGAAGGACGTTCCGGAGAATTTGTTGCAAGGATGGAGGATGTGCTCGATGTGTACACAAGGCCTTATGACGCTAAACGGCCTGTGATCTGCATGGATGAGTCGCCAAAACAGCTCATCGGCGAAGTCAGAGAGCCAATTCCGATGCAGCCAGGAAGAGTCAGGAAGATCGATGACGAGTACGTGAGATTGGGCACAGCTGAGATTTTTGGCGCGATCGAGCCGTTGAAAGGGACTCAGATCTATGAAGTGCAGCCGACCAGAACCAAAACTGACTGGGCAAGGTTCATTAAGCGGCTTGTAGATGATGAATACCCTAATGCCGAAAAGATTGTTCTGGTCATGGACAACCTGAACACGCATACGGTTGGATCGCTGTACGAAGCTTTCTCTCCAGAGGAGGCACATCGCATCAGTGAGAAACTTGAGATCCACTATACGCCGAAGCATGGCTCATGGC
>JAEEGL011375826.1_pt1 | contig 11474 bp, 6 predicted proteins | sample 9134231 | NCBI WGS metagenome assembly JAEEGL01 (sample SAMN16246548, study PRJNA631951) | gut metagenome | biome: gut microbiome; feature: rumen; material: fiber-attached | host: Bos | place: Iran: Karaj | collected 2018-10
GGCGGACTCGAACCGCCGTGCCCGGTTTTGCAGACCGATGACTAAACCACTCATCCAAGCGACCATCATGTGATTTGGGACTACAAAAGTAGTGCTATTTTTTCACATCTGCAACATTCTTGCAGTTTTTTTTCATTTTCGCCTTTTTTTGAGAAGGTTCTCGGTCGCCAGGAATATTGTCGCGCCGGTTCTTTTAGACAGAAGAACATAAGAACAAAAGGGAGTCGCGCTGACGCGCTAAATCCGCTGCGTGACAATTGATTCTACGGAGTTAAGGGAGTTGAGGAGCCCCGTTAGGGGCGGCAGATAATAGGCAGGTGGTGGAGCGAAGCGCAACCCCTGTTTTAAGATGATATTCATTATAATTAGCCCCATTAGGGGCGACAGATAAAAAAACCGGATTCACATTCTGCCGTCCCTACGGGACTAATGTTGTATATACCTGATTGACAGGGGTTCTCGCCTGCGGCTTCACCCCTGCGCCGCTTTTCGATAATATTATCATGTTCTCGCTTTTTTAACGGCTTTGCCGTTTAAATTTTTATTTTTTAATTTTAAAACGGAGTTTTATAATTTTAAGCCCGCAGGGCGTCCCAGCGCCTTTGTGAGAAAAATCAAGGGGCGACAAGTGATGCCACCCATCTGCTTGCTTGATGATTTATCTTTATAATTATGGACGCAAACTGTGTACCAAAGTTTAAATTATTTGTTATCTTTGCAAAGATAATTTCATGAAAGCCCAAGAAGATTTCAAGAAATGACTGAGAAGCAACAAAAGCAAGCTGCCAAGGAGTTTGCCCACAAGTGGCAGGGCCGAGGCTATGAGAAAGGCGAGAGTCAAAAATTCTGGCTGCAACTGCTGAGCGAGGTTTACGGTGTGGAGCATGCCGCCGACTACATCGAGTTTGAAGACCAGGTGATGCTCGACAGCACCTCGTTTATCGACGGCTATATTCCCAGCACCAAGGTCCTGATTGAGCAAAAAAGCCTTGACAAAGACTTGCGCAAGCCCATCAAGCAGAGCGACGGCACACTGCTCACGCCTTTTCAGCAGGCCAAGCGCTATGTGGTGGGGCTGCCGTTGAGCCGTCACCCGCGTTGGGTGGTGGTGAGCAACTTTCAGGAGTTTCTCATCTACGACATGGAGCGCCCCAACAGCGAGCCCGAGCAAGTGCTGCTCTCCGAACTCGAAAAAGACTACTACCGCCTGAACTTTCTCGTGACCCACGGCAGCGAGCACCTGACGCGCGAAATGGAGGTGTCGATGCAGGCGGGCGAGATAATCGGTGCTATCTATGAGGCCATGCTCGAGCAGTATGGCGACCAAGACCCCGAGACGCTGCAGCAGCTCAATGTGCTGTGTGTGCGGCTGGTGTTCTGCCTCTATGCCGAGGATGCGGGCATCTTCACCCGCGACCAGTTCTATGAATATCTGGTGAAGTTTGACACCGACATGATGCGCTCGGCGCTGCTGCAACTCTTTGAGGTGCTCAACACCCCCTATGAGGAGCGCAGCCGCTACCTGCGCGACGACCTCAAGGCGTTCCCCTATGCCAAAGGCGTGTTTGCCGACTATATCGACATCCCCCAGTTCACGCCCGAACTGCGCGAACTGCTATTGCAAAAGGCGTCGCTCGACTTTGACTGGAGCGAAATCAGCCCCACAATATTTGGTGCCTTGTTCGAGAGCACGCTCAACCCCGACACGCGTCGCAGCGGGGGCATGCACTACACCAGCGTTGAAAACATCCACAAGGTGATCGACCCGCTCTTTCTCGACGACCTCAAGCAGGAGTTTGCCACCATACTGGAGGAGAAGGTGGAGAACAAGCGTCAGCGGCTGCTCCGTGCCTATCAGGACAAACTGGCGAGTCTCATCTTCCTTGATCCCGCCTGTGGCTCGGGCAACTTCTTGACCGAGACCTACCTGTCGCTGCGCCGGCTCGAGAACCAGGTGATTGAAGCCATGACCCACGGACAGGCCTTCCTGGGGCTGGAGGAATTCTCGCCCATCAAGGTGAACATCAACCAGTTCTATGGCATCGAAATCAACGACTTTGCCGCCACGGTAGCCACCACGGCGCTGTGGATTAGCGAGTCGCAAATGCTTGCCGAAACCGAGCGCATCATCAAGCACGACATCGATTTCCTGCCCCTCAAGTCAAATGCCAACATCCACGAGGCCAATGCCCTGCGCATCGACTGGGCAACAGTGGTGCCCAAAGACCGACTGAACTATATCATCGGCAACCCGCCGTTTGTGGGAAAAAGTTTTCAAACACTATCTCAAAAAGATGACATGAAATTTGTTTTTGATGGTGTTAAGAATTATGGTAATCTAGACTATGTTTCTTGTTGGTTTAAAAAAAGTGCAGATTTTATGTATGATACAAATTGTAAAACTGCCTTTGTGTCAACAAACTCACTTTGTCAAGGAATTGCTGTTCCTCCATTATGGAAATATCTTTTTAACAGGGGTATTGTAATTAATTTTGCTTGGCCTTCTTTTGTCTGGAAAAGCGAATCAAACGATAATGCTTTAGTGCATTGTGTTATAATTGGTTTTAGTTATAAAAGAGATAGTGCATTTCTATTTTTAGATGAAAAAACTCCATCTATAGTCAACAATATTAATTCATATCTTTTAAATGCTCCATCTGTTATAATCGACGATATTCATGAACCTATCTCAAATGTGCCAATGGCAGCTGTGGGATCATTTCCTACAGATGGTGGAAATCTGGTTATTCAAGAAGAAGAATATGAAACTTTTATAACAAAAGAACCGAAATCAATAAAATATATAAGACCTTATATTGGTCCTTATGAATTTATAAACAATAAGAAAAGATATTGCCTTTGGTTAAAAGATTGTTCTCCATCAGATTTAAGAAGTATGCCATTGGTTTTGTCAAGAATTGCAAATGTCAAAGAATTTCGTCTAACTAGTAAAAAGAATCAAACTCAACGAAGAGCAGAATTTCCCCATCTATTCGCGGAAGATAGACAACCCAATTCGAATTATATAATGTTTCCACGAACATCATCAGAAAGAAGAAAATATATACCGATTGGTTTTATGTCTGCAGACATTATTGCTGGTGATACAATTATTGTTCCAAATGCTACTTTATATAATTTTGGGGTTTTAACAAGCAATGTTCATAATGCTTGGATGCGCGTGGTGTGTGGCAGAATGAAAAGCGATTATCGCTATTCAAGCACTATTGTTTACAATAATTTCCCGTGGCCAGAGGTGAGCGATGAGCAGCGCGAGAAGATCGCCGCCACGGCACAGGAGATACTGGATGCTCGGGCACTGTACCCCGACTCGAGCCTGGCCGACCTCTACGACGAACTGACAATGCCACCGGAACTGCGGCGCGCACACCAGCACAACGACCGCGCGGTGATGGCCGCCTACGGCTTCCCCCACACCATGACCGAGAGCGAGATAGTCGCCCGCCTCTTCGCCCTCTACGAGGCACTGACGCACTGATAATAAAAAACTACGGATGAATCTGATTTATACGGATTTCTTTATGTCGCCCTGCGGGGTTGGGTCGAGTTCCAATGCCAATGGCACCGTCCACCGTGCTTCGCACGACTTAGACTTTGGAATCTCCCCGAGCACTTTGTGGTTAAAATTGCAATGCTAACGCATTAAAATTATAAAATTAAAAATTACAACGGCTGGCGCCGTTAAAAAAGAGATAAAACGATGTTATGCAGATGCATCAATAATGAAAGGATTAGCAAGTCATTTATTGTCGGGAATCTTTATGATTTTTCGGTCAATGACGAGAACTGGGTCACGGTAGATGATCCCTATACATATATGTCTATTGATTTTATTGACCAGATTTTGATGCATATAGATGATTTTGTTCTTTCTTTCGAGGTAATTGATTAAATTTGCAACCAAACCACAAAAACGATGTTGTGCAGATGTAAAAATATTGATTTTCTTCCATCTATTTTCTGCATTGGAAGAGTATACCACTGGAGATGGCTTGATTGTGATCACAATTATGTCTGTGTAAGATATGATTATCTTCTTATGTCTTACAAGAAAATGACCAGAGATGTGTTCTTGCACTGCTTCGAAGTAGTTTAATACGACCATGTTTTGCAAATGTAAAAATACCGACAGGCCTTCAGTATATGCCTACTTTTATGTGGGGCAGATTTATCAATGGTATTGGTATAATGGATCCCATACTATGGTGCGTGTGATGCGTGATGATTTTTTGATGCCTTCAAAGATAATGTCTCGCGAGGATTTCTTGCACTGCTTCGAAATAGTTTAGAAAACCAATAGCCCTGATTTTTGCAAGTTCCCCTAGAAAAGTGGTAGATTTCATTGCAAGTTCCCCTAGAAAAGTGGCAGATTTCATTGCAAGTTCCCCTAGAAAAGTGGTAGATTTCATTGCAAGTTCCCCTAGAAAAGTGGCAGATTTCATTGCAAGTTCCCCTAGAAAAGTGGCAGAAATTCTTGCAAGTTCCCCTAGAAAAGTGTAACTTTGCAGCATAAACCATTAAGAAACAGAAGTATTATGAAAAGAGATACCGAAGGCAAACTTATTGCATGGAAAAATAACCCCCACCGCAAGCCATTGATAGTTATGGGTGCAAGACAGGTGGGCAAGACTTATTTGTTACAGCAATTTGGACAAAAACACTACGACCATATTGCCTATATCAACTGTGACAATAATCCTCGTGTTGCCAATCTTTTTGCCGAAGACTATGACATGGAACGTATTTTGCTTGCCATTGGTGCGATAACCAAGGTGCCCATCATAGCAGGAAAGACCTTGATAGTCCTCGATGAGATTCAGGAGCTAAAGCACGGCCTGACTGCATTGAAATACTTCTGTGAATTGGCTCCTCAGCACCATGTTGCTGTAGCAGGTTCATTGTTAGGCATCACGATGCATCACGGAGAATCGGCTCCTGTCGGAAAGGTTGACATAATCAACATGTTCCCGTTAACATTTATTGAATTCCTTCAAGCTACGGGTCACGAGCAGATGGTGCAAATCTTAAGGTCAAATGATTGGAAAACAATACAAATGCTTAAGCACGATTACATCAAGTACTTGCGCATTTACTATTTTGTGGGAGGAATGCCCGAGGCGGTGCTCAAATACATCGAAACTCATGACGCAATGTCGGTAAGAGATGTGCAAAACAATATCCTTGCCATATACCGAAGCGACATGTCTAAACATGCTTCTACACAAGAAGTAATACGCATCAATCAAGTTTGGCAATCAATACCGTCGCAGCTTGCACGAGAGAATAAGAAGTTTATCTATGGAGCCATCAAGTCGGGAGCACGCGCACGAGAGTTTGAATTAGCCATCCAGTGGCTACTTGATGCAGGACTGGTCATTCGCGTCAATCGTGCAGCCAAACCATATTTGCCCCTTAAGTTCTATGAAGACTTGTCGGCATTCAAACTATATTTGCTTGATACTGGCATGTTGGGAGCATTGGGCAATGTGCCTCCAGAGCAATTGCTAACCAAAGAAAACGAACTCAGCGACAGTAAAGGGGCTTTCACTGAGAACTATGTCATCACTCAGCTTGCTGCAATGCGTGGAGTGACCATGTGCTACTATAGCAACGACAATCATACTCTTGAGATTGATTTGCTGCTGCAAGAAAAGAGCAACATATGGCCAATAGAAATTAAAGCTGAAGAGAACTTGAGGTCTAAGTCCTTGAGCACCTATGTCAAGAGCAATCCAGCACTCATAGGATTGCGGTTTTCGATGAGCGACTATCGAGACCAGCAATGGATGCGCAACATACCACTCTATGCTTGTGCAACCTACTTCACTGACTAATGATTCAATATCAAATTTATGGTCATTGTTGATAATTTGTGGAGACAATACCTGTCCCCACTTTTTTATTCTCCTCGTCAGCCCGTTCCCTCGTCAGCCCGTTCCCTCGTCAGCCCGTTTACTTGTTTACTCGTCTACTAAAATATGTTATCAGTATTTCCCTCACCGCCATTTCCCCTTATCTTTGCCCGCACGCCCACCCGTGCAAGCGCTCTTTGACAAGTCTTCCATCTTTATCGTTGTCAGTGTAACTGAATCATCCGAATCTTCCGAGTGCTCCGAGATCTCCGAGGTCTCCGAGCAAATCTCCGAAGGAGATCTCCAATCAGCAAACCCCACCATGATGCCGTTAGGCGAATGGTGGGGTGAGAAGGCCACCATGGGAATCTGTTCCTCGACGAGGAACACGATATTCACATTAGCAGTACAATATTCCACGAACCACGCGGCTTTTTGAGGCTCCTTTTCGTCCTTTTTGCGAGAGAAAAACATCGACGACGAAGGAATATACCATCAAAAAGCTGCACCTCTCGGTGTCAAAAAGCCTCGCAAGCTCGGAGATTATTTGTTGAATCATTGCCACATAAAAAAAATACCGCGCACCGCGCGGCTTTTTGAGGCTCCTTTTCGTGCTTTTTGCGAGAGAAAAACATCGACGACGAGGGGATATACCATCAAAAAGCTGCACCTCTCGGCGTCAAAAAGCCGGCTCATGCCGGGGCATTCAAAGGCGAAGCATGTCTCATGCCCGATCGCAGTATGATTATCAACGGAAGTACACAAAAAGCCTCGAAAGTATACAATAGCCCACGTTTGCGGTACGAAAATCCACGAAAGCGGTACAATCATTTCGGTCTCTCTGTAGGGTCGCAACCAATCGTGCGAGCCGAATGCAAATCAAATTCATTTGAATATGCTGAGGCGATGCCGATTGACGGCGGAGCACCTGTGGCGACCACGCCCTACAAAACTGTTATTCAGGCAAGTATCATGTGTTTACAGGGATAAGGCACCCTTTGTCGGTCACAAAAATTCCCAGCTTTCCCAGCTTTCCCAGAATTCCCAGCTTTCCCAGAATTCCCAACTTTCCCGCCTTTCCCGCCTTTCCCTGCTTTCCAAAAAAATTCATCCATCCCCATTATATCCCATAATGCAAAAGTAAATAAAATTCTACAATTACTCTATGTTTTATTGATAAAATTATAAATATAAGTTTATGTTTTGATAATAATGATTAACTTTGTGTTTGCATAAGAAATCCGTAAAGAAATTGACTATGAACCGCATCATCATCACCCTGTTTGCTGTGCTTGCGCTGTCGCTGACAGCTGTGGCGCAGTCGTCGAGTCACCAGTATATCACCGTAGTGGCCGAGCCCGACCACGCCGACTGGACCTATCATGTGGGCGAGCGTGCCCAGATTACCGCCTATGCCATCAAGGAGAATGTGCGCATGCCCAACACCGAGATTACCTACAGTTATGGTCCCGACAAACTCGATGCCGTGTACACGGGCAAGGTGACGACCGACCGCAACGGCATGGCACACTTTACCGTGCCGGGTGCCAAGGCGCCAGGTTTCACCAGCGTGCGTGTGAAAGTGAACTATGACGGGCGCGACTACTCGTCGATGACCAACATTGCCTTTGACCCCTATAATATTCAGCCTACCACCGTCATGCCTGCCGACTTTGAGCAGTTTTGGAACGATGCCAAGGCAAAGGCGGCCAAGATACCCATGCAACCCGTACTGCGTCACAGCCTGGAAGAGAGCAACGACCGTGTGGATGTTTACTATGTGCGGCTGCAATCCTATCGCAAGGGCAACTATGTGTACGGGGTGCTCACCGTACCCAAGACCGAGGGCCGCAACCCCGCCATCCTGCGTCTGCCGGGTGCCGCGGTGCGCAGTTTCAAAGGGCCTAACGAGTTGGCCTATGAGGGGTTTGTGGTGCTGGAGATTGGCGTTCACGGCATTCCCGTTGACCAGAGCGAGGAAATCTACCGCCAACTCGAGGCGGGTGCTTTGGCAGGCTACACCACGCAGGGCATCGACAACCGTGATACCTATTACTATAAGCGTTCCATACTGGGTTGCGTGCGTGCTGTCGATTACTTGTGCAGCCGTGACGATGTCGATGCGAGCCGCATCGCCACCTACGGCGGCAGTCAGGGAGGCATGCTCTCGATCATGACGGCGGCACTCGACGACAGGGTGAGCGCATTGTTTGCCTATTTCCCTGCCTTCTGCGAACTCACGGGCTACTACAACGGCCGCGGAGGTGGTTGGCCGCACCTGTTCCGCAACCCCGAAGAACCTAACCTGAAGGCCCGCATGGAGGTGTCGCGCTACTACGACACGGTGAACTTTGCCCGCATTCTCAAGGCACCGGGCTTCTATGCTTGGGGATTCAACGACCCGGCATGCTGCCCCACATCCACCTTTAGCGCCTACAATGTGATTACTGCTCCCAAGCAATTGCAGGTGGGGCGCGACACAGGCCACTGGCTCTATCCCTGGCAGGTCGACAACGCCATCGCCTGGCTCAAAACCCAGTTCCACATGCAGTAGACCTCGATTATGGTGTAGTGGGGGTAAGTTGAAGACAGCATGAGGTGTTAGAGACGCTATCTCTAGTCTTTCTAGATAATCTAGTTTAACTATAATTACTAGTCAACTACAGTGAATCGCACAAAGTGCTTTACACTACATCAAGCCTTTGACTAGTTCTTTACTTTTTGAGTTTTTTGAGGGCCTGGTTGAGGCGGGCTGGGGTGAGGTCGGCGGGATAGTCGGTGAACGGGAACAGCGTCTGGCAGCCATTGCGGTATTCGCTGCACCCAAAGGCGGTTTTGCCCTTCACGATGTGGCCCTTGCCACACACGGGGCACACAATCTGGTCGAATGACTTGATGCGAGGTGCACGCGTTTTTTTCTCGCCAGTGGCAGCGTCTTTCCCTTTCTTCTTCGATTTCTTTTCATCGGTGTTTTCCACCACGATGCTGGTTCCGGTGTTGTCGCGCAGCACATTGAGCACAATTTCGCTCACCATGGTCTTGAGTTCTTCAATAAACTGCTGGGCGCTGAACTCGCCGCGCTCAATCTTGCGCAGTTTGTTTTCCCAGAGTCCGGTGAGTTTGGCCGACTTGAGCAGTTCTTCGTGAATGATGTCGATGAGTTGGCAACCCGCAGGGGTGGCTACGAGGCTCTTGCGCTCCTTCTTGATGTAATGGCGCTTGAATAGGGTCTCAATGATGGCGGCGCGGGTCGAGGGGCGGCCAATGCCGTTCTCCTTCATGGCCTCGCGCAACTGTTCGTCGTCGACCAGTTTGCCAGCGGTTTCCATGGCACGCAGCAGGGTGCCCTCGGTGTAGTATTTGGGCGGCTGTGTGCTCTTCTTGAGCAGCGAGGGTTCGTGCGGGCCGCTCTCGCCCTGGGTGAACTGCGGCATGGCGTTGTTGTCGCCCTCTTCGTTGTTCTCGTCGGGCGTCGTGTCTTTGCTGTAAATGCTTCGCCATCCCTCCTTGGTGATCTGTTTACCGGTGGCCTTGAAGTCATATTCGTTGATTTTGGCCATGACGGTGGTGGTGAGGAACTCGCAGTCGGGGTAGAAGGCGGCAATGAAGCGCTTGGCGATGAGGTCGTAGACCCGTTTCTCGTCGGGGCTCAACGAAGCCCTGCGCGGATCCACATTGGTGGGGATGATGGCGTGGTGGTCGGTGACCTTGCTGTTGTCGAACACCTTCTTGCTCTTGGGCAGCTTGGCTGCGAGCAGTGGTTGGGTAAGTGCAGCATAGGGCACCATGGCCTGCAGGATGCCTGGAATCTTGGGATAGATGTCGTCGCTCAGGTAGGTGGTGTCGACGCGCGGATAGGTGGTGACTTTCTTCTCATAGAGCGACTGTACGAGTTGCAGCGATTTGTCGGCGCTGAAACTGAATTTCTTGTTGCACTCCACTTGCAGGCTGGTGAGGTCGAACAGGCGTGGCGGCGCCTCCTTGCCTTTCTTGGTCTCAATCGAAGTGACTGTCAGAGGATAAGCCTTGATATTCTCGATTACCTCGCTTGCCTCGCCCTGGGTCTTGAACCGGCCGCGAGTGGAGTTGAAAGTGGTGTTGCGATACAGGGTCTTGATTTCCCAGTAGTCTTCGGGCACAAAGTTCTCGATTTCGCGCTGGCGGTTCACGATGAGCGCCAGGGTGGGGGTCTGCACACGGCCAATTGAGAGCACATTACCTGGGCGGGAATACTTGAGCGAATAGAGTCTGGTGGCATTCATGCCCAGTATCCAGTCGCCAGTGGCGCGGGAGAGCCCAGCGAAGTAGAGGTTGTCGAACTCGTCGGCTGGTTTCAGGTTGTTGAAACCCTCGCGGATGCTCTCCTCGGTGAGCGACGAAATCCAAAGGCGCTTCACCGGGATGTTGCACCCCGCTTTCTGGTACACCCATCGCTGAATGAGTTCGCCTTCCTGGCCGGCATCACCGCAGTTGATGACCTCATCGGAGCTTTTAATCAATGCTTCTATCACATGAAACTGTTTCTTGATGCCGTCGTCTTCCTTCAACTTGATGCCGAATCGCGGCGGAATCATGGGCAATGCGCCCAGGCTCCACCGCTTCCACAAGTCGGTGTAGTCGTGCGGTTCCTTGAGTTCGCACAGGTGGCCGAAGGTCCAGCTCACATAGTAGCCATTACCCTCGAAGTAGCCCTCGTGGCGGTCGTTGGCTCCCAGTATCGCGGCAATGTCGCGCGCCACACTCGGTTTCTCGGTCACACACAGTTTCATTCGCCCAGTTTCAGTTTCTTTGCCTCGTCCCACAGGGCATCCATCTCGGCGAGTGTCATCTCGCCCAGCCGGCGGCCTTGCTTCTTGGCTTCTTGTTCTATGTAGTTAAAGCGTGCAATAAATTTCAGGTTGGTGCGCTCGAGTGCGTTGTCGGGCCGCACGCCATAGAGCCTGGCGGCATTCACGATGGCGAAGAGCAGGTCGCCAAACTCCTTCTCGCGGTCTTTGTCGTGTCCGTCTACGAGTTCGCGTTCCACCTCGTTCACCTCCTCTTTTACTTTGGCCCACACATCTTCGCGTTTTTCCCAGTCAAAGCCCACATTGGCAGCTTTCTCCTGCACGCGTTCGGCCTTGATGAGCGAGGGCAGTGTGGTGGGCACGCCGCCCAGCACGGTCTTGTTGCCGTCTTTCTCCTTCATCTTGATGAGTTCCCAGTGGTCGAGCACATCGCGGGCTGTCTCGTAGTGTTCGTTGCCGTAGATGTGGGGGTGGCGGAAGATGAGTTTGTCGCTGATGGCGTTGCACACATCGGCAATGTCGAAGAGTCCTTTCTCGTCGCCAATCTTGGCGTAGAACACGATGTGCAGCAGCACATCGCCCAGTTCCTTGCGTATGTTGGCGTTATCGTCGGCAATGATGGCCTCGGCGAGTTCCATCGTTTCCTCTATGGTGTTTGGGCGCAGGCTCTCGTTGGTCTGCACCGAGTCCCAGGGGCAACGCTCGCGCAGTGTGTCCATCACATCGAGCAGCCGCCCGAAGGCTTCCAGTTTCTTCTCTCTACTGTTGTTGGGCATAGTTGATTTGTTTTAAATCGTTACAAAATTACGAAAAA
>JAEEGL012040562.1_pt1 | contig 11474 bp, 9 predicted proteins | sample 9134231 | NCBI WGS metagenome assembly JAEEGL01 (sample SAMN16246548, study PRJNA631951) | gut metagenome | biome: gut microbiome; feature: rumen; material: fiber-attached | host: Bos | place: Iran: Karaj | collected 2018-10
CGTATCAATATCCTTTTCTTAGGCGGAAACGCCGTAACATCCGTTAGCATGCCGGCCTTCTTCTGTCTTTCGGAAAAGCTGAATGCGATGATAAGAAGTGTTATCAGCATATTGATAAGCGCACAGTCTCCGAGATATTTTCCGAAGCTCCAGCCCGAAAAGGGCGCAGTATCCGATACGCCCAATATCGTCTCCGTTGACAGCAGATACCGGGAATATATCAGGGACGCTGCCAGCATGACCGGCACATATATCTTGCATAGAATTATCCTGAATTCATATTTAAATATCCTGATCAATTTCGATATCCTCCTTCGTAAGCCCTGCTATGTCCAGAAAATCCTGCATGGTCTGTCCCTCGCTGCCGTCCCATTGATTAAAGCTGCCGTTTTCATACAGCTGCCTTAAAACCTCATCCATGGCTTCTTCTCCTCCGAGCTTTTCCTCTGCCTTAAGCAGCATCAGCGGCATACGGCTGTATTTATTTATACTTCCCACCGAATTCTTTATCGCAGCCTGATAGCTTTCGGGCAGGATATCGATATACTCCGGATGTCTGAAATAAAAATTCCTGTTCTGATGCCTGACCTCCTCTGTCCATTTATCCACGTAATACTTCTTTGCATAAAGCTCACCGTATTTTTCTTTAACTATCCTGTAAGTAGTATATACATCCAGTCCCTCAGCCGACCACAGCCCGTCATCCGAAACCGCGCAGTCCATGTCTCCCCAGTACAGATGTATTATCTCATGCATGAAAGTCTCGTTTTTATTACCGCCTTTGTTATCATCTGACAGGGCCTGCGGAGAAAGGAAATTCTCATCCATATATACATAACCTTCCCCCGCGCCGCCTCCGCCATAGTCGTTACTGATCTGCTGTATCCGTATCCCTTCCGCACCTTCGGCAAACTTAAGCTCCCCGTAATGCTCATCGCAGTATCCCATCACATCCTTTATAGACTCATCCAGCTTATTATCCCTGACGGTCTTCTCATATTTTTTTGCATACAGGAATTCCGTAACGCCATCCACCCCGTCTGTATTGTTAACGCCGGATTCTATAATGGGAACATATTCCCTGCATTCCCAGCATATACTGCCGTCTTCGTTTTCCACGCTCTTTTTGAGCGCTTTGCCCCATGACGATGGGCAATGATCGGCCGGAACATTTATGCGCACTACCGGCTCTTTTTCTGATGCAAGCCCCGGTGCCTGAGGCGCAACACATACATCATCAAGTTTGATATAAGCACGACCTACGGAATCGCAGAATGTATAGCCCGTTGTTCTGTACAGGGAATTTGATATCGCCGGATACCCCCCGTAAACGATAGTAAGCCTGCCCGTCTTTCTGTCCGGATTCTTTACGATCAGCTTTTTTACGCCCAGATTAAGCTTATTATTATCTTCGCTGTAATATTCAATGGAATGTTCAAGCTTTTTTCCGTCAAGCGTTACGCTCTTTACCTTGATCCCGCTTCTTATCTCAAACAGGATCTCACGTCTTACAACCTCCGTAAGGTCCATATTCAGCTCCCCTTTAAGTGTCCCCAGCAAAGTATTGAATCTCACATCAGCCACACTGTTTTTACATTTGCCCTGATACGGAGCATCATACCAGTTATCATCATAGGGCACGACCGCAGAACGATCCACAAAAGGCTCAAAAACAAACAGAAGAACTGCAGCACACAGACTCATCAGCGCAGGGATAAATGCAAGCGGTTTCTTAAGATTATATATAAATGACTTAAATGCTCCCAGGCGGTACTTTCTTATAAACTTAACAGACAAAAGATAAAACGCCAGACCAAGAAAAAACAGCGCTATCCTTGAATAATACAGAAACCTTAGCACCGATACCGAACCATAGCAGTCGGACAGCTCAAAGATACACGGTATATTCCAACGCAGGAAAAGATCTTTTTCGCCAAGCGGTGAAAACTGTGATATCGTTAGGAGCAGGACTATCAGCAAGGACACGCTGACATTACGTGATATATTATACAGTCCGCAGCACAGCGCTATCGTGATCCATACCCCAGGCAGGATATATACGAAGGAATAAAGGATATACCATTTGAGTGTAAAAAGATAATCCATTTTCTTAATGCAGACAGGCAGGAAAAACAGCATGCACAAAAGTGCCGTTATCAATGAAACGATCATAAAAGCGCAGATGCGGGCATGGGACATTACCTTCTCATCCGTATACGCCCCCGTCATCTCTTCTGCGCCTTTTTTTATCGCTCTGTCAGCATCACTTATCACATACAGTCCCCATATAAGCGCTGCAGCGAAGCCTCCGAAGCCAAAGGGTATTATGACATTATTAGTCAATGAAGAGGTATATTCAAAGCCTTCTGCCATAAACATGCCCTTTACAAAAGCTGTGAATCCCAGACCTGTCATCAGGATATTCAGTATCATCGCAAGATATGTTTTTCTGTTCATAAGGAGTCTCTTTAACTCGACTCCCATAAGCTTAGCCTTCATGCTCATCCTCCCTCTTAACGCTGTTATGTATGCAGTAAAGATAAGCATCTTCCAGACTGGGTTCACACCTGTCCACATAGTCAGGAAGCTCTTTTGCCACGATGCGTGTCAGCACGCCGTTTCTGGTATTTATCTTTGAAACGATCTCGCAGTCCTTCGGAAGGATATCATCCACCTTCCTGATGTATGAGCCCACATGATCCACGGTCTGTTCTATCAGCCCCGCAGGGCTTCCGTCAAAGAGTATGCTTCCGCCGTATATCACCAGCACCCTGTTGCAAACGGCCTGCACATCATCCACGATATGGGTGGAAAGAAATACGATGCGCTCGGACGACATTTCCGAAAAAATATTTCTGAACCTGACACGTTCCTCAGGATCAAGCCCCACCGTTGGCTCATCCAGTATCATCAGTTCGGGATGCCCCATGATCGCCTGTGCGATGCCCACGCGCTGCTTCTGCCCACCGGAAAGATTTCCCACTCTGATCTTTCTTCTGTCGACAAGGCCGGTCTGTTCCATGGCCCATTCGATCTCTGCCTTATCCTTAATGCCTTTTAGCGCCGCCATATAATCCAAAAACTGCCATACCGTGAGTTCATCGAACAGTCCGAAGGTCTGCGGCAGATATCCCAGCCTGCTCTTAAGCTTCTGTTCCTGATCCAGCAGTTTCTTATCATCCAGAAGGATCTCGCCCTTCGTTTCCTTAAGTCCTGCTGTCATGAGCTTCATCAGTGTGGATTTGCCGGCGCCGTTAGGTCCCAGTATGCCCACAAACTCCGGACTTTTTAAGCTGAAGCTGACGTCTGATAAGGCCTTCCTGCCGGACGAATATATCATGGTCACATTCTTAACATCGATCTTCATTTACTGAAATTCCTCCTGTTTATGAATACATCCAAAAAAGCAGAGCCCCGGGGCTCTGCCTGTATTTTTATCATATAATGCATGTAGTGTGAATGTAGCTAATGTGGAGTTTATGTGAAGTTTACTGCCGCAATATGAATTCAACACCATCCCCGGTATTGCCTATTGAGTATTCAGCGCCGCACATTTCGAAAACCATGGCGCTGATGTAGAGTCCCAGGCCGCTGCCTTCCTCCTTACCGGGATCCGCCCTGTAAAAGGCTTCAAAAAGGTGCGGGATATGCTGTTCATCTATATGCGCAGGTGAGTTGATCAGCTTAAGCTCTGTTTTCCCGGACCCGCTGTCCTGCGGCTTATCAAGCCTGATCCTTACGCTGCCACCTGAAGGCGTATACTTGATGGCATTCCCCACCACATTACCGAGCGCTTTTTTTAAGAGCTTCTCGTCTCCCGTAAATTCCACATTATCCGGCACATCGTATGTAAGCTCGATATCTTTTTCGCTGATCAGCGTATCATAAAAAGCGATCTCCTCATCAAGTATACCATCGATCTTTACCTTTTCTGCTTTACTGCCATCCCCCATGTCTATATGTGATACGAGCAGTATCTCATTTATAAATGCGAGCAGTTCATTGAGGGTATAACTGCATTTTGCAAGATATTTATCCCTGTCCTTATACACGCCTATGGAATCACGCATCCCATCTATCTGACCTATGACCACTGATATAGGCGTCTTAAGCTCATGTGACACTCCTGCGAAAAACAGCATCCTTCTTCTCTCACGCTCTTTCTCCAGATCTATCTCATTTTCCAGATAAAGATTTTTGTCATTCAGTTTTGACAGTGCGGCGCTCAGCTCATCAGAAAGCTTATTTAAGCTCTTTGCCAGTACTCCTATCTCATCGTCCCTCTCATCGGGACAGTACCAGCCAAAGTCCTGCTCTGCCATCCTCTCGGCGATCTTACTCATCCTGACTATGGGCTTTTTCATATAATACGAAAAAATCTTTGCGCCGATAAATGAGATAAAAACAGCAAGCAGTACCACTATGGGCAGGCATAAGCTCAGACTGTTTTGAAAGGCCTGTGTCCTGTAACTTACAGGCGTTATACATAATACATATTCCCCGCTTCTGTCGGAAAAGCGCAGCGGAAAGAAGAGTTCCCCTTTATCGTTCTCCCGAAGGTACGAATCCGCATCCGTAAGCTTAGTGTTTACTCCTTCACTTGCCGCGAATCCGTTTATCATTTCATCAGCCAGCGCATAGGTGGAATTCATGCAGCGCTGCGCCAGCTCCTCCGACCTGCTTTTTATGTATCCGGAATAGTTTTTTTCTCCCGCATATGGCGTCATAAAAAAGATGCACAGATAAAGAGCTGCTATTATGAGCAGTGACATGAGTAAAAAAGAAAAGAACATTTTTACAGACAGATTCTTCATGAAAGCGCCGCCTTATAACCTATACCGCGGACAGTAAGGACAAAATCCTTATCACCAAGTTTCTTTCTGATATTCTTGATATGGGTATCCACTATCCTGCTGTCATCATAATACTCATAATCCCATAATTCAGACAACAGCGACTTCCTGGTGACCACCGCGCCTTTTGCCTTCATGATCCGGCTTAGTATCTCGAATTCCTTTAATGTAAAGTCCACCATCGTACCGTCTATGGTCACAATATGTGTATTGGGATCAAGGACCACTCCGTTAAGCACAAGACTTTCTTCCTCCGCAGTACCGCTGCTCCTGCGCAGTATCGCTTCTATCTTGCTGACGATTATCGGTATTGATACGGTCTTAGAGATATACTCATCAACCTTAAGTTCATAACCGCGCATCTGATCCTCATCCGCAAAACGCGCAGTCAGCATTACAACGGGAACATTGCTCTTTTTTCGTATCAGTTCACAAAGAGTGAATCCGTCGATCTTAGGCAGCATGATATCCAGAATGATAAGGTCAAACTCCTTATCCTCCATGATATCGATCGCTTCAAGCCCGTTATCTGCTGTGGTAACATTATAGCCGGCGTTTGAAAGATAGTTCTCCAGCAGTTCCTGATAATCCTTATTATCTTCAACAACAAGTATCTGTTTCATTTATGTTCACCTGTATTTAAACACTTTCCCGGTCATCGCAGCAGAAAAGATTTTACTATGTCCGTCAGTAAAGTGCAAATAAAAACAGTACCGACACGCAAACGTACCGGCTGTTTTTATCACAGAACCTTCGCCGAAGCCGCGATCTTCTCAGCCTGTTCCTGTGTGAACATGTTTTTAGCCAGACTTACCATATAGTAAGTATCGGCCCCCTCCTTAACATACCAGAACACCCAGTAGCTGCTGTGCTGCTCATCTTCACCGATCTTTATGCCCTGCTGCCCAAGTTCATAGATCTGCGCATGCGTATAAAGATCATGTTCCTCCGAAAACTCCAGGATATAACGGCCATTTGCGCTGCTCCCCGGTGCGATGGTCTGTATATATTCCTGAACGGTGTGGTTATCCATATAGAAATGGGAATTCTTATCAAAAACAGGTTCATGCTTATCATTAAAAACAAGCTGCACATTTGCAGCCGGCAGCCTTGTGATCACTCCTGAAGCCAGCCAGGACGCCGGAACACTATCTGTACGTTCAACCGTATATGCCTGCGGAAGGATATATGATCCTCCCATATAACCGGTATGATCTGAATATTCGCTGAGTAAAAAGCCCCGGGGCAGATCAAGCTCCATCCGGTAGTTTACCGGCACTTCAGACGTCCCATCAAGCTCCATCCAGTAGTTTACCGGCACTTCAGATGTCCCATTTGGCATAATAGCAAAGCAATATGAAGCTGTACCATTTTCCCATTCTCCGTACAGCTCAAATATCAGTGGGGTATCCGCCGGTATCTTTATAAAAACTTCTTCATCACCCCCGCTGATATCGTATGATGACGTAAGGACGGTATACTCCTTTTGGTATTCATCTATCTTCTCTTCAGAACCGGCATCCCAGTATCTGTAATTCATCTTCTCAGGTGCATAAGGCATATGTATGCCCAGTGTGTCCGTATTATTACCAAGCTCTATATGCGTAATATGATCAACTGCATCGAGGGGATGTGCACTATCTGCGCAAGTCGAACATCCCTCGCCATTCTCGTCCACATATGTCCATTCATAGCTTCCCAGGCTTGCCTCATATGTCCTTCCGGCATATGATACCTCTACTGCCGGAGGCTGTTTAAGCTGCGGGGTAGTTGCTGCTTCCTGTATATCAGGCTCCGTTTCATCAAATGGTATGATCTCCCCATTCTCATCCAATGCATGCATTCCAACTATCCTCGTATCACTCAACCAGTCGCGTGAATTACTGCTGTATAAGCTGCGCGATACCCTTTCATATGTTATATCCGGATCATTGGTAAGAACGATGAACATACCGTCGCAGGCTGCTCCGGGATCGCGTCCTCTAAGTTCCTTTCTGTACCGGTAGGTTTTCTTATTACCGTCCCTGTCTTCTGCTACATATACTCCGTCTTCATAAGTGTAATCAACATCCATGTTTTCCAAAGCGTTGATCTCCTCTGCCTGCGTATCAGCTTCTTTCTTCTTCGGGTTAGTCAAAAAACACACTGCAACAGCTGCACAAGCTATAAGCGCGATCAGTATGATCCAGAAGGCCGGCTTCTTATAATTCAGTATCCCTTTTATCCTGGACTTAACTCCGGTCTCACCAAAAGCCAGGGGGCAGGCTGTGATGATCTTCCCCGATACGCTGAGTTCCAGAAGTGCCTGCGAATAAGCAGCCATATATTCCCTGTCCTTATCTTTTATGACCTTCTCATCGCAGGCCGCCTCTATATCCCTGCATAAAAGTATGTATGCCAGCCAGCACAGAGGGTTAAACCAGTATACCGAAAGCAGGACGAAACCGATGGGCTTCCACCAGTGATCATGCCTGCTTATATGTGCTTTCTCATGCGCGCATACCATTTCCATCCTTTCACCTTCCATAGCTGAAGGTACATATATCAGCGGTCTGATCATCCCCAGGATAAAAGGCGTCTTTACTTCATCGCACAGCATGATATTATCTTTAAGTCTTATCGATGCACGTACCCTTCTTCTGACAGCGATATAACTGATAAATGCATAAAGGGTCATAACAGCCATGCCGGCGATCCAGATACAGAACGAAGCGGATAAAACGTTCTGCATTATGTGTTCGCCTGCTTCCTCCGATGTAGCATATGCAATATTCATCGCAGGATTTATCGTGCTGTTGATAACTTCAATGCCCGTATCTATCTTAGGCTGCATATCCGCTGTCTCGGGAACTACCTTTCCGCTGGGTATAAGACTCAGTGCGCTTTCGATGGATACAGGGCAGATAAGCCTTATCGCGACCAGCCCCCATAACAGACAGGATATCCATCTGGGTGCTTTCTTTAAAAGCAGCCTCAGCACGATCACTGCCAGGATCAGCCAGGATGCTCCCCATGTCATGTTAAGTATCTTTAAGAATACCGCGCTCATATCTCACCCCTTGTTCCTGAATCCGTCGATCATCTTCTGTATCTCATCCACTTCTTTTTTGCTGAGCTTTTTGCGTGAAGTGAAAGCCGCGATAAAAGTCGGAAGCGAACCGTCATAAGAATCTTCGATTATCTGCTCGCTCTTTGCCGAATAAAAATCTCCCCTGCTGATCAGCGATGTGACCGTACCGTCAACATTCTGCATTATCCCTTTTTCGCACAGCTTCCGCAGCACCGTATATGTAGTCGGCTTTTTCCAATTCAGTTCCTTTTCGCATAGCTTTACCAGATCACCTGATGCCACGGGCTCGTTTGCCCAGATGATATCGGCAAATCTCTCCTGTACCGCTCCCAGTTCCAAATCCTTCATGATCGTTATCCTCCATTAGGTTTATCGTGATAAACCGTATTTGAAGTTTATCACGATAAACCAGGTGTGTCAAGCCAAATATCCCTTCCTTACAACTGCCCAGCGCATTCCATACGGTGGCCCTGTGCATAAAAAAGCTGCCCCCGAAGGGGCAGCCCATCATCCTGAAATGTACCTGCTTAAAGCGTTCCGCCCAGGCCTATCTCCTCTGCATGCGCTTTCATACCTTCAATGCAGATCTCCGCTACTTCAGCAACTTCCATTCCCAGCATCTCGCAGCCTTTTTTGATGGTCTCGCGGTCGCATTTAGCAGCAAACTTCTTATCCTTAAATTTCTTCATAAAGCTCTTTACTTCCAGATCCGTTATCCCGGCAGGGCGCATTCTGGCGCAGGCCTGTATTATCCCTGTCAGCTCATCCACCGTAAACAGGCTCTTTTCCATATCCGTTTCCGGTTTCACATCATTTACTATACTGTATCCGTGAGCCATGATGGCGCGTACATCCTCTTCGGAAACGCCTGCCGATAGCAGCTCATCCTGTGTATGCTGTAAATGCTCTTCCGGAAACTTCTCATAATCATAATCGTGCAGATATCCCACCGCCATCCAATGCTCCTCATCCGCGCCGAAATGCTTTGCCATAGCTCCCATAGCATAACATACATTCAGTGAATGAATGATCAGATGGTCCTGCGTGACCATATCCTTATTCAGTTCTTTTGCCCTTTCCATTGTGAGATTCATTTTCTTATGCCTCCATAATCTATAATTATATCTGTGCAGGATATTTCTCTACGTGATAAAAACAGGCCATGCGGATTCCTGCTTTCCGGTATATGTTCATACCTGTATTTCAAAAAACAGGCCATACGGATTCCTGCTATCCGTTATATCTTCATACCTGTATATCAAACGACGGTGCGGCGGAAACATCCGCAGCTGGCGCCGCCTCTGCGCCGGCTGATACAGCAAACGAAGCCGCCTCAAAAGAACCTGCCGTCCCGCTGCCGGATCCAATTCCCGTAAGCATCGCTTCCTTTCCGGTCTGATGCTTTATCATGCCTTTAAGATAATCCATATCAGCTTTGAGCATGGCTTTGCTTTCTGCCATACGGTGCTTAAGTTTAAGCTCTTTCAGCTCATCTTCCGTCATATGGGGATCGAGCATCTCCATATCTTCCAGCATTTCCATGGCCTCTTCAAGCTGCTTTAATTCCTCTTCACCGAATTTGGAGATCATCTCATTAAGGTCCGCGAGCATATCTTCTGCAGAATTCCCGCTGCTCTGTTGCATCTCTTCCGCGGCCTGTGCTATCTGCTCTTTTCGGCTTTCAAAGATCTCATCTTCCTTTTTGCCAAGCTTCTCTTCTTCCTTAGAGATCATGGCGTTTCTGATACTGTCCGCAGCCTCCTCCATTTTATCTCTCTGCTCGTCCGATCTAATGGTCCGATCCGCCAGCTCTTCCAGCTCAAGATGATTCTTTTTCTTTCGAGCAACCAGTTCCATTCGCTTTGCATGGGTAAGAGCCATCTGCAATTCCTCCGGATCACCTTCCTTTGCCGCGATCTTTCGCTGCACATCCAGAACTTTTCGTTTGGCTGCCAGAAAAGCCTGTCCGGCGCTCACTGAAGTTTTTGCACGCTGTATCTTGTTCGATACTTCTTTATAATTATAACTTACCGGAGCCTGTACCTTTTCTTCTTCCTTTTCATCGGATTCAAGCGATTCTTCGATCAGGCTCTTTGGCTTTGTTGCTTCATTTTTAAGATCCTTAGCATTACTGCGGTGAAGATCACGGATCATCTTACGCATCTCAAGCGACTCATTTATGCTTTGGTTTTTAAGTTCCTTAGCCGATGATGCTTTTTCCGGTCCGCTCACGATACCGCGCTTTTTGCCATTAGGATTCCCGGCCGTCTTATCCGCACGGCCGTATACACCGAAACTGCCCTGCATCCCGCCTGAGTACATTGATCCATATGAAGATATCGTGCTGATCCCTGCCATAATGATCTACCTCCCTGTAGATGACGCCAAACTCCGTTTCAGCTATCGCAATATAGAAATCCTTAATGATCTAACTATAGCACATATTTACTGCCGCCGCAACATGCCACGCCAGCTGCAATGATCTGTTTTCAGCCCAGCTTTAAAAAAATCATGAGCATTACGATCGCGAAGCCGGCTACAAAAGCCAGAGCCCCTTTATCGTTATCCTTTCCCGTTGCGATCTGGGGGATCTCCTCTATGGTGGTATAGATCAGCGCGCCGCCGGCCAGCGCCATAATGAACGGAAGGAGCGCCGGATACAGTACCACGATAACTACCGTGATCACGCCCAAAAGCGGCGTAGGCACGCCGGATACCACGCCCATAAAGAAAGCCTTTCCGGCTTTGGAACCCTTTTCCCTTATGGGAAGAGCTACATATATCGCTTCAGGGATATTCTGAAACGCGATGGCTATCGCCAGGACCAGAGCCACGCTTTTAGATACCCACTCCGTCTGCATAAAATGCGCAGCATATATCGCGCCCAGGGCAATACCTTCCGGAATGTGATGTATAACTTCCGTCAGCATTACTTTTATCGCGGGATCAAGTCCGCTTTTGGGTCCTTCCGTTATCTCGGAATATACATGTGTATGCGGCACGGCTTTATCAAGGATAAGCTGTATCACCACCCCCAGCAGGAAGCATATCGTCACCGGTATAATACCGTTTATATTCTCCTTGTTAAGTCCGTCTATCGCCGGCTCTATCATTCCCCAGACAGCGATCGACAGCATGATGCCCGAGCTGCCTCCCACCAGCACCGCGCGCAGATCATCCGCCATACGGTTCTTTTTAGCATATATCACAGCAGAACCAAGCAGCGTACCTATAAGCGGGATGAGCATGCCGAAGATCGTATCTCCGTCAGATAAAGTCTGAGACTTATCAAGATAGGTTATAAGAGAACGGAAGCCTATAAATATCAGTATCGTTCCTCCCATGATCTCGGATCCGGCTTTGTAGCGGTTACCGAAGATGCTTCCTATCTTCACTCCGATCATAGAGATGATACATGTAATGATCCCTATCACTATTACAGCAAAGATCACATTGATAAGGGGCCCCGCTTTAAGCACCTCTACAGGAACTGCCACAAATGTAATACCTACAGCCAGCGCATCAATACTGGTAGCCACCGCCATCATAAA
>JAEEGL012817917.1_pt1 | contig 11474 bp, 13 predicted proteins | sample 9134231 | NCBI WGS metagenome assembly JAEEGL01 (sample SAMN16246548, study PRJNA631951) | gut metagenome | biome: gut microbiome; feature: rumen; material: fiber-attached | host: Bos | place: Iran: Karaj | collected 2018-10
CGGCATGATATTCTCCAATACAAAAATGATCCGTAGATTTATCTCAGCGGGGATACTCCCCACTGAGATAAAATACCACAGATCACAATTTTTATCAATTACCGCCTTGGTCTGATACATTGGTACCATACAGGCATATAACCGTCCCTATACTCTGTCAAAACCTATCACTACCTTAAAGAGATCCCCATCAAGAGACAGTTCAAAACTCCCCTTCATGGCTTCCATAAGACTCTTTGCTATGGACAGTCCAAGTCCGGACCCTTCGGTCTTACGCGAACTGTCGCCGCGCATGAATCTTTCTGTCAGATCATCGACATTGATACCCAGAGGATCGGCAGATATATTCTTAATGGCAAGACTGACTCTGTTATCCTGAGTCATCATATCCACATACACTCTTGTGCCCTCTAAGGCATATTTATATATATTGTTATAAAGATTCTCAACAACTCTGTACACCGCTCTGCTGTCCGCCATTATATAAACAGGCTCTGTCGGAAGAGATATCATGGTCTTAAGGTCTTTTTCAAGGAACTTTTCCGAGAATTCCCCAAGCGACTGATTGATGAGTTCGACAAAGTTTATCTTCTCTATGGTAAGCGCTATATTACCGGAACTGATTTTGGAAGCTTCCACCAGGTCATCGGTAAGTTGCTTGAGTCTCTGCGATTTCTGATCAAGGATCTCTACATATCCGTTGATCTTCTCATTCTCTATATTCTCTCTTTTTAAAAGATCCACATAATTGATGATCGATGTGAGCGGAGTCTTAATATCATGACTTACATTGGTGATAAGGTCGGCTTTCATCTTCTCATCTCTCATTGATGTAGCGACTGCCTTGCTTATTCCGTCACCTATACTGTTGACTGCGCCTGCAAGCGCAAGATTGTCTCCGTGCATCTTCTTGGTATCGATCTTGTGAGAGATCTCGCCATCGGATATCCTTGATATACCGTCTACGATATCATTTCTGGTCTTGGCATCCTTATAAAGCAAATAACCAACTACAAGATCTGCCAGGAAGGCGATAAATATGCCACCGGCTCCAAGTAAAACAAGCACAAGATTAAACGCCAAGAACAACAGATACGGAAGCCATACTCTTACTACAACTTTTCCATTGTCATAGACGCTTAAGATCAACTTGCCGATCTTATTAAGTATAAGCTTGGTGAGTGAAGTCTCCCATATAAGTTTGCATTTGATCTTTCTGACAAATATCAAATACAGTGGTATAAGAATGGCATTAAACAGCACAGCAGTTATGCCCCATAGCGTGAACACCAACAAATTGCCGCTATCGCCGCGCATCATATCACCGGTCTCATACCAGATGGTCTCTGCCGCTCCAAATGCGGCGCAGAATACAAGAAATACCAGTGCCGCCAGTATACCTATGGGTATTCGATCCACTTTAAGCGGCATTATCTTAACAGTCTTTTCGCCTTCTTCATCCGCCACGCTGACCTTGCCGGCCTGTAATGTCATGATCACGAGCAGGATAAGATATATTGCCGCCGATGCTATTCCGGCTGCACACGCAGGAACAAACCACTCACGGTTGGAGTTATACATTGTCTTTGCGCGGCTGAAAGCATCCGCAACTTCGTAACTGCCGTCAAATCCGATCCATATCCTTGCGCCGTCCGTGAAAGAATAATCATACCTTCTTATCAGTTCGCGCATATCTATTGAATTAAGCCCGTCTATATTGGTAGCTGTCTGCAACTTGGCAGGATCAAAGCATACATATTTGGTCATGCCGGTAAAGATCTTATTGATCTCATCGCCGGACAAACTTCCGAGGTTGTCCGTTTTTCCCGAGATATTGTTATATCTCATCATCTTACCATCGGAATTCTTTATCTGATAACAGTATAAGACATTGGTATTCTGCGCTGAATATCTGCCCTCATACTGCATATACTCAGAGTAATTCACTCCAAGATCCTTGGCAGCCAATATAAGATCCCTTACCAGAGTCTTATACTCTCTTCTGTTGGCTGCTATATCTTCAAGTTTTCTATTGTCAGAAGTCTTATATCTTTCTATTAGCAGATAATCTGTATATATCTCTTCGTCATCATGCTTTTCATCGGGCGAAGGGAAATACCCTCCGTACAGAAGTTCATCCGAAGAAAAATGTTCGACATCTCCCTCATATGCTCCGCTCTCTAACCTAACTCCTTCCGTAAGTGAATAAAAATATGCACTTATCTGAGCATCCGTACCCGTTACAGGTATCACATCATATCCGTTATCTTCCCATTTTATAAGATCATCCAGTCTGTACTCCACATTTACATCTTCTACGTCGGAGGTACTTACTTCATAGTCATCCGTTCTGTTGGCATATTTTACGATATCGATCGGTTTGTCCGCATCAAAGATACCATCCGTCTCCATCTGGTTCTTTATCACATTCATGCGTGTGATATCTTCCGCCGCATCTCTAAGCAGCATATTGAAAAGCTCGGAATCCTCAAATCCCACTTCTCCTCTTTCAATATCACTTACAAATACGGATATGGTCTCGCCGTTATTGGATGTAACAGTCACTGTTGATGATATATATGCGGCAACAACCGACAACGTGACAGCAAGTGCTGCTATACAGCTTAGGATCGTGAATACCACCCCGTAGCCTTTTCTCTTAATCTTCACTTTTCTTCCTCCCTGGTCAGTCATTGTTTCTCGACCTTATAACCTACTCCCCATACTACCTTTAAGTATTTGGGTTCCTTGGGATTGATCTCTATCTTCTCTCTGATATGACGAACATGTACAGCCACTGTATTATCAGCGCCAAGCGGTTCCTCTCCCCAGATATTCTCATATATCTGGTCTATCGAATACACTCTTCCCGCATTCTTGGTAAGAAGCAACAGAATATTGTATTCGATTGGAGTCAGCTTGACCGATTCACCGTCCACGGTAACTTCCTTGTTCTCATCGTTGATCACAAGGCCGCCCTGCTTTATGACACCATCGTCATTTTCCGGTGCGCTTCCCAATTTGGTATATCTTCTTACATTGGATTTGACCCTTGCTACCAGTTCAAGCGGATTAAATGGCTTGGTCACATAATCATCCGCACCGATATTGAGTCCGAGTATCTTGTCAGAGTCTTCCGACTTGGCAGTAAGAAATATGACCGGAATGCTGTTTGATTCTCTTATTTTCATGCAGGTATGAATACCGTCAAGCTTGGGCATCATAATATCAATAATCGCAAGCTGTATATCGGTATTGGCACGAAGCTTCTCCAAAGCCTCTTCACCGTCATAGGCCTTGATGACGGTAAATCCTTCCTGCTCAAGATATATCTCGATCGCATCCACTATTTCTTTCTCGTCGTCACATACCAAAATCTTCGTCATAGATCAATCCTTCCTCTCACACTATCGATTAAAACACATAATTTTAATGAAAAAGTCATTATAAATGTTAAGTATTTCTTAAGACAATAAAGCAGTAAGACAGGTGAAAATCAAAAAGCGTTCTTGTACCAGCTTATCTCTTCCCCGTCTATTGCAAGTACATCAAACCGTATATAATCATCGGTATTCCTGTACGCAAGATAATACTCCGCACATCTTCTTATCTTATTTTGTTTTGAAGCATTTACCGCCTGGGCGGCATATCCGTACTTTGTATTCTTCCTGTATTTTACTTCAAAAAAAATGAGGGTATGAACCTCATCCTTTCCCTTGTCCGCCTCGCGCCCGATGATATCTATCTCACCGACCTTGCCACAGACGACATTCCTGTCAATGATCGTAATACCCTGACTCTTAAGATATTCGATCGCCGCTTCCTCATAATGTGTTCCGATATTTCTTGTATTCATACCCATCCCTGCTTATTGGGGTTTGTGCAAGGAGCACGTAGCACAAACCCGAGGGGTAAGAACAAGTTCTTACCCTTATGCTCTGGCATCAAATGACTGTGTACTTAACAGTATATTGTCGCTTCTGCCCACGATATTTTCTATTGCCGTCTTATCAGGCTCATCCTTCATGCACACCACAGTACCGGCATTGTAACCTTTTTTTGCAAGTCTGGCATTGAGTTCATCAATGTGCGAAGCGATAAAATCTATCATCTCTTCTTTTTCAAGCGTAAATTTCGTATTAAGCTTATGGCCCTCCGTAAGTGTAAGGAATATGTCCATCGTACCCAGATGATCCATGGAAAGGTGTAAAAGGGCTGTGAGCTTATCATCATCAGATCCTGTCATTTTGCCCTTTTTTCTTGCATATACATACAGATCACCATTCGCCTGCGAATCATTCATCTTAAGCGGAAGCTGGACGTAATTATACATGTCATTTACATGGTTCATAAAGGTTGTGTTCTCTTTGGCATTCCCCATCGTCCGTGCAAAATCAGAGTCTGCCCTGCCGTTATCAGCCATCAGTTTCTGAAGGCCGTCAGCCAGATTAAGTGTACGCTCATAATATTTCTGCACAAACTTCTCTTCCTTAATATCTTTTGGATTCATAAGGAAATTGTCCTTTAACAGTTCATTAAGTGCATTTCTCACCTGTGCTTTCACCTCAGGTTTAGCAAGTTCTTTGGGGTCAAGCCTATCAAGTACATCAAAGATATTGTTCTTATTGATCGCATTCTGATTGTCCGTTATATTCTTGGTCGCAGCCCCCTGCTTATCGGCAATCTCATTTTGTGCATCAGATGCGCTCTGAAGGCGCGGCGATAACTGTTCGTTTACATTACTCCTGTCTGCAACTGCCTCTTCGGTATTCATAGACGAAACTTCTGACTGTATGGCATCAGTCATCTGTCCCTTGACCTGATCGTTTATCACATTATTGTCACCGGCTTTTGCCTGGGCTTGCATGACAAGTTCATCACCATCTGATACGGTCTGCATATTGTTACCTGAAGCCACCGCGTTCGCCTCGGCCTGACCTTCCACGGGCTTGCCTTCTGCGGCCACAGTTTCAGCCTCCAAGGAAGGCGGTAAAAGTTCTTTAAGCCCTGCAATCAGTTCTTTTGCAGACTCCGGGTTCTTTGCCATTGCATCAGTGATCACACCTGTAAGTTCTGATGCCGATTCACTTACATTATCAAGCATCCACTGATTATTATTGTTATACAGATGCATCTGTCTGACATTTCCTTCATTGACGGGAATATCCATCTTATGGAGCATCACTATATCTTTCACATCAGCATCGGGATACATGGACAGTTCTCTGTTTATGGTATGCAGCATCTCTTTATTGATGGGCATGCCGTTATGCATGAGCGTATCTACCATCTCTATTGTAGTATCGCTTGCCGCTATCCCTGCAGCATCAAGCGCACTCATTATGGTCGAAGAATTGCTCATATTAGCAAAAAGAGGTCTGAGAGTAAGCTGTCCGCCCTGATTACTCTTGACCTCGAAAGACATAAGCTGCCCCAAAGACAGGTTCATATCCTGTTCCAGTTGGGTTGTAAGTCTTGCATTATTACCAAGCAACAGTTCAATACTGTTGCCGTCTTTACTGACCAACTGCCCCTGCAGCGTATCTCCTGCGCTTAATCCCTCCACTTCCCGCAGTATGGAAAGTGCCGCCTGCTGCATAAGAGATGAAGTCTGACCGGTTCCTGCGGTCTGACCCGACAGGATGTGTCCGCCCTGACCTATATTATTCATGGAATTGTTATAAAGATTGATCGCCATCAGACAAAATTCCCTATAAAGCTTCTCCTGTGTATCGGACAGGGGCCAAGCTTTTTAAGTGCTTCAATATGTGCCGCAGATCCGTAGCCCTTATTGGATTCAAAGCCATAACCCGGATATATGTCCGCATACTTTACCATGAGCCTGTCTCTTGTGACCTTGGCTATTATACTTGCAGCTCCGATCGATATGCTCTTGGCATCGCCTTTGATGATGGGCACCTGCCTTATATCTACAAGCGGTATCGTTACAGCATCATTTAATAATATATCGGGCACAATTCCCAGATTACTTATAGCCTGACGCATGGCCTCGTAAGTAGCCTGCAGTATGTTGATCTCGTCTATTCTCTCCGGAGTTGCAGATCCTATACCGGTCGCAACCGCGCGTTCCATTATCACATCATACAGTTCTTCACGCTTTTTCTCACTTAACTTCTTGGAATCGTTGATATAGAGTATATCGCAGTCCTTCGGAAGGATCACGGCTCCGGCCACTACAGGTCCCGCAAGAGGTCCTCTTCCGACTTCATCTATTCCGCATACAAGTCCCAGGTGCTCATATTCTTTCTCATATACTTTAATGGACTCTATTCGTGCTTTTTCAAGTTCAAGCTTTTCCTGTGCCTTTTGGGCTCTCTCTATAGCCTTCTGTTCAGTCTTAGTCATTGCGCACCCGTCAATCCACTTTACCGAATTCTCTGAATGGATATATCCTTACAAGAACTTTTCCAAGCAGTTCATCCCTTTTGATATTGCCGACATCTTCCCATCTGCTGTCTCTCGAATTATTTCGGTTGTCTCCCAAAACAAAATACTCGTCATCTCCAAGCACAATGGGTTCGGACGCCCTGTGAGCATCCTCTATTACTTCCCTTCCGTAATACTCTTTTAACACTTCGCCGTTAATCAGGATATCACCGTTATCGTTGATCTGCACGGTCTCACCGGGTAGCCCGATTATACGTTTGATATATATATCATGAGGATCATATCTGTACGGAAATACAACGATCTCAAATCTCTGCGGATCTCTGAATCTGTAGCTTAACTTATCTACTATGAGATTGTCACCGTCTATCAGGGTAAGTTCCATGCTCTCTCCCACGACTTCGGTGCGCTGTCCCACATATTTTACGATCATATACGACAAAAGCAGTACGATCAGTATATATACACTTGTCCCCAGCACTTCTTTAACCAAACTCTTGGTAGTCGATGTACCATTTTTCTTAACATTCTTTTCTGCCATTGCAATGCTCCATTAGTAGTCTTTCGGATTCTCCAAAGTGATCCTGCCAAGCTTCCCTGCCCTGTAGTCATCCATAAGCATCCCTGCGGCTTTGGCAATATCTATATCTCCTCCGGATTTAAGGCATCCTCTTTTTTTACCTATTTCCTGTAATATATGATAAGCCTTTTTATCATCATCCTGCAAGTCATAATAGGCACTTATAAGCCCCGGGCTTATACCCTCCATATAGTCTATAAGATCCGAAGCAAGTTCCTCCGTAATGAGGATCATATCATTGATGGATCCGATAAAAGCAAGTTTCATACCCGTAAGCTGATCCTCAAATTTAGGCCACAGTATCCCGGGGGTATCAAGAAGCTCAACCGATCGGTCCAACTTGATCCACTGCTTGCCTTTGGTGACACCCGGCTTATTACCGGTCTTGGTGGATGCCTTTCCCGTCAGTCCATTGATAAAAGTAGACTTGCCCACATTGGGTATTCCTACTATCATGGCTCTAATGGGTCTGTTTTTTATCCCTCTCTTAAGATCTCTTTCTCTCTTTTCACGACAGGCTTCTTCAATCTTGCCTCTTACAGATTTAAAATCGGTATTCTTTCTGCTGTTCATGATAAGAGTGTATATGCCCTTACCCTCAAAATACTCTGACCAGCGCTCATTCATGGCACTGTCTGCAAGATCAGCCTTATTAAGGATCACAATACGTGCCTTGTTTCTACCCAGTTCATCTATGTCCGGATTGCGGCTGCTCATCGGGATCCTTGCATCCACTATCTCTATTATCAGGTCGATAAGTTTGATATCTTCCTGCATCTGACGCACAGCCTTGGTCATATGTCCGGGATACCATTGATAATTCATCGCTTCTTACCCCTCTTGATAAAACCGAACTTCGAGTCATCCATCGAAAGCTTAAACCATGCTCTGCCTTCTATAAGCGATATGTTCACCGGTCCGATATTACCGGATCTTGAATCCTCACCGTTGTTGCGGTTATCACCAAGCACAAAATATTCATCGGTCTTAAGCTCTATGGGATTCTCGGCCACTCCCGGATCCTCTATCTTGTCATAATCATCATCTTCTTCCATATTCCCGTTGATATATATATACCCGTCTATTATCTGTATGGTATCGCCGGGAACACCCACTACGCGCTTAACGTAGTAATGGGTATATTCATTGCCGTTTGGAAGGAAAACTATTATATCGCCATAACGGGGCTTTGACAAAAGATATGTCAGGCGGCTTACAAATATGGTCTGACCATTATACAGGGCCGTCTCCATGCTCGAACCTATGACACTGGTCCGAAGGCCCCATGTGCGCACCAAAAAAAGCGCAAGCCCGATAGCGGCAGCTATCCTGAACAAATAACTTACCGCCTCTCTCAGACTGTCGCCTTCTACTTTCAAGCGTTTCTTTCTGAAATTAAGTCCCTGTGAATTGCGTCTTCCCATTTCTAATGTAAAAAAGGCGAAGCGTAACAAAACGCTTCGCCCCATCATGCACACTGCAAATTATCTGATGACTTCCTTAACCTTGGCAGCCTTACCTACTCTATCTCTTAAGTAGTAAAGCTTAGCACGTCTTACCTTACCCTTACGTACTACCTCAACCTTCTCAACACTGGGGCTGTGAAGAGGCCATGTCTTCTCTACGCCGACTCCGTTAGAGTTCTTACGTACCGTGAAAGTCTCTCTGTTGCTTCCGCCCTGTCTCTTGATAACAGTACCCTCGAATATCTGGATACGCTCCTTGTTACCCTCTTTGATCTTGTTGTGTACTTTAACAGTATCACCAACTGCAAACTCAGGTACCTCTGTCTTAAGCTCAGCGGCTTCGATCTCTTTGATAATCTCGTTGTTCATAATAATCTCCTTGATCCATAATGGATGTTCTTGCCAAGCCTTAAATCATGGCAGAGGACCATCTATAATAGCGACTATGGTAGTATACCACAGCCAGTTCCTATACGCAAGCACAATTTTCGCTTTATTTTCGATTTACGTTTCGTCAGTCTTCTTTTTACGTTTCTTCGGAGGATTGAGTATCTCCGGATGTTTTTTTACATATGCCTCATACAGATCCGGGCGTCGCGCCTTTGTCCTCTTTAAGCTCTCTTCGAAGCGCCACTTCTCCACATTGGCATGGTGTCCGGACATAAGGATCTCCGGCACTCTCCTGCCTCTCCATTCCTCCGGTCTTGAGTATTGCGGATATTCAAGCAATCCGTCATCAAAAGACTCAGTCTCATGACTTTCTTCGTTACCAAGCACTCCCGGCACAAATCTGGAAATAGCATCCATACATACCAAAGCCGGCAGTTCACCGCCTGTCAGAACATAGTCACCGATAGATATATAATCCGTAACAATCTCTTCAAGTACTCTCTCATCCACGCCCTCATAATGGCCGCATAAGAAAATAAGATCCTCTTCTTTTGACAGATCCCTGGCCATATCCTGGGTAAAAACAGGAGCCTGAGGCGTAAGATAGATCGTCCTGACCCTATGTGCGCCACGATCACCATCACCCGGATCGCTTACGCTTTTGCGCGCATATATCTTATCTTCTATGGCCTTATGGCAGTCATATATCGGCTGTGCCTGCATAAGCATTCCCGCACCGCCTCCGTATGTATAATCATCCACACGACCGTGCTTATTGTCCGTGTATGCCCTTATATCCACGGCATCTACGGATATTAGTCCTTTTAAGATCGCTCTTTTCAGAATACTCGTATCCGCTGCATTCTCGATCATCTCGGGAAAGAGCGTCATAATGTGAAAATTCATAATTAATCCACGACAACTACACGGATATATACCGCATATACTGCTTTAATCCAATAATCCCGGCAATACATGCACATCCATCACGCCTTCTTGCGTGTCAACATTAAGTACACAGTCTGCTATGGCCGGCAGAAGCAGTTCTCTGTCATCATCAAGTTTAATAACATACACATCATTGGCGCCTGTCTTCATAACGTCGACAAGCTTACCGTCGATGCCCATGTCAGTATGCACATTCATACCGATCAGATCAGCAATAAAATACTCATCTTTGGAAAGCTTTATTGCCTTATCCCTGGTCACGTACAGAGAGCATTCCCTAAGCACCTGCACGGAATCCATATCTTCATACTCCGTGAATCCGAGTATCACCATATCCTTATGATATTTGACACTTCGTACATGAACTGTGCTTATCCCCTGCTTTGTCTCAAGCAGCACTTCCTTCAGTCCCGAAAAGCGCTTTATGTCATCGGTGGTCGGGTATACTTTTACTTCCCCGCGCACTCCGTGAGGGGAAGTAATTATACCTATGCGAAGCATATCTTCCATATATGTCAGTCTATCTCCACATCTACTCTCTGCTTGTCATTGACATTGGCAGCCTTGACCACAGTACGGATTGCCTTGGCGATCCTTCCCTGCTTACCGATCACTTTACCCATGTCACCTTCAGCAACATGAAGTGATATGGTAAGGTTTCTGCCTTCCTGCTTCTCGGAAACGACCACTTCATCCGGCTTGTCCACAAGAGCCTTGGCAATAACCTCTACTAATTCTTTCATAGAGCACCTCCGACTATTCTGTGATCTTTGCAAGCTTTAAGAGCTTTCCTACCATCTCAGTGGGCTGAGCGCCGTTGGCAAGCCACTTCTTAGCCTTCTCCTCATCGATCTTGAACTCAGAAGGGTCGGTGTTGGGATTGTATGTACCGATTTCCTCGATAAACTTTCCGTCTCTGGGGCTTCTGGAATCTGATACTTCCACACGGTAGATAGCGTTCCTCTTGCTTCCGATTCTTGTAAGTCTCATCTTAACCATTGTCTTTTCTTCCTTTCATTAACAGTATTATCTATCAAAAAGGCATCCTGAATCTGCCTTTTTTTCCCATCATGCCTTTCATCTGCTTCATCATCTTCTGGCTCTGTTCAAACTGCTTGATAAAGCGATTGACCTCAGCTATATCCACGCCGGCACCTTTGGCTATCCTGTGCTTACGACTGGGATTCATAAGTTTGGGATTCTCTCTCTCCGCCTTGGTCATGGACAGAACTATCGCTTCGGTACGTGCCAGTTTATTCTCATCCACTGCACCTTCAAGATCGCTTGTCTTAATCCCCATGCCAAGTCCCGGGAGCATTCCAAGTATCGAAGAAAGGCCACCCATATTGCGCATCTGCTTCATACTCTCCAAGTAGTCATTGAAGTCAAACTTGCCCTTCTTCATGCGTGCTGCCATATCACGCTCTTTATCGGCATCTATATCTATGGCATTCTGCGCTTTCTCGATGAGAGTGAGCACATCACCCATGCCAAGGATCCTATTGGCCATGCGATCCGGATAGAACTGTTCCAGATCTTCAAGCTTCTCTCCCATACCCGCATACAGTATGGGAAGATCGGTAACCGCCTTAACAGACAGGGCTGCACCGCCTCTGGTATCACCGTCAAGTTTGGTAAGTATCACTCCCGTAAGGCCGATCTTTTCTTTGAAGTCCGACGCA
>JAEEGL016369078.1_pt1 | contig 11474 bp, 8 predicted proteins | sample 9134231 | NCBI WGS metagenome assembly JAEEGL01 (sample SAMN16246548, study PRJNA631951) | gut metagenome | biome: gut microbiome; feature: rumen; material: fiber-attached | host: Bos | place: Iran: Karaj | collected 2018-10
ATGAAAATTAAACCTTTACATGACCGCGTTTTAGTCAAACGCATTGAAGATTTGGAAAAAACGGCCGGCGGAATCATCATTCCGGATACGGCAAAAGAAAAACCCTCTGAAGGCATCGTTGAAGCCGCAGGCGCAGGGCGTATAACCCCTGACGGAAAGTTAGCCCCGATGACTGTTAAAACAGGCGACCGCGTTTTGTTCGGCAAATATGCCGGCACCGAAGTCAAGATTGATGGCGAACCGCGTCTGATCATCAGAGAAGAAGACATTTTAGCAATTGTAGAATAAAGAAAGGATATAAAAAATGGCTGCAAAAGATATAGAGTTTGGAAATGACGCACGCACAAAAATGTTAAACGGCGTTCAAAAACTCGCGAAAACCGTTAAAGTAACTTTAGGACCTAAAGGCCGCAACGTTATGCTTGATAAATCTTACGGTGCGCCGAAAATCACAAAAGACGGTGTTTCGGTCGCCAAAGAAGTTGAGCTTTCGGACAAATTTGAAAACATGGGCGCTCAGCTCGTTAAAGAAGTTGCTCAAAAAACGGCAGACAAAGCCGGTGACGGCACAACAACGGCGACTGTTCTTGCCGAGGCCATCATCACGGAAGGCTGCAAAGCCGTTGCTGCCGGCATGAACCCGATGGACTTAAAACGCGGTATTGATATGGCTGTTGCTGCCGTTGTTGAAGATGTTAAATCCCGCTCAAAAGAAATTAAAACATCTGAAGAAATCGCCCAAGTCGGCACAATTTCCGCAAACGGCGACACATCAATCGGCGAATACTTGTCAAAAGCTATGGAAAAAGTCGGCAATGACGGGGTGATCACCGTTGAAGATGCCAAAGGCTTGGAAACGGAACTTGATGTTGTTGAAGGCATGCAGTTTGACAGAGGTTTCCTGTCGCCATACTTCGTAACAAATGCCGAAAAGATGAACTGTGAATATGACAATCCTTATATTTTGTTCTATGATCAAAAAATTTCAAGCTTGCAACCGATGTTGCCTGTTTTGGAAGCCGTTGTTCAATCGGGACGCCCGCTCTTAATCATCGCCGAAGACATTGAAGGTGAAGCTTTGGCAACGCTCGTTGTCAACCGCATTCGCGGCGGCCTCAAAGTTTGCGCCGTTAAAGCTCCGGGCTTTGGCGACAGAAGAAAAGAAATGCTCAAAGATATGGCTGTTTTAACAGGCGGTCAGGTCATTTCCGAAGAACTCGGCATGAAGATTGAAAACGTTACCCTTGATATGTTAGGCACGGCAAAACGCATCGAAGTCACAAAAGATGACACAACAATCATCGACGGTGCCGGCGATAAAGAAAACATCAAAGCAAGAACGGCTCAAATCAAAAAAGAATTTGAAGCCACAAAATCGGATTATGACCGTGAAAAACTTCAAGAACGTTTGGGCAAACTCTCCGGCGGTGTTGCCGTTTTGCGAGTCGGCGGTTCGTCAGAAGTTGAGGTTAAAGAAAAGAAAGACCGCATTGATGATGCCTTAAATGCCACACGCGCTGCCGTTAAAGAAGGCGTTGTTGCCGGCGGCGGATGTGCTCTTCTTTATGCCACAAAAGCCTTAGACAGCTTAAAGCCATTAAATGACGACCAAAAAGTCGGCATCAACATCATCAGAAAAGCCCTTCAGGCACCGATTCGCCAAATTGCCGAAAACGCAGGTGTCGACGGCGCGGTTGTTGTCGGTAAGCTTCTTGAAAGTAAAGACACAAACTATGGCTACAATGCTCAGGAAGGCGTTTATACCGATATGATTAAATCAGGTATCGTTGACCCGACAAAAGTTGTCAGAACGGCTTTGCAAGACGCTTCTTCCGTTGCTTCCCTTGTCATCACAACCGAAGCAATGGTTACCGAAGCCCCTCAAAAAACATGCCAATGCGGCTGCGGTCATGGCGCTGAAGGCGGCATGGGCGGTATGCCGGGAGGCATGGGCTTCTAGCCTAAAGTTCTCCTTCATCAATGAAAAAGCTCGCCCTTATCGGCGGGCTTTTTTTGAAAAATTTTAAATTTTTGTCATTTTTTGCTTGCAACAAACCCAAAAATGTGCTTTAATGGAGTTCCAATTTGAATATTTATGTTTATTTTATATGTTTAATCTAAAAAAAGGAAAAACCATGGCAACAATCGCAAAAGAAAACCTCAATCTTCTCGTCCTCAACAACAAGCTGAATGAATTCATCGCAGCCAATCAGGAAGAAGCAACCGAAGGTAAGGCTCGTCTCGTCAAGATGACCTTAAGGGGTGATGTTCATCACTTTCCGACCAACATCCCGTTCATCGGCGCCACAATCCGCTGTGCCGGAGACAAGCAGGCCGTCTTCTTCATCAAGCGTAAAAAGCTTGCGATGGTTGAAAGCGGCGCCATTTCTTCGGAAACGAACGTCGGCGACAGCTTCGAAATCGACAACGTTCAGTACGTGTTAGAGGATCGGATTAACGGTTTTCCGAGATTCAAGCCTGTCTTCAAAAAGTAGTCTATGGAAAGAACCATCTTTTTTGTGACCTTAGCCGTCGTTTGGCTGTTGGTCGCATACAGCGGGCGAGATGCCCCGAAGGAAAAGACCTCAAAACCGGTATCGGAATATGCCGTCGAGGTCAAAGACGATGCCCTCGAAGAGCTCCGTCGTCAAGCCAAAACACTTTCCCAACCTACCGACATTCGGCATCGGTAGAAAAAAACAAAATTCCGTTTGTTTCCCTCGCTTGCTCAAGAGCGAGGGTTTTGCTTTTAAAAACTTGTGAAAGACTCTTTTTTTTGATTTAAGCTCAAATAGAATTGTGTTATTTAAAAATGAGTACAAGAAATTTTTTAAGGTCTTAAACAAATGAAATTTACAATTGAGAGAGCTACTTTATTAAAAACACTCAGCCACGTTCAGAGCATTGTTGAAAAGCGCAATACGATTCCTGTCTTGTCGAATGTTCGCATTGAAGCTTTAGCCGACGGAATCAGCTTCAAAGCAACCGATATGGATACTGAAATTACGGAGGTTACTGACGCCAAAATCTCTGAAAAAGGCGCCACAACAGCACCTGCTCACATGCTTTATGACATTGTTCGCAAATTAAGCGACGGTGCTGAAGTTGAAATCACGTTTCCTGACCAAAAAGGTCAGCTCTCCATCGCTTCCGGTCGTTCTAAATTCTCGCTTCCGACCATTGCCGTTGAAGATTTTCCGGTTATCGCAGGTGATGAATTGCCAATCAAATTTGCCATGACCAAAGAAGACCTTAAAGATGTTATTGACCGCACACAATTTGCTGCATCAACGGAAGAAACAAGATATTACTTAAACGGCTTATATATTCATGCCAAAACAGAAAAAGGCACAAAAGTTTTGCGCGTAGTCGCAACCGACGGTCACAGATTAGCCTGCGTTGAAACACCTCTTCCGAAAGGTGCCGAAAAGATGGAAGGCGTCATTATTCCGAGAAAAACGATTGCGGAAATCAGAAAACTTTTGGATGATTCCGATTCCGAAACAATTGCCCTTTCTCTTTCCGAAAACAAGATCTGCTTTGTCTTAAAGGACATTACATTAACATCAAAACTCATTGACGGCACATATCCTGATTATGAGCGTGTTATTCCGACAAACAACGACAAAATTTTAGAGCTTTCTTCAAAAGAACTTTCAACGGCGGTTGACCGTGTTTCCGTTGTTGCCGAAAGAACGCGCGCCATCAAATTAATTACGTCTAAAAATCATTTGGTCATCACAACATCAAGTCCTGATTTGGGAAGTGCCTTGGAAGAGCTCGAAGCCAACTACAAAGCCGAAGCTTTGGAAGTCGGCTACAATTTCAGATATCTGCTCGACATTTTATCGGTTATTAAAGGCGACAACGTTCAAATGACGTTTTCTGACAGTTCGTCACCTTCTATTGTTCGCGACACATCAGATTCATCTGCGATTTACGTTTTAATGCCGATGCGCGTCTAAAACCAAAAATCATATAGACGGAGTGTGTCTTTAAAAGCTATCTTCGTCTATATTTTAAAACGAAGAGAGGCTTATGGGGTTAGCTTATCAAATTTCAGAAGTGATTAAAGAAAAGTCAGGCATCAACCGCCTGACTTTAACCGACTTCAGAAATTATGCCTCCTTAAGATTCGAACCCGATATCTGCCCCATCATCATTACCGGCGAAAACGGTTCCGGCAAAACAAACATCTTGGAAGCCGTTTCCTTTTTAACACCCGGACGCGGCTTAAGAAGCGCCAAAATGTCCGACATCAAAAGATTAAGCCCCGCTCCTGTTAATGAAAGTTATGCCCTTTCAAATAAAAACTACCTCTGGGCAATTTCTGCCGACATTGTCAAAAACGGCGAAGAATACACTCTTTCGACAGCCGTCCAAAAAAACTTAAAAGAACAAGATGATGATTGGCATTCGTTTGATCGGCGAATTGTTTTGGTTGACGGGCAAAAAGTCTCAACTCAGGCAGAGCTTGGCAAATATATATCCGCCATTTGGGTAACACCTCAGATGGATCGGATTTTTTTGGGCGGACCGGGACCGCGGCGTTCTTTTCTTGATCGTATTGTTTACAGCTTTGATTTAGAACATGCCAAACGTACTTCAACTTTTGAACACCTTTATAAAGAGTGGTATCGTTTAATTAAAAGCGGTATCAAGGACAATATTTGGCTTTCAAGCCTTGAAGAGCAGATGGCGGCAATCGGCGTTTCAATTGCTGCCGCAAGAAGAGAAATTATCGCACGCTTAAACACGTTTATCGAAAAAGAGCCTGATGATATTTTTCCAAACCTAAAACTGCAGCTTGACGGCATAATTGAGCAAAAATTAGACACTTTACCCGCACTTGATGTTGAAGACTATTATGCTCAAAAACTCTTTCAAAGCCGCTTAAAAGTTTTGGAAAACGATTCGGTTGAAGGTGTCAATAAAACGGATTTTAAGGTTTACTATAAAAAGAAAAACATGCCTGCCGAGCTTTGCTCAACGGGCGAACAAAAATCTTTGCTTGTCAGCATCATTTTGGCACAAACGAAATGTCAGCTTTTAGACAAAGGTTTTGCCCCTGTCCTGCTCTTAGATGAAGTAACAACTCATCTTGATGATAAAAAACGCGATGCTCTCTTGCAAAAAATTCGCGACTTAAATCTGCAGGCTTTTATCACATCAACAGATGAAAAAATCTTCAAAATCTTAAAAAATGACGCTCAGTTTTTTGAAATAAAAAATAACGAAATCACACAAAAATAAAATCGGTGCCGAAACAGCACCGATTTTATTATATTTATCTTAAACAGTTTACTTTCTGTCTTGAACTTTCATCTCTTCAGGCGCTTTCGGCGCAACAGAAATAAGTTCCGTAACAGGCTTATAAACTGTCTGTTCAAACGGGCTCGGAGCTTCCCATGCGCAATCGCAAATGGTCAATCCCAAGCTTCTCAAGGCCGTCTCCGTCGGCAAGAACAAATCTTTACCGGCGTCAGTTTTCTGACCTGTATGAGCAATACCGTTAACAGCACCGTGGCTGTCAATCAAAACGCTTCCGATAACCAAATCTTGAACATTCGTATCGACAATAATCTCGGAACCCTTGTCATCACTGTAACGATAACCCAAGATTTTTCCGCTGTTGTCGATATAATTTTCTGTTCCGTTATCAAAGGTTTCAACGTCAAGCATACCAAGCGTCATAAAGCCTGTTTCGCCGACCTTCGGTAAATTGATATTAAGCGCAAGCGGTGTATACTCCGTCGGTTCATCAAGCATCAACAAAGCTGTGTTTTTGCTCGGATTAACACGAACAATACGTCCGCTTAATTCTTTACCGTTAATCGTTCTGATTTTATATGTATTGTTATCATGATCAACCAAATCGGCCGAAGTCAAAATAAACGTTTCAGAAACAATCAAGCCGGCGCCTTTCTTGCCTTTAACATTTGAAATTTCAACAACCGAAGCTCTGACTTTGTAAAGATTCTCAGGTGTTAAAACATCATAAGGCGCACGCGATGTAATGCACAAACTGTCAAAAGCTTTTGCATCGGTATCAACCCACGTATCATCAACAACGGCACAATTTCCGCCGGAAATCACACCGCCGTTTTCATCAATACAATTGTCAAATACCTTATAGTCTTCGCTACCGCCTGCAGCTTCTTCAACAACAGGACAAGGTTCTTCGCAAGGTTTTTCAATATATTGAATAATGGCCGGACATTCTCTGATGTTTGCTTCAGGACGTGTTAATTCGCATTGCTTAACCTGATAAAGCGGTTCGGCATAACGACATTTAACCGGGTCCAAAGCTCTTTCTTCATCGATCAAAGCCTGACGTTCAGCCGAAAGCTCTTCAGGGCTCATACGAATCATCAGCTGATCTTCAAAACCGTGAGCAACTTGTAAATTGCTGACGGCATCCGCAAATGCAGCTTCAACCAAAGCAATTTCGCCTTGTTCTTCACCCATATTCAAATCAGCATAACCCGTTGTTTCACCTTCCCAAACAATTCTCGTTTTGGAAAGATTTGAAAGTTTCCATTTAACGGTAATCTCTGAAGAACCCGTGCGTTTATCGCTCTTTTGAACGCCTTCCCAATCATACCCGTCGCAAACATTCATAAAGAAGTTTGTGATTTCTGCCGTCAAGATATATTCAGGTAAAGGAGAAGGTGTTTTTTCCAAACACAAATCATCAGGCTTCTTAACGATATTATAACAATCGCCCGTAACATGTGCAAAGATTTCCGAAAAACGCATATCTTTTTCCATGACGCGACCATGATTGAGAACAGCCTCTTTGTCGAAACGGCGACAACCGAAAATGCGGAAACGATAGTTACCCATTTTGTTTTTAATAGACGCACCGTTTCCGAGCAAATTAAAGTCAACATGCTCTAAATAAAGCGGAGCCATGGCACAACAATCTCTTGCCATTGCCTGAACAACATAATCATTGTAAGAAACGGCATATTTTGGCTGTTCGCACGGACAAGCGACAGGTTCCGGTTCACATTTTTCGCACGGTCCCGTATCAATCAGCGGACCATTATCATAACATCTTTCGCACGGACCTGCGTCAACGAGCGGACCGCTGTCATAACATCTTTCACACGGACCCGCATCAAAGAGCGGACCGCTGTCATAACATCTCTCGCACGGTCCCGTATCAATCAGCGGACCGCTGTCATAACATCTCTCACACGGCCCCGTATCAATCAAAGGACCGCTGTTGTGACAATTCTTACACGGACCACCCGGAAACAAACTGCCGTCTTTATTTGACGGCGGGAACCAAGCAGCCAAAGATGAAGATGTTGAGGCTACTGTTGTATAATTCGTTTGCGACGCACCTCGGTTTGCCCTGACGGCAGCGGGGGCGGCAGAACGCGTTGAACCGCGCACGAGAGACGGTCTCGGCTGAGCAGTATTCTTTGACCCGAACCAAGAAAGTTTTGTGCTGGCATTATGACGCCTGTTCATCATCTCACGAACACTTCTGTTGTATCGTGTCGATGGTGTTGCGTCGGCATTTCCCATCGCAAACAAACCAAACACTAAGGCAGCGCTTAAGGAAACAATTAAAAATTTAGACGGCTTAAAATTTTTCATTAAAGTTTCTCCTTTTATTCTTTGCTTAACATTGTTTGTCTATAATTCAATGCTTCAGCTATGTGCATTTTAAGCACCTTTTGTTCATTTTGCAAGTCCGCAATTGTTCTTGCTAACCGTAATGTGCGGTGATAACCGCGTGCCGATAATTTAATCTTATCGGCAAAATTTATCAGAAGCTGACGTGCGTCTGCCTCCAAATTAACAGCATCTTCGAGCAAATCACCCGAAAGCTGTGCGTTGGTCAAAAGTTCGGGAACGCCAAACTTTTCAAAACGACTTTTTTGTATGGCTCTTGCTTTTTCGACACGAGCCAAAACCGTTGCCGAGGTTTCGCCTTTTTCTTTCTCAAAAATATCCCAAGGCGTAACCGGCGGAACATAAACATGAAGATCAATCCTGTCCAAAAGAGGTCCCGAAATTTTAGCCTGATATTCTGCCCCGCATTTCGGCGCCTTCGGACATTCCTGTCCTTTCTGCCCCAAATACCCGCATTTGCAAGGATTCATAGCGGCAATAAATTGAAAACGGGCAGGATAAGTATGATGATATTCAGCTCTTGAAACGGTAATATTTCCGTTTTCCAAAGGCTGTCTTAAAGCCTCTAATGTCGCACGGTTAAATTCCGGCAGCTCATCTAAAAACAAAACACCGTTATGTGCAAGCGAAATTTCGCCCGGCTTAGCTCTTTTTCCGCCGCCCACAAGCGCCGGCATCGATGCGTTATGATGAGGATTTCGATAAGGTCTGTTAAAATTAAGTTCGCCGTTTTTAAGTTCTCCGGCAACAGAATGTATAATACAAGTTTCCAAAGCTTCCTGAGGCGTTAATGGCGGCAAAATGGATGTCAGTCTTGCGGCGAGCATCGATTTTCCCGATCCCGGAGGTCCGACCATCAACATATTGTGAGCACCTGCCGCCGCAATTTCAAGTGCACGTTTGGCAGTTTCCTGTCCTTTAATATCCGACAAATCAAGTTTGTTTTTAACAATCTTTTTTTGTTTTTTGGGCGGAAACGGCAAAGTCTGAACACCCTTAAAATGATTAATAAGCGCAAGCAATGTCGGTGCGGCAACAATATTTTTCGATCCGCCCCAAACCGCTTCACTTCCCTGAGCTTCGGGACAAACAATACCCTTATCTTCCCGAACCGCTTTCATGGCAACAGGCAAAATCCCGTTAACAGGCATAATCGATGCATCAAGTCCGAGCTCACCCAAAATCACATATTCGAGCAATTCTTCCTGAGGCAAAATTCGCATGGCCGCCAAAATGGCGCACGCAATTGCCAAATCAAAATGAGACCCTTCTTTAAGCAAATCGGCTGGCGCTAAATTAATCGTAATTCTTTTTGCCGGAAACGAAATGCCGATAGCCTCAAATGCGGCTCTCACGCGTTCTTTGCTTTCGGCAACTGTCTTATCAGGCAATCCCACAATCGTAAAAGCAGGTATGCCGGATGTCATTTGGATTTGCAAATCAACATCCAAAACCTCCATACCCGAAAATGCGACTGTGTTTATTTTTGCCTGCATATCAGCCTACCACCTCGGAACAAAATCTCCATCGCGCCAACGACGTGTCGGATAAGTTCCCGTCGTTAAGAAATCGCGTTCAGCCATAATTCTCGGCAATTCCGAAACTCTGACGAATCCGTCCTTTTCCAAAAAGTCGGCACATTCTTCTGCCGTATATTCGTAAGAATTGTAACAATATGCAATCACTCTCGAATATAAATTTTCAAGAGCAATCACATCGTGCTGATAGGGCTCAATCATTTGAACCTGCGTAACCGCCTCAGCATCTTCTTCTTTGGTATGCGCACAAGCCGCCAATGCAACAAGCAAAGCGGCAAGGCATGATATTTTAACGTATTTCATGTCCGATTCCTTTTCTTCAAATTTAGGCTCATCATAACTTGAATTTATTAAAATAATATTTATAAATCAGGCGCTTTTATCAAAAAAATAGCATCAATCAAAAATCTTATCCCCATAATTCACAAGCATTTTATTTTTTTGATACGTTTTGATTAAATTTGTTGCACAAATAGACCATAACTTTTTTTGACATCGGACGGAAAAAATGGAAAAACCTGACTTAGAAAAACTTCCTAAAAACATTGAGGCGGAACAAGCTTTAATCGGCGCTATTTTGGCCAACAACAAAGCTTTTGAAAAGGTGTCGGAATTTTTGCTTCCGAAACACTTTGCCGACCCGATTCACGCCAAGATTTTCAAGGTCATTTCAGATATTATCAACCATGAACGCGCAGCCGATGTGATAACGCTTAAAAACTATTTTGAACAGCAAGGCACCTTAAACGATGTCGGCGGCATGAATTATCTTATTAAGCTTGCAGACAGCGCCTCTCCGATGACAAACGTCGAATACTACGGTCAGTTTATTTATGATAAATATCTGCGCCGCGAGCTGATTGACACGGGTTACGAAATTGTCAACAATGCTTTAACCGAAAGCACTGATTTAGGCGCCGCAGAGCAGATTGAAGATGCCGAACAACGCCTTTTTAATTTAGCCGATCTTGGTAACGCACAAGGTGATTTTATTGATTTTTCAAAAGCGCTCGAATCAACTGTCGGATATATTGAACAAGCTGCCCAACGCGAAGACAAACTTTCAGGGCTTCCGACCGGTCTTGAACGCCTCGATAAACGTCTCGGCGGCCTAACAAAATCGAACCTGATTATTATTGCGGGGCGTCCGGCCATGGGTAAAACGGCGCTTGCAACAAACATTGCCTACAACATTGCCGACTTTATGACCAGAGAAAAAAGCATTGATAAAAGAGACAAAGGAGTTGCTTTTTTCTCGCTTGAAATGAGCTTTGAAGAGCTGGCATCCCGCGTTTTATCAACCGTCACACAAACGCCTGTACAAAACATGCGCACGGGCGAAATCAACAATGCCGAATTAACACGCATCATCGCAGCTGCCCGTGAGCTTCAAAACATTCCGCTCTACATTGATGACACACCGGGTTTGACGATCAATGCCATTCGTTCGCGTGCCCGCCGTTTAAAGCGCACCAAAGGTTTGGGGCTGATTGTGATCGACTATATTCAGCTCATTACGGGCTCATCCAAACGCGGCGAAACAAACCGTGTTCAAGAGCTTTCCGAAATCTCGCGCGGACTTAAAATTTTAGCCAAAGAACTTAACGTTCCGGTGGTTGCACTTTCCCAATTAAACCGCGGTGTTGAAAGCCGTGATGACAAGCGCCCGAATTTGTCTGATTTACGTGAGTCGGGTTCTATTGAACAAGATGCCGATGTCGTTATGTTTGTGTTCAGAGAAAACTACTACATCCACAATGAAGACCCGAAACAAAAACAAAACGAAACCGCCGAACACTTCGCCCAACGCGTTGAAGATTGGAAAAAGCGTGATCGTGAAACACAAAACCTCGCAGAAGTTATTATCGGTAAGCAACGTCACGGTCCGACGGGAACAGTCAAACTGTTTTGGAACGGTCAATACGCTCAGTTTAGCAATTTAGCAAACGAAGAGGCCCTGCCCGAACAAATCGGAGGCTAAAGTTTGGCAAAGGACACACTCACATTAAAAAAGGCGACTTCGCCGCAATCAAGGTTCAAAAATCAAAATGTTGAGCCGGAGTTTTGGCGCAAAAAAAAGCTTGAAGAAATGAATGAAACCGAGTGGGAGCTTTTATGCGACGGATGCGGAAAATGCTGTTTAAACAAACTTGAATGCAAAGGCAAAATTTATTTCACGAACGCCCATTGTCGTTTTTTCAACCCCAAAACCTGCCTTTGCCGCATTTACGAAAACAGATTTGACGTTGTCAAAGACTGCCGAAATATTGATTTAAAAGCGATCCG
>JAEEGL010732232.1_pt1 | contig 11473 bp, 12 predicted proteins | sample 9134231 | NCBI WGS metagenome assembly JAEEGL01 (sample SAMN16246548, study PRJNA631951) | gut metagenome | biome: gut microbiome; feature: rumen; material: fiber-attached | host: Bos | place: Iran: Karaj | collected 2018-10
ACGGTCTGCGATGAGCTTGGCCGGATCCTTGAGCACAGGTACCCTTGCCTTAAGGTCTTCGAAGTCCTCGAACGGTCCGTTCTTACGTGCGTTCAGGATGTCGGCGACTGTCTTCTTTCCCAATCCGGGGAGCTCCTCCAGGAGGTGCTTCTTAATCGAGATGGGTCCTGCCTCGTTGTAGAACCTGATGAACTTCTTCGGGTTGGCGTTGACTATGTCCCTTATCACATACTCCAATTCGGAGGATGCGGTGCTGGTGAGGTCATCGTAACTGATGCGCCTCTTGACGTGGTCGATCTCCTTTCTCAGAGCGGGGTCCTTTCCGATGTAGACCCTGTCGTCGATGTTGATGATCACTCCGCTCTTGGGGACGAGTTCGAAGAGTTTGAACTCGGTGTCGCCCACCGCATAGCAGATGGACTCCTTCTTAGCGTAGTTCACGCCTTCCTCTAAGTAATCTAAAACATAAGCATATTCTTCCATGGTAATCCTCCCTGTCAGAGATATGCGGAACAGATGTCCAGGACTTTCTGGACATCGTCCGCTTCTAGATTGATCCTTTCCTTAGAGAATATCGCACGGACGTCCTCAGGGTACTTCGGAAGAATATCTGCGATCTTGTATGAGGTCGTTTCTGTAACGAAATCGAGTTCACTGACCTTGGCGATGAGTTCATCCGCCTGTTCCTTGGTCAGTTTGGCCAGTGCCTGCGAGTGCAGGAGTGCGGCCTTCTGGATAGCCTCAGCCTGAGTGTGAACGTCGGGTTCCTCGGGATCGCCGAATCCTCCTCTAGCTTCGCTCATTTCGGTGAGCAGGTCTCTGACCTCTGCCAGACTAACGTATCTCTCAGACATGCTATCTCCCTCAGTTCTTGACCAGGTGCTCTGGGCGTGCAACTACCATCTTGGTCTTGTTGCCCGACTTGACGTTTACTTCGTACGCTGCGCCCCTCTGTCCGACCACAACGCCTGTAAGGCCGTGGAATCTTGAGAAAGGCATACCCTTGTGAACACTAGGGTCGATGATGATGTTGACCTTCTCTCCCTCTTCGAAGGTCTGGAAACCTTTGGTGATAGGTGAGAGTCCGCGTGCCCTCGGCTTCTTCTTCAAGAGCTGGCGTGTCTTGGTCCTTGTTCCTCTGGATGCTTGCATTTCAATCCCTCATTGATCGTTGATCGCTATGACGTCCAATTCCTCCACGACACATTGGATCCCCAATGCCTCGGAGAAGTTCGGTTTAGTCCTTCCCTCGTCGCCGGACACGAATTCCTTGACGTATGTCCCGGATTCGGTCTCGAGCTTCAGGTCGAACGTGTCCTCACCGAAGTTGTCCGCTTCGATCCAATGGATCGTACGGTTCCTCACCAGGTCGGCACGCCTGTGCTCGACACGCTGAGGTGTCCTCTGGTCCAAGCAGACTTTCTTGAACGATAAGGTCGCCTTAACTACTGCTTCTTTATTAACTTTACCATCGGCCTTTACTTTTACCCTATAAGTCTTGGTGGGTGTGGCCATCTTCACCCTCTGCACTTCCTCCCTCGGTACGAACTTGAGATAATGGAACTGTGCCAGTTCAGATTCGTTCGCTTTCATTTCGAGTTCGTCGAGATCGATGTTGCGCTTACGCGGGTTGCTTATCTCGAGGACGAACGGTCTGCCCTCTCCGAGGCACAACGCGTCGATGTCCTCCCTGCCCATCCCGTGGAAGAAGTGCTCCTGACCGCCGGTCATCTCCAGGGCGACCCTTCCGATCTCCTCCTGGACCGATGTCTGGTACATCTTGCCGGTGTTGTTGCATCTGGGGCAGCCCTTGCCCTTGCACACCCTGCACGGCCAGATGGTCTGGGGGATCTCCCTGCTCAGTTTGTTGTATCTGCCGTAGATGAATATCGGTGAGATGTCGAGTGAGACCTCGGAGAAACGTGTATCGATGCATGCTACAACCTGGGGTACCTTGAACTCCACCGGACGGTGGATCATGGGAAGTGCCAGCTTACCGATCTCACGGTTGAGTTCGGTCTTGATGCTCTCGCTGTTCTCCAGTCCGAGCTCCTGCACGGTCTCCTTCTCGATCTTCAGAGCAAGAGGGTCTACGCGGCTCCCTACAAGGAAGTTATCGGATTCAACGTCGTTGACCGCTTCCGCAACCGATTCGGCGAAGCGGTCCATGAGATCGAAGACGTCATCGCACATCGGGCACGGCGATATGATATCATGGTCCATCCCCTTCTCCTTCAGGGCCTGACGTATCATTGCCCCGCGGCAATCGTTGGTCATGCCGGTACCGAGCTTGCCGAACATCCTGCCGAGACATCTGTCGCAGAATCCTTTGGCAGCGACCTTCTCGGCCTGTTCAAGAATATCAGGTATCCAATCCTCCATGGTATCCCTTCAGAGATCGAAGCCCATCTCGGCTATCCTCAGCCTCGGCCTCTGTGATTCCAAATAATGATAGACTGTGGCGTGCTCGCTTCCGTTAAGTATGAGCTCGACGGCATGCTTCGCGACCGGAAGACTGATGGAGTTACCTATCAGCGCGACGGTGTTGCCGTAGATCGTCATGTAACATCCCGTGAGGTCCTCTATGATCTGCCTCGTCTTACCGCCGGTACCTATCAGCCTTCCCCTGATCCTGGAGAGCTGGTTGTTCCTTCCTCCGACGAATTCCTTCAGATCCACGATCTCGAGGTATTCGTCGTCATCGAACAGTCTGGTCGCACGGTCGGGTGCGAATCCTCTTCCTATCGCTTTGATGACGTCCATTATCTTCAATGCCATCAGGGGATCGGCGTTCTCCGCCTCGTCGTGTATTATGATCTCCCCTTCATCCGCATCGACATCGAAATTGATGCCGGAGATGTTCTGGATCATCTTCTTAGTCTCGCCCTTGGTACCGATGATGGTACCGATCCTGTCCTGTGGGATCCTTATCGACCTCATTGGTCTTCCTCCTCGTCCTTCGCGAGTGCTCTTGCTAGAATCTCCTCGTCATCGATTATATCGACATCCCTGTGTCTGAAGAACCTGTTGACATTGGCGATGTCCCTTTTGAGGAAATCCTTCGAATTGAAATGATCGGCAGTGAGTGCCTGCCCGCAGTCGATCAGTACGGGCTTGTCCTTCCACATGAGTATGTTGTACTCACTGAGGTCACCGTGGACAAGATGTGCCTTCTTGTAACCGTCCACGATGAACGAGACGCATTCCTTGTACGTCATGTTCGGTCTTTTGAGTACAGCATCCTTCAGCTGCGGTGCGGGACCGTTCCTGTCGCCGATGTACTCCATCAGCAGACAGTTCTTCTCGAACTCTATCGGTTCGGGAACGCGGATGCCGTTCTCCATGTATCTCTGGAGGTTACGGTACTCCTTGTTGGTCCAGGCGTAGATGAGCTTCCTCCTGTTGCCTGTGATTCCCTTGAATCTGGGGTCGCCCTCTATGTACTTCGCCCAGCTCTTGAATGTTGACGTTGAAGTCCTGAAGATCTTCAGTGCGAAGGGTTGGTCATCCTCATCGGTGATGAAGAACACATTGCCCTCCTTACCGGTGGATATGGTGTAATGCACCGAATCGATATATCCCGCCGTCATGAAATCGTAAATCACGAGAAGCGTCTGCTTATCGAAGACCTCAGCATCGGTCTGACGTTCGTCACCCGTCCTGTTTGTCTTCAGGGCATCCACGTGACGCTCGAGATATGCGTACTTCTCGTCATACGACGGCAATGGGCATCACCGTATCAGTAAATGTCGAGGTTCTTGGGGACCTTGCCTTTCTTGCTCAGGTTGACCGCCTGTGTCTTGGTGTAGCGGAACCTAACATCGCATTTGTCGGGTTGGAAATCCCATATGGAGATGATCAGAAGGTCTCCCTCTCTGATCCACATCCTCTTCTTGATCTTGCCGGGGATCCTGCCAATCCTTGACATACCGTCCTCGCACATGACCCTGATCTTGGAGGCTCCGAGCAACTGATCAGCTACACCGAACATCTCTCCTTCCTTGATATTGGGGAGACGTACACGTGATACATCCTCCTCCGGACTTTCCATTGGCTCATCGAAGCTCATATTTGCACTCCTTAATTATAATAAAGCATGTTATCGGCCACCTGTATATAAACAATAGGTCAGTTTTTAGGTCCGTTATGGGTATGTGGCAATGCTGACAGCATTAAAACCGCCCCTGCACAATCTTTTTAAATGACACGCAATATGCGCATTCACACTGTGCTCATGTAGTGTAGCGGCCAATCATTCGGCCCTTTCGAGGCCGACACTCGGGTTCGAATCCCGACATGAGCACTCATAACATCTCAGAATTTCTTGAAACGTTCGTTCATCTTCTTGCGGTAGGCAAGACTTTCCGATGTTATTTCTTTCAGATCGTTGCGTGTGACCTTCCTGACCACAGGAAGCTTCTTCTTGCATTGTGCCAGCATGGAGTCCATGAGGTTCCTGTCGGAGCATGTATGGGACGACAGCCATTCTTTATTCCAGTTCTCGGCCATATCGAATACGGCATCGATACCGTAGTCGTAGAACTCCGCTGTAAGGATGGATACGACGATGGGATTGTCGGACATAACGGCGATGTTCGCCTCCTTCACCGTGTAGTTGTCGCCGTTGAATGAGATGGAAAGGCCGTCGTTGTCTTTGATCAGTTCCATGCAGAGGCTGTCGTGTATGTCGTTGCCGACGTATGCGATATCGTTGAAATCGATCTGCATCGCATGCCTTTTGTTCAGAAGTGCGTACGACCTCTCGTTGGCGCCTGCCGTGGCAAGTTTGGATGCTTTATCCGCTATGTCCATCTGCGGAAGGGTCTCGTTGAAGATCTCCTCCATTGTGTAGAACAACTCGGCATCGGTTTTCGATATGTCCTCATCGAATTCGGTGGCAACCGGCTTCCTGTCCAGTTTGATCTTGGATATCCTGTCGGCGATCTCACGCAGTTTCTTCGCTTCCTTCCTTTCGATATCGAAGGAATCGAAATCGATCCTGGAGCCTTCTATCATGCTAGGGGGCAGGTCCAGAGCCTCCGAAACGGTCATACCCAGATGTTCGGTTGCATCCGTCACCATGAATACAGGCAGCAGCGATTTCAGATAATCGAGCGACTCCTTGGCCCCAGGCATTGGAACGATATTTTCCTTCGCGAACTCATATGCCTCATGGTCGGTCAGACCTCCCGCTTTAAGGAAAGGTGTCAGCATCCTCATCCTGTTGCCTATGCCTGCGTTGTTCCTCTGTAACAGGAACGCTGTTATCGCCTCATACCTCGAGATGGCATCATACAGCGCCTCACCGTTCTTGATGAATCTGCCGCACAATCCTCTCATGTAGTTGCCTGCGACGTAGACTCCCTCGCAGGACGATATCATGAACCTCTCGCTCCTCAGTCCGAGGTCCTCCATGGGATTGTACTCTTCCGGCATCCTCATTCACCCAATGCTCTGTCCACCTGTGAGCTGAGGTCGTACGGACCTTCCAGCTGCTTACCGTTCTCGTAGAGTCTCTTATCTCTTATCTCAACATTGCCGTCGGCGAACTGTCTTATCGTCTCTACTATCAGCGGGAGTTCGCGTTTCGCCCCGTCCTCCCTGATCTTCTTGAACAATGGCAATTCTATTCCTACGGTGGACTTGATCTCCTCGAGCGTACTGTTCTTCAACCTCTCGTCCAGGTCGGCCCAAAGCTCATCGTATCCCTTCCCGCGGATCGGGAATTCACAATATGTCAATGCCGCACCGCGGTCCCAGTCCGGGGTGACTATGTGCATCATCGCTCCTTGGGAGTCCGCCCTCTCGCGGATGAGCGTCCATATGACCTCCTGCCATGTGCCTTTCGGTCCTGTCGGCAGAGCCGGATGGAGATTCATGAAATCATACTTGGAACAGGTCTCGTCGTCGACCCACAGCATGTATCCCGCGAGTATACCCAGATCGAAACCTTTGTCTGCGATCCTCTTGCGGATCTCCTTCCCGTACTCGTCCCTCCACTTCTCCTGATCGGAATCCCAGAGGTCCGGTCTGAAGGTCTTCCATGATATGGTTATCAAAGGGATGTCGTAGTTCTTGACCATGTCGAAGAACTGCGCTCTCTGCTCCCTCCTCGGGTTGGGTTCCTCGTTGTTGTCCCAATTGCAGAACACGAATGATAAGTCTATGTCCAACGCTCCTGATTGTTTCTTATCCATCACTTCGCGTAACAGATTGCGGGAACCAGGGCCCCTTCCCGTCGAGAACCATCCGAGTCTGAGCATACCGGCATGATGTGCTTCTCGATATATCTAGACGTCGAATATCACGGTCACCGAAGGTTCCTGTCTGTCGACGTTCAGCATGTGGTAGGTGACGGCCTTGATCTCCGCTCTGGGTCTGTGCTTTTTAATATCCAGGGGCTCACCGTACGCCCTGCATCTGACAATGTCGCCGTCGAAGGATACCTCGAACTCATTGAACACCAGGGATTCGCAGTCCATCACGAAGAGCAGCTCGGACAGGAAGAGATAGAGCCTCGATTCATCGTCCTTGCCTTCGATCTCCACCTCTCTTGTCAACGAATGGGAGACGGATGATGCATCTATCATCTGATCGAACATGGCATAGGCGGCGTTGGCGAAGCACTCCCCCATTGTATCGCCTGTGCATCTGACCATGACATCGGCGGTGTGATCGATCAGTTGGTATCTCATCATGACCGTATCTCATGGCATGGTTATGTAGGTTATCGGTCGGATCATCGTAATCTTGTATGTCCTGTGTCGATACCTTCTTATTATATTCTATAAGAATATACGGCACTCCATGAAGAAAGGGACGCTTGCCTTATTGGTAACAGCGCTAGCAGTTTTGGTTGCAGTAATATCACTTACCACAACGGTATCTGGTGACGATAAGGAGGCGTTCGTAGAGGGCAATTTCTCGTATTACGTATCCGGAGTAGGTGAGGTCATCGCCGATACGTACTTCCCGGACGGATCCAGCGAGGTAGTCGTACCGGACACGGTCACACACGAGGATATAGAGTATCGCGTTGTGGAGCTGTGGGCCGACATAGAAGGAGAAAACGTTGAGAGGGTCGTACTGGGGAAGTACATCAGGAGCCTGTCCACCGGAGTTTTGGATGGGAAGAACATCAAGGAGATAGTCGTTTCCGACGAGAACAACAGTTACGCGAACGATGAGAACGGTGTACTCTATAACAAGTCCATGAGGACCCTGATCAGATATCCGGTCGGAAAGACGGATGAGATATTCGAGATTCCGAGTGACGTATCATCAGTGGATTCGTATTCCCTGGAGGATGCCTTGTTCAAGAAGGTGATCATGAGCGACGGACTCGTCCGCATAGGATATGCGGCATTCTACGGCTGCAAAAACCTGGAGACCATAGAGTCGGATATTGGTTTGAACTATTTCCCGATGTCCCTGGCGATCATCGGGGATTATGCATTCCAAGGGTGCACCTCCCTGAAGGTCGTACACTTCACCGAAACGTTGGAGACGATAGGCGATTCCGCTTTCGAGAAGACAGCTCTGGAGCACGTCGTGATCCCTGAAGGATTGAATTCGATAGGAAGAAGGGCGTTCGCGAACTGTTATTCGCTCCAAAATTTCACCAACACAGCGGACTATTGGGGCAATTTCCATGTTTATGACGGGGTCCTCTACAGTGATCGCGATGGTGTCGAACTGTTGTGTTATCCAGCTGGCAGGGTTGCGGAATCTTATGAATTGATCACCGATACGGAATCCATCGCGTACGGTGCTTTCGCTGGGTGCGTCAATCTGAAGGAGGTCAAACTGAATTACAACATGACGACGATCAGCGAGGGAGCATTCGCGGAATGCAGTTCCCTGACCACCATCGATATCTCCGACGTTTCCTTGATAGACTCATACGCCTTCGAATCATGTTACAATCTGCATGAGATAGAGTTGGGGAAGAACCTGTACTACATCAATAACAGTGCCTTCTCCTATTCAGGACTGAAGAAGGTGTATCTGACAGGCAACATCGCCGGATTCGGGTGGACCGTCTTCTCGGATTGCACTCAGCTCGAGGAGGTGGTCGTGGACGCCAAGTGTGTAGCCGCCATACCGGAGTACATGTTCTCAGGGGATGTCAACCTGAAGACGATAACATTCGAAGGATACGATGTTAAATTGCTATCCCACTCATTGGACATCGGGAACGAGGCCGTAGGTGATGCATACGTGGTTTTGAACGTCCAGAGCGGTTATTCAGTGCCGGCTGACGTGACGAACGAATACACGCATCTCACCATCGTCGGTGCGGACAAGGGGCCGTTCCCTGTAGGTAACCTTGTGGTCGCGTTCTTCTGCATTCTGTTGATTATTGGTATACTCATGTTTGTGAGGGAGGTGTGATGATGAATATATTCTCAAGATTGGCGAAGTCCGTCAGGGACGTGTATGACAACCGTATCGTGCTTATGGCCCTTGTCCGCAGGAACACCGCAGGCCGTTACAAGAGCTCATACGTCGGATTCGCATGGCACCTGTTCCTCCCTATACTCACGATCGCCGTGCTGGTCATCACGTTCACCGCGATAAGGCCCCGTGCGATCCCTGATTTCTGGATCTACTTGAGCGCAGGTATGTTCCCCGTGACTTTCCTCTCGGCATGTCTGAGGGGAAGGGCGGTGACGGGTAATGCCAAGTACATCACGAAGATGAAGATCCCGAGGGAGATCGTTGTATATGCTTCAGCCATCACGGATTTCCTTACGGTCATATTCGCTTACCTCGTGATCATCATCGTCATATTGCTCTCAGGACAACATGTCAACTGGGCAGGAATGGCGATGATACCTGTCGGTCTGATAATAATGCTGTTCTTCGGTATAGGATGCTCGTTCCTGACGTCCACGCTTACGGTCTTCGTCAAGGACATAGGGTATTTCCTTGGCGCGATCATGAGGTTGATCATCTGGATCACGCCCACGTTCTTCCTGGCCTCGGAGGCCACAGGTCTGTTGGGCATAATCGTGTGGTACAATCCCTTCACATACTATGTGGAAGTGTTCCATGACGTCCTGTACTACGGTACCATGCCGCATGTGGAGTTCCTGTTGACCGCTACCATATTGGCGGTTGTGTTCTTCTTCATCGGTGCGGCTGTGTTCTTCCGTTGTGAGAAGAGATTCCCGGAGGTGCTCTGATGGAGGATGACGTGGTGATAAGGATAAGGGGACTGAAGAAGTCCTACAAGATCCTGGATTTCTCGATCACGGATAAGAGATTCAATTTCATGAAGCACACCGAATATCCGATCTTCAACGGTCTGGACCTCGATGTGCACAGAGGGGACATCATCGGTATCCTCGGACGCAACGGATGCGGAAAGAGTACGTTCCTCAAGCTGGTGTCCGAGGTCCTGGAACCCGATGAGGGTACCATAGAGGTCAAGGGAAAGGTCGCCAGCATCCTGGAACTGAGCATGGGATTCCACCCCGATCTGTCGGGAAGGGACAACATCATCCTCAGGAGCGAACTGTACGGGATTTCCAGGAGTCAGGTCCTGGAGCATATCGACGACATTGTGAAGTATTCCGATCTGGGGGTGTTTATAGACAACCCCGTCAGGACGTACTCCTCGGGAATGAGGTCGCGTCTTGCATTCGCGGTCATGATCAATGTCGATGCGGACATCTTCCTTGTCGATGAGGCGCTCAGCACAGGTGATATGGCATTCGCATCGAAGGCATCGGAGCACCTGAAGAACCTGGTCCGCAGCGGTAAGACCGTACTGTTCACATCCCACAGCACCAGTACCATCAAGCGCACATGCAACCGTGCGATCTGGCTGTCCAACTGCAACATCGCCATGGACGGTCCAGCAGATGAAGTGGTGGAGGCGTATGGACGTTCCATCAACGATTCCGTAGAGGACACGATGTCCCTCGCAGAGGGCGGAGCATCATCCGCACAGTACAGACTGTCGACGTTCTATCGTGACGGCTTAGGTGTGGAGAAGGACCCGGAGAAGAGGAGGTATTGGCTGGAGCAGGCGTCCCTTAGGGAACACCCCATGGCCATGGCGGAGATGGGTGACATCCTGATCTCCGAAGGCGATGAGGAGAAGGCGATGTCGCTATACCAACGTGCGGCCGATAACGGTAACTTCGAGGCGAGGAGGAAATACGCCACCATGCAGGGGGACACCCACGAGGAGATAGAGAACCTGCGCACGATAATGAAGGATCTCGCCTCCACGGAATATCCCTACGATCTCTACAATTACGGCAACCTGATGTACAGGTCGGCATTGATACCGGCGGACTATCAGGAGGCGTTCGAATATCTCACGAAGGCGTCGGAAGCCGGATGGCTGGATGCCGATGTCCTGTTGGCGCAGATGTACCGCGAGGGCAACGGGGTGGAGCGTTCCATGGAGAAGTTCGTGGAGAGGCTCACCTATGCCGCAGAAAATGGACATGCGAAAGCCATGTCGATGCTCGCCGATGCATATTACGATGCCAAATACATCAAGAAGGATGCCCAGAAGGCATTCGAATGGTACATGAAGGCCGCTTGCACAGGCAACATGAAGGCACAATACCAGGTCGCTGTCATGTTATCATCAGGTGCAGGCTGCGAGAAGAACGAGGATGAGGCAAAGAAATGGTTCGCAAGATACTCATCCACGGCATTGAACGATTCACGTAAGGTCGCCATGGACACACTGAAGACGCGCCATTCCGACTTCGACATAACCAACGACATGCTGAAATCCATGTCCAAGAGCTACCACACACCGTCCATGGTGTCACTGGCATCGAAGTATGATTCTGGAAAGGGATTCAAGAAGAGCCCCAGGGCAGCCATCGATCTTCTGGAGAAGGCATCCTTGGCAGGAGGCGCTCCGCGCACCAGATTGGCCGACAAGTATCTTGAGAGTGAGGATGAGGAGGTCAGGAAGAAGGCGTTCGGTCTCCTCGAGTCCGCGGCCAAATACGGCGACAATGCGGCCATGTACAAACTGGCGATCATGTACAAGGAAGGCACTCTATGCGAGGCGGATGAGAATAAATATCGCATGTATATGAGGATGGCATCGGAACGCGGTAACAGGGATGCGAAGGAAGTCGTCATGAAATGGGACAACCGTATCAACCGCAGGAAGAAGAACAAGGAAAAGGACAAGGAGTGAACTGATGGTACGTCAGATACGTTGGTGCATGGTTTGTAACCTATTGACAGTTTCCAGGAGATGCCCCGTGTGCAGGAAGGAGGTCTCCAAGCTGAACCTCGATGGAAGAGGTGACCTCGTACCGATGTCCCCAGGCGTCATGAAGTTCATCCGTTCGTCCGTGGACGGCATCTTCGGTGACGGGTGCGGGAACTTACTGTTACCGGAGGGCTGTGTCGGATTCACCGACCGTACCGAGAAAGGGTCAGAGATAATCGTCAACGGCGGTAAGGTCGGTCGCATAACCAAGAACGG
>JAEEGL011534718.1_pt1 | contig 11473 bp, 9 predicted proteins | sample 9134231 | NCBI WGS metagenome assembly JAEEGL01 (sample SAMN16246548, study PRJNA631951) | gut metagenome | biome: gut microbiome; feature: rumen; material: fiber-attached | host: Bos | place: Iran: Karaj | collected 2018-10
GCATCGCGCTTGATAATTTCTTCGGCATACTCACGTTTTTTTTGGGAAAGTTTTTTTGAGTCGTTTAGAATCTCAACGTGAAAATCTGGAGGTAATATTACTGCGCCTGCGACAACGGGACCTGCCAGAGGACCCCGCCCTGCTTCATCAAAACCTACTGTCATCTGACTGTTTTATGCTGCAATCTTTATCTGTATATACTGCAGTTGAATTAGAAGCATTTCTCAGGCTGCTCTTGTAATTATTCGCAGTAAGAGTTCCGGTTGCTGCAAAGAATTCTGCAATACGTCCCTTGTCACCAGAAATCTTAAACGAGTTATTGTTCATTACAACATCACCCTGATTAAGCGAAATAACTACCGATGTCGAAGCAGTAGCATTTATTGAAGAGTTTTGAATATTAATATTTGTGCGCACGCCCGAAATAAACGAAGCATAAACGCTTGCAGAAACAGATGCAATTGTTCCGTACACATTTACAGAAGAACGGATTGCTTCGGCAAAAAGTCCGTTTGTTTCAAACAGAGCTGCAATCTGACAGTTCTTAATATCTAGCACAGAATCTTCAAGCTTAAAGTAAGGAACTATTCCGTCAATTTTATAAACAGCCTTTCCATCCTGAGAAGCAGAAATAGTGAAGTTTTCAATTGAGAAATTTGAGTTCTTTACAATAAGAGAAGCACCCTGCTCAAATTCAAGAGAAGCATCATTTTCGTTTACAAGAAGACAATTTGAAAGAATGTAATGAATTCCTGTTGGTACAACAAGTGTACCTTTTACCCTAAGACATGCATAGCGGCCTTTATTGATTGCTTCAATACACTGGTCAAAGTTTGCATAAGGACGAAGCGCAGTTCCGTCTGCAATAGAAGCGTCTGCAAAGGAATTATAGTAATAATTGTACTGGTCAATAATCACACTGTAGGTCGAAACTGTTCCAATATTTTTATCATTTTTAGAATAGGCGGCAACCTTAAAGTAAACAGCACCGTTTCCTTCGGGAGCGAGAACCATGCTGAGCGAAGAAGAATCTGCCTTCTTAAAATCATCAGCTCTTATAGAATCAAAAATTGCAGAATCCTGGGAATATGTTTCCGAAGCAGAAGAAATTGTATAAGGTTCACTTACCGCATAATAAAGATCACTCATCTCTTCGCCTTTTATTGTAAGGGCAACAGGCTCGCGCGAATAAAAAGTAGCGCTGCTTGAAGAAATAATTGGCGTAGAAGGAGGCCTTTTATTTATAGCAAAAGGCACATTGATTTTTCCCTGATAAACTGAATTTGTATAAAATCCAATTTCAAGAGTTCCCGAAACGCTGTCACCATAGAAGGTATCTGCACCAAGCTGAGTAAACAGCTCCTGATACTGAGAAGAAGAACCTGAAGTTCCGCCTGTAGAAAGCACACTCATTGAATATGAAGCGTCTCCTTCCAGAGCAAAAACAAGGCTTCCGTCGTCACCGGTTGTTTCTTTAATTTGAGGTTTTGGCGGTAATACAAAAAAGTCTACAGGGTTTCCTTCCATATATTCCAGATTCTGCCAGCGGATCATGTGACTAACAGAACGATCAAGCTTAATGCTTTTTTTAGGAAGCTCCCAGTATTCAGAATCTATTTTGTAAATATAATTATCGTTTGTAAAAGTAATTGTATCCCAGTCTGTGATTACAAAAGGAACATCGCGGCGGCTGAACACGCCTGCAGTCTGCGGAAATGTTTTAATAATAAAACGCCATTTTTTGCCACTTGTTTCATCAAGCAGCGTACATGGAATAAATCTTGTAAGAACAGAACTCTGCGAAATTGAAAGATCCCGACCTGTCAAGAAAGAATCAGGCGGAAGTCCAAAACTGTATTTAAGTTCTGCTGGAATTGAAAGAATTGAACCCGATGTATAATTTAAAATTCCGGAATCATAAAAAGAAGAAATAAAAGAACTGTACGAAGAAGCAAGCGCACTGTCGGGAAGAACTGTATATTTTACAGTAGTTTCTTCTTTTTGTTTGCCTGTTTTTGCAATGCGGATTTCTACAGGCCCGTCAAGATCAATAAGAACAGGACCGTCATAAGCAAAACCAAAAGTTTCAGGGTCAGTTCCGTTTAAAGAATAGTAGCACTCCCCTGTCCCGTCTGTTTCGAGCACAAGCATCTGACGGTTTGCAAAAGTTCCTTCGATAGGACTAATAACTTTAAGCTCGCCAAAAACACTGGCAGAGAAAAAAACACTTATTAAAAGAATAATCAGTTTTTTCATTTATATTTTATTTATCTCCAAGGAACGGTTCCAGAACATCAATAAGTTCAGGATCATCCTTAAAATAATATTCTTCAAGTTCTTTTTTAGAAAGTCCCACAAGCTCATGACTCATGTAATGAATCCAGCGGTTTTCGTCCGGAGAATTAATTTCGAACTTGCGGCAGTAATAGTCAGGCTGAATTGGGAGCTGCTCTTTATAATATGTAAAATATTTATAATCATGAACAACGACCTTAATATCTTCGGGAGGCATACCGCGGCTGTTCATAAGAGTGTCTACAAGACAGTTGCTGGTACGGCCTGAATCAAAAATATCGTCTACTAAAAGAATCTTGTCACCAGGTCGCAAGTTTTCCGGAGGATATGTCCATCCGTCAATAAAAACCTTTGTATGCTGGGCAACATCAGAATAAGAACGTGCAACAACTCCTGCATAAAGCACCGGATGAAACTTTTTCTGTTTGGCAATTATCTTAAAATATTCACTGATGATGTTTGCCATATAAGCACCACCACGCAGAGAACAGTAAATTACATCAGGAATAAATCCATCCTTATAAATCTTGTTTGCAAGCTTAAGCGCATTGTTGCGGACTGTGTCATATTCAAGAAATTCTTTAATCATAGTGCATATATTATAATTGATTATGCCACTTTTTTAAAGAATTTTTGCTTTATTTCTCAAAAAACTTCCCTTTGTATTATTATAATTTCACACACTAATTTTGATTTGTCATCTTTTTATTGTGGCTTATGATGATGCAGGCCATATCGGGGAGTAAGAGCTGTTCGCGGATAAGTGACTCAATATTATCTACATTCTGTTCATCCTGTGAAGCAAAAGGTTCATCAAGGAGCAAAAGGCACGGAAGTTTTTTTGATGTGCTTAAGACTTGTGAATATGCAAAGGCTCTTGCGAGATTTGCACGCTGCTGTTCACCGCCGCTCAGTTTATTAGGAAAATCATACGCTTTATTTATAAGATTAAATTTCTGAAGCCAGATTCTTGCAATTGCTGTGGCATGTTCTGTGTCAAGTTTATTCTGCAATGGGAGCATTATATTTTGAATAACACTGATTGAAGTTAAAAGGCGCGGCTCCTGGAAGGCGTAGGAAACCTGTAGGTCTGTGGCTTTTGAAATGTCACCTGTTACAGTAAAGCCTTGGGGCAGCGGGAGGCCTGCAATATAATTTAAAAGCGTTGTCTTTCCTGTTCCTGTTGGAGACGAAATAAAATTATATTCGCCCGCAAATAATTCAAGGTTAAAATATTTTAACAGGTCTTGAGTAGGCGTGGTTATAAACAGATTCTTAATTGAAATAATTTTTTTTACCGGCTGATCCATATACCTGCCCTACCTTTTTTGGGTGAACTTTTTTACTGCCAGAATAAAAAGGCGTTCTAATATAAAGCTCACAACTACAAGAATAATTGCAACAGCCATTACAGTTGATGTTTCAAGATGAACCTGGGCCTTCTGAAGCATTGTGCCCGCCGCATATTTTGGAAGACTTAAAACTTCACCGGCAGCAACAACCTTCCACGAAAGTCCGAACGACGAAACCATTCCGTTTAAGAAAAAAGGAACAAGAGACGGCAGCTGAATGTAACGGAAAACCTGTCCGCGTGTAAAGCAGAAAACCTTTGACATTGCAAGAAGCTTTTCGTCTGTTTTGGAAAATCCGTTTGCAACAGCAGTTGTCATAATTGGCATTGTCATTAGTACACATACAAAAACCGGAACTGTACCTGACTTAAACCAGAAAAGTGCAATAAGAATAAATGCTACAACAGGAGTTGCGCGTATAATTGCAAGAGGCAGTTCAAAAAAGTCTCGTGTAAAAGAAGAAAAGCCGCAGGCAATACCTATGATTGTTCCAAGCACTACAGAAATTGCAAAAGAAATAAATACACGCAAAGAAGTATGCGCAAAGGCAATCCAGAAGGAGCGGGATTTTACAAGTTCCAGGGCCGTAGAAAAAACTTTTTGTGGGGATGGAAGGATGAGGGAGGCATTGATGAACCATGATAACACACCCCATATTAAAATGATAAATAATAATGAGAGAATATATGCTATCACAGTTCTATATCTTTTCATAATCTTTATTTATAATAAAAATTCTTATCTGGCAACTTTCCGCCGATTGAAGTTTCGTCACAGGCAAGGAAGATATTCAAAAGTTCTTCAATCTTCTTTTTTGCATCAGAAGTTCCGGCCGGAATATAAACGTAATTTGCCTTAGGAACAGATTTTGCAACAATTGCTGCCTGTAATCCAAGACCAAAGTCTTCGCAAAGTTTGCCTGCTTCCATAGGGTTTTCTAAAGTCTTAGCAAGCGAAGCCTGATAATCTGCAAGGAAAGCCTTAATAACTTTGGCATTTTTCTTTGCAAAAGCCTTAGTAACAACCATTACAGTAAGAGGATAAACTTTTCCTGCTCCTGCAAACTTTTCGTATTCTGCCTGTAAATCTACTGCTACAAAAACCTTTTCAGATTTAATCTGAGCAACTGTTGCAAATGGTTCTGGAACAACTGCATAATCAATTTTTCCAGAAATAAGCTGTGCTGCAATCTGTGCTGTAGGAATAGAAAAATCAAGAGTTACACCGTCTGCTGTATCTACTGCAATTCCGTTCTTTTCAAGAAGATAGCGGAACATGTAATCAGGAGTAGCAGCCTGACCTGCAACAGCAACTGTCTTTCCTTTAAGATCAGCAAGACTTTTTACAGAAGTATCTGTTGTAATAAGAGAAAGGTTTCCGTTACCGGTAATTGCAAGAACCTGAATTGCGCCGTTTGAGCTGTTGTAAACTTTTGCGGCAACATTGGCAGGCATAAAGCCAATGTCAATTTCGCCCTTAAGCATTTTTGGCAACAGGGCCTGTGGGTCTGCAAACTTTTCTACAGATTCATCTAAAAGATAAGCTGCAGGAATACAGCTTGGACCGTTTAAAACACCAAGCCGGATATTCTGAGCACAAACACCTGTACACAAAAGCAATCCGGCAACCAAAGAGAAGATTATTTTTTTCATAGGAACTCCATGTGTCATTGTCGGGCTTGACCCGACAATCTATCATTCCTTAGAAACAAGAACAGGGACTTTTACTGGTTCTTTTTCTTGTCTGCTAAGTTTGACTTTGATTTTATCACAATTACATTCAATAGTCACGCAGTTTAAGTCCTGATTTTGATTAGAAAGAATTTCTACAGAAAGCGGGTCTTCTATCTCTTTGCGGATAAGTCTGCGCATTGGGCGGGCACCCATTGCAGGATTGTATCCGTGTTCAATAAGATATTCTTTTGCTTTAGGTTTGATATTAATAGAAAGATTCTTGTCTTTAAGTCGTTCTGCAAGATCTGCAAGCTGAATATCCAGAATCTGGGAAACCTGTTTTTTGCTGAGTGCGTCAAATACAATTACATCATCAATACGGTTTATAAGTTCCGGATTCAAAAGCTTTTTAAGCTCGTTCATGGCACCGGCTTTGATTTCTTCGTAAGGCATTACTCCTTCGGCAGTACCAAAGCCTACGCGTCCTTCGTTAGTAATCTGACGGGCACCGGCGTTACTTGTCATGATAATTACAGTATTGCGGAAGTTTACAGTATGTCCAAGGTTATCGCTAAGTTCACCTTCTTCGAGCATCTGAAGCAAGAGGTTAAAAATATCAGGATGAGCCTTTTCGATTTCATCAAGCAAGATTACTGAATATGGATGACGGCGGACTTTTTCTGTAAGTACACCACCCTCCTGATAACCTACGTATCCTGGAGGTGCTCCAACTAAACGGCTGGCATTGTGCTTTTCCATGTAATCAGACATATCAATTCGGATAAGCGAATCTTCTGAACCAAACAGGTATTTAGCAAGAGCCTTTGCAAGCTGAGTTTTTCCAACACCAGTAGGTCCAAGGAAAATAAATGAACCAACCGGATGTTTTGGAGAAGAAATGCCTGCACGGCTGCGGCGGATGGCCCCGGAAATAATGCTTACTGCGCTGTCCTGACCAATTACTGTATTATGAAGTTCATCTTCCATGTGGATTATGCGCTGGGTTTCTGAGGCAGTCATCTGTTCTACAGGGATGCCTGTCATTTCGCTGATTATTTTTTCTATGTCTGCGGCAGCAACAACCTTTGCAGGACGGTTGCCGTTCTTTTCCCAGAGATTTGTATAAAGGTTAAGTTTCTTTTTAAGGTCAATAACTTTGTCGCGAACAAGGGCTGCACTTTCGTAATCCTGATTAAGAACAAGGTTTCGTTTTTCTTCTTCGAGTTCCTTTTTCTTTTCTTCAAGGAATGCAAGCTCGCTCGGGCGTTCTTCTTCCATGATTTTTTTAGCTGCACCTGCTTCGTCAAGAATATCAATTGCTTTATCTGGCAAAACCTTCTCCGGAAGGTAGCGTTTAGAAAGGCGCACGATTGTTGGAATTACATCATCGGCATAAACAACGTTATGATATTTTTCGTATTTTTCTTTAATGCCTTTAAGAATCTCTTCTGTTTCATCAACATTAGGTTCTTCTACCTTTACAACCTGGAATCGTCTTTCAAGCGCAAGGTCGCGTTCAATGTGACGGGTATATTCTTTTGTTGTAGTGGCACCAATAATCTGAATCTCTCCGCGCGAAAGTGCCGGCTTCATAATGTTAGAAGCATCCATTGTACCTTCATTTCCGCCAGCACCAATTATTGCATGAAGCTCATCTATAAACAGAATAATATCTTTATCTTCCTGAAGTTCGTTCAGGATTTTTTTCATTCTCTCTTCAAACTCACCACGATATTTTGTACCTGCAACAACTGCTGCAAGATCGAGCGAAAGGATTCTCTTTTTAAGAAGTTCTGCAGGAACTTTACCTGCTGCAATGCGCTGGGCAAGGCCTTCGACAATAGCAGTCTTACCTACTCCTGGCTCTCCTGTGAGCACCGGATTATTTTTTGTTCTGCGTGCAAGAATCTGAATAACTCTGTGTATTTCTTTATCGCGTCCAACAACAGGATCCTGCTTTTTATCACGGGCAAGCTTTGTCAGATCGCGGCTGTATTCTGCAAGGAAAAGTTCCTTCTTTTTATTCTGAGTTTTATCGGGCTTTGGATTTTTCTGGCTGCCAAGATTTTCATCAAAAACATCAAAGAGGCCGTTTTCGTCACCAAGCAGACTTTTAAATACAGTATCAACCAGAGTTTCGGCGCGGGCCTGTCTAATAGAAGAATTATGTTCGCCCTGAAGTTCCATTATTACAAAGCGGGCATCCATAATTGTATAATCAGCGGCTTTAAAAAAGCGGTTTGTAATGCTTCCTTCTTCGCGGATTGCAGCAAGAAGAAGATGTTCTGTACCAATATAATCATTGTGAAGTGCGTTTGCCTCAATATCTGCAATATCAATCAACTGCTGATAGCGGCGGCTTACAGGAAGAGAATCTAAAGTTGGAGTTTTTGGTTCATCAGAGAAGAATTTCTGTATAAAATCAAGAAGGGCTTCTGGTTCCAGAAGAAGTTTATCAAAAACCTGATAAGCAAGGCCTTCTTTATTTTTAATCATTGCAAGAATAACGTGCTCGGGCAGAAGCTGTTTGCTTCCAAGTTGTCTTGCCTCGTCCTGTGCCAGAACAGAAACAATTTCCTTTGCGCGAGGTGAAAAATTCTTCATTTTGAACTCCAAAAAAAGATATCTGTTCTTTAATTATCGGCAGAAAGGGGTGATTTCTGCATTAGAAATAAATCACTCCGAAAATGGCACCAAGCACAATAATTATAATAGGATGCGCCTTAAACTTAAGCAGCAGGAACACGCAAACCCCGTAAAATGCAAGGCTTACCCATTCAAAAAGGTCTTTCCAGCCTGCAAAAGTAAGCAGTGCATTCCACTGTTCAGGAAGTTTTATAAGGGTAAACATAATAATCTGAACTACAGGAACAAGAATAAGGCCAGTTGTAACCGGGCGCAGAAAGGCAAGAGAACCTTTTACAAACTTGTTTTCGTGAAATTTCTGCAGGAATCGTGCAACAATAAGAATAATTATGAGCGAAGGCAGCGCTTCGAACACAGAAGTAAGGATTGCTCCCGGGATTCCATAAAGGTTGTAGCCTATGTAAGTTGCCATATTTATGCCTATAGGACCAGGAGTGCTTTCGCTTATGGCAATCATATTGTAAAACTGTTCGGTAGAAATAAGGCCTTTTTCGACAATAGCCTGCTGCATAAGGGTAATGGCAACTACTCCACCGCCAATTGTAAAAAGTCCTATATAAAAGAAGGTAAAACAAAGTGCAAGAAGGCTCATTTTTCTTCCTCCTTGTTTTGAGATTCCGGCTGTGCAGTAGTTTGTTCAGGCTGCTGTGCTTCAAGTTTTGCTGCCTTTTTATTCAGTCTTACTACATTCAGGCAACCCAGAGTAATTGCAACAACAATTACAATTACAGACGGAACTTTAAAAAAGAATATGCATACAAAAGCCGCAAGCATAAAAAGTACATTCCAGATATTTTTGATTGTCTTTTTAGCAAATTTAATGATTACAGTAGTGAGCAGAGCTGCAACCGCAACATTTATTCCTTTAAGGGCTGCCTGTACGCGCGGATATTCCGAAATTGAATTAATTGTTCCCGCAAGAAGTGTGATGATAATAATTGAAGGAGAAATAATTCCAAGAGTTGCAAAGATTGCTCCAAGAATACCTGCCTGCCTGTAGCCAACAAAAGTCGCAACATTTACAGCAATAATTCCCGGTGTGCTCTGCCCTATTGCGTAATAATCTATAAGGTCTTCTTCGGTAAGCCAATGTTTTTTTTCTATAAGCTCTTTCTGAAGCATAGGCATCATTGCAAGGCCGCCGCCAAAAGTAAAAATACCTGTGCGGAAAAAAGCAAGATACAGCGACAGTAATTTTTTCATTATTCCATCCTCATTTTTATTTGAATTGTTGTGCCCCTTTCGTGTGGTCCCTGTGCCTGTCGAAGGGCCGTGATTGAAAAATCAGCTCCAATCTGGTTTGCACGATATTGCATGGAGTTCAAACCAATTCCAAAATTATTCATTTTTTCCTGTGAAATACCGCAGCCATCGTCGGCTACAGTAACAAAAATATATTCCTGCTTTTTTTCTGTGCAGGTAGAACAGCAAACCTCGACATTTTTTGCCTGAGAATGCTTCATTACATTATGAAGGGCTTCCTGAACAATTCTGAAAATATTGATTTTCTGAGTTTTATCAAAAACAACCTGCGCCGGAATATCCCATTCATATCGGCACTTAATCTGCGACTGCTGTTCAAATGATGCACACAGATTTGCAAGGCTTCCATTAAGACCAATCTGTTCAAGATCTACCGGATACGAGTTATGGGCATACTGTCTTGTTCGCTGAAGTGTGTCACTTACAAGGCCGGCAAGCTCTTCCATCTGAGCCTTTTTAACCGGACTTTCGAGTTTTGAATAACTACGGCATAGCATTGAAATTCCTGCAAGCCGCTGACAAATATCATCATGAAGATCATTACTGAATCTCTGGCGTTCAATTTCACTTATCTTAAGAACTTCGGCTTCGACCTGCATTCGTTTGTGATCTGCGTCTACAAGCTGGCGGGTACGGCTTTCTACTTCGCTTTCAAGATAATCAGAATAGCGTTTGCGGATTTCATTTGTTTCGATTCTGTTTAAGGTAAGCGCAATATCAACAGAAATAAGGATTATGTATGGGAGCGATTCTTCGGGAGCGTCATATAAAATACAGCCCGTATAATCGTTGCCAACATTAAGATATTTTATTACAAGCGATTTTGAATCTTCAAGCCAGTCATAGAATTTTCCAAGAGCAACCTCCCCTTCCGCATTTACAGGAAAGTCCTTTACACGCTGACCCTTGAGTTTTGCATATACAGGACGAACCATCATATGCTTATCTGCAACAGGTTCATCTGCCTGGATTTTTACAGGGAACTTAAGGATACAGAAATTTTCAACTCCCAGCATTGAAATGTAATAATCTATAATAGAAACAAATTCTTCTTCGCTGTTATCATTGTTCAGATCGCGGCCAATATGACTTGTAATGTTGAGCATCTGTTCAGAGACAACATAAGAAGACTGCATTTTTTCATAGGAGCTGCGGAGAGTTTCAAAATCTTCAACCGATTTTTTGCAGCCGCACGATTCGCGGTAAACAACATGAGATTCAACTGATTTTTCAAGAGGAACATCTTTGCCATTTACAAGATTAAAAATCATATTTACAGCTTCCTGACCAAGCTTGTCTAACGGCTGATGAACTGTAGTTAATGGAGGAATTGTAAACTGTCCCTGCGGAATATCGTCAAAGCCTGTTACAGCAATTTTTTGTGGACCTGTTTTTTTTGTAAGGTTGAGATATTTATAAACACCAATTGCCATATTGTCATTTGCACATACAACAACATCGGGGATGGATTTGTTTTTCGCAAAATATTCTTCCATGGCAAGAACAGCACTTTGTTCTGTAAAACTTCCGTGCAGTATGGTGTAGTTTATTTTATCATCGTTTTTTTGAGCCTGTTGAATTTCTTTTATAAAAAACTGTTCGCGGTTGATTGAATCGTGATGAGTCTGAGTACCGCCAATGTATACAAAGTTTTTGTAATTGTGTTTCTGGATAAGATGTTCAAGAAGTTCTTTTATTGAATCGTCAGTGTGAATTAAAAGAGACGGAATGCCCTGGATTTTCTGGCCTACAGAAATTACAGGAAGGTCGTCCCAGATGCGCGTGATATCTTCTTTTGTTGTAAGCATGCAGTTATCAAAAACAACTGATGTAAGAAGAATTATACCGTCAAGATTAAAATATTCCTTACGCGGAAAGCAACCGACAAAAGAGTCCGGGACAAAGGTTTTATTTCCTTCCTGGAAGCAGATTATCTGAATTCCAAGTTCCTGTGCCCGCTGCTTAATGCCGCGATACAGCGAGATTTGATACTCCTCGTCAAGAATATTTAAAACAAGGCCTATGCGCATAGGCATATTATATAAAAAAATAACAAGAATGCATACATATATAAAAAATGGCTCCCGGTGCATTGTAGTATACGCATTATATCTATGACTTCAATAAGCGGGTCCCAGCGACGGAAAAAAAAGCAAGGTATCCCCCGGCATCCGTGCGCCGTCCGGCGTAAACGCGGCCGCCCCACTGCCGGTCCCCCCTTACTTTCTTTTTCCTGCGTCCCGC
>JAEEGL012497089.1_pt1 | contig 11473 bp, 9 predicted proteins | sample 9134231 | NCBI WGS metagenome assembly JAEEGL01 (sample SAMN16246548, study PRJNA631951) | gut metagenome | biome: gut microbiome; feature: rumen; material: fiber-attached | host: Bos | place: Iran: Karaj | collected 2018-10
GAACGAACTCAACTTCCGGATGCTGATCGAGTATTTCCGTAAGTAATTCGGGACTTCCGTGAAATGAAAAACCGAAATGTTTTATCTTGCCTTCAGCTTTGCGCTTCATGCACCAGTCAAAGCTGTCATATTTAACGTAGGTATCGTAATTGTTTCCGTCCTCGGCCGAATGGAGCAGGTAAAAATCAAAATAGTCAACTCCCGCGCGGGCAAGCTGCTCATTGAATATCCTTTCCATGTCGCTCTTCTGACGCATCTCCCAGGCGGGAAGCTTTGTCGCGAGCATAAAGCTTTCCCTCGGATAGCGCTTAACAAGGGCCTCCCTTGCCGCAACTTCCGATTTACCCCCATGATAAACATAGGCCGTATCAAAATAGTTCATCCCGGCCTGCATGTACTTATCGACCATCCTGCATACGTGTTCATGATCGATCACGCCGTCCTTTTCAGGCAGACGCATAAGCCCAAACCCCAGCTTGGGCATGCTATTAAGATCAATGCTCATAATCCTTCTCCTTTAAACGTAATTGCAGTTACACAGACATATATTCAGAATATCAGAATAAACCCGATCCCGCTTATTATATTCAGTCCTTGGGTATATCATTTTTTGATATTCCGGGGCTGTCAAAACAGTTGCGGTATTATCTGCCTTAACCGCGTATATAAAAACAGACCCGTCTCTCCTCATCTTATCGGGGATCCCGGTCTGTTTTTCAGTGCTTCATCGGATCATATATCACTTTTAGTTCATTCGGATCCCGGGGCCGGATTTTCTTCCTGTGCGGGTTCATCATGATCTTCATATATCAGGATGTTCTTTCCGTGCTGCTTACCGTAATACATCCTTTCATCGGCAACCTTTATAATGCGCTCGGGCTCCTTGTAAGTCTCCTTATACTCTTCAAGTCCTATCGTGATGGTTGCCGCGATCCTCTTGTTATAGAAGACCGTCGGAGTTGTCTCGATAAGCTTACGTATATATTCCATTTTCTTTATTGCGACGGCAAAATCATAATCCTCCATCAGGATAACGAATTCTTCTCCGCCCCATCTGCATATCGCGCAGCCGTGCATTTCCTTTTTGATTATCGTGGATATATGACCAAGGACTTCGTCACCGCAGTCATGACCGTAACTGTCATTTATACGTTTGAAATTATCGATATCACAGAACGCTATACAGAAATGTCTCATCGGATCGTTCATGAGCGCTTCCACGAGAGGTATGAACCCGCGCCTGTTGAGCAGGCTGGTAAGTGCGTCTTCTTTTGCATCAACGGTCAGCTGTTCATTCTTCTGCTCGAGGGAAGTCATCTCGGACTGGCTGGAATAGATATATACCGCGCTGTAAAATACCATCGCAAAAAACATGACAAACGCCGAGAAAATGACTATGACCGTCCGTACCGTATATGAAAGCTCATAAACGGGCTGTCTGCCTGAAAAGCAGAAATAGAGGATCATAAAGAGCGCGAGGATCAATCCCAGTGAGAGTATGATGATCCATCTCATCTTCCCCTTAAACAGAAAGCTTCCGAAATATATTATTATCGGTACGATGGAGAATAAAAAGTCATAGGAACCGCTGCTCCATCCGATAAAGTAAACCGCAGTGATGGCATAAGCGATAACCTCTAAAAGTATGCTGATATAAACAGGCATGATGTGTCCGACCTTACACAGCATTATACAGAACAGATAGACGATCACGCTGAGCACGTTAAAGAACACAAGAGGTATAACATGTGCGAACAGCATCACAACGAGCAGACTCGCGTGAACGATACACATTATCTCAACCGTAAACAAAAAACTGTTATGCACGAGAAAGTGCAGTATCTTGTCTACCGTACCTTTGTTTTTCATTACATCAACACATCCTTTCAAATAAGCGCGGTGCTGAAATATCTTTCCGCGCGGTCCGGCAATACCGTGGCAATGATCTTATCCTTTCCGTATTTTTCCGCCATCTGTTTTGCCGCCCAGACATTGGCGCCGGCTGAGGTTCCGACGAGAAGTCCCTGAACCTTTGCCAATTCGCGTGCGGTATTTATCGCATCATCGTCTGTAACCTCTATTATATCCGTAATGATCGATGTATCAAGGATATCCGGAATAAATCCGTCTCCTATTCCCTGTATCTGATGCAGTCCGGGTTCATCCCCCAGCAGGGCGGATACATTCCACGGTTCGACCGCTACTATCTTACAATCCAGATTCTGTTCAAGAAGATACTCTGCAACTCCCTGCAGCGTTCCGCCGCTTCCTATACCGGAAACATAGATATCTATCTTCTTATCAAGCTGACTTACAAGCTCCACTGCGGTTGTTTTGTAATGCATTGCGGGATTAGCAGGATTCTTAAACTGCTGGGGCACAAAATAATCGGGCGAACTCTCGGCGATCTCCATTGCCTTATCAACCGAACCGCCGATACTGAGCTTGGGATCCGTCAGAACAAGTTCCGCTCCCAGTGCGTGTATGATCTTCTTACGCTCCTCGCTCATGTTTTCCGGCATCACTATGATGACCCGGTATCCCTTTCGTACTCCGCAAAGTGCAAGCCCTATGCCTGTATTGCCGGATGTGGGTTCGATTATCGTCATTCCCGGCTTTAAGAGTCCGGCTTTTTCAGCCTCCTCTATCATGTTTAAAGCTATCCTGTCCTTTATACTTCCTCCCGGATTTAAAAATTCAGCCTTTGCATAGATCTGTAATCCGGTAGTCTGCTCCAAACTGATCAGGGGTGTATTTCCTATCAGATCGAGCACATTAGTGTAATACATTTAAGTTTCCTCCAAAAATTTATGTAACGTCCCGGTCACTGTTTAAACTTGGTGATCGATGATGCTCCGCATCTCGGACATGTTCCTATCCTCGACAGTACCTTTTCGGATGCCAGCAGCCTCCGCTCGGTCATCTCCGCATCCGTGTTGTTGCCCGAGATAAGATCCAGACCGTAATTAAGCATGACTGTCTTATACCACTTCTTTTCACGTTTCAGCTCTTTATACTCGGATTTTGTCATCTGGTATCTGTAGCCGCAGTTCATGCAGATCATCTGCTGCATATTCTGCATCTTGCTGCTGTCCACGCCTGCGGGAACCCCGTTTGCGACACCGTTCCCGTTATTAATAAGCTTTGTCATCGCCGTATCATACTTTGCATCAGGCTGGGCATTCGGCCCTATGACAGGGAAATTCTCTATAAGGGTATCAAAGAACGAATAAGGGGATGTTTCGATCGGCCTGTTTGCAGTGCGGACGTCGGCTGCATTCTCGGTATTTGCGTTATTCACTGTGTTCGCAGTATTCTCTTCACCTGTATCCCGGACTTCGTCGACTTCTTCGATCTCTTCGACAAACTCCAGTCCCCTGAACGCCACCAGCAGCCTTTCGGACTTCTGCCTCTTGGTATATGTCATCCATTCGTTCTCGGGAACATGCGTACAGACAAGTATTATATCTCCGCAGCTCGGGCAGACCTCTTCCAGTCCGTCACCGATCATCTTATACATCTTGCGGCAGAACGGGCATGCATACATATAGTATTCGCCGAAATGCTGCGCCTCATTCACAGACGGCAGCCCTTCGTCGACTGCTTCTTTTATGACCGGTTCTTCCATGGACGAGACTTTTATGACAGGCTCTTCCGGCATAGGTTCCTCCGCAGGTTCTTCCATGACTGGTTCTTCCGGCAAAGGATAATACCTGCGGGGTTCTTCCGCGGCAGGCTCTTCCTCCGGGAAATCCACCATAACAGGTTCCTCAGCCACAGACTCTGCAAGCTCGGGCTCCTCTTCCGGGAGTTCCACCATAACCGGTCCCTCAGCTGCAGGCTCTGCAGGTTCAGGCTCCTCTTCCGGAACCTCCTCAATGACAGGCTCCTCCTCCACGGGTTCCTCCGGTTCAGGCTCCTCCTCCGGAACTTCCTCAATAACAGGCACTTCCTCCACGGGTTCCTCCGGTTCGGGCTCCTCTTCCGGAACTTCCTCAATAACTATCTCTTCCGGTTCAGGCTCCACCTCCGGGACTTCCTCAATAACAGCCTCTTCCTCCACAGGTTCTTCCGCGACAGCCTCTTCCTGCTCGGGCTCCTCATCCGGGAGTTCTTCCAAAACAGGTTCCTCCTCAGAAGCTTCTTCCTCTTCCTTCCTGAGCTGCTCGATCTGAGCCTGCCAGTGTGCCCTTATCTTCAGCTTGGTATCATTTTTCAGTTCCAGCCATTCGTCACGTTCGAAATCCGTCAGCAAAAGCTGCGAATCGCATTTGGGGCATAACGGTATCTCCGCACCCTCGGCTACGCTCCCCAGAAACCGGCAATCCGGACAAAAAACAACAAATCTTCTATCCACGTATGATCTCCTTCTCTTCACACGTATTTTTAATTCCTTAAAACGGAATTCAAATTACTCCAGAATCAATATTACCATGTTTTTCCCATGAACGCTAGGATTGCATTATTAATTTGAAAGGAACTTGATGATTTTTTACCCGGTTTCTTATTTTATTATCCCTAAAGGCATGTTAGAATCAGCCTGTAGGATATTTTTACAGACGGATTTTTAAACGGAGGGTTGATAAATGGAACTGTCCAAAGTATATTTTACTGATTTCAGAACGGTACTTAACGTAAGCCTTCCTGCCAAACTTCAGAAGCTGATAAGAAAGGCAGGGATAGGTACGATCGATATGGACGGTAAGTTCGTCGCGATCAAGATGCATTTCGGTGAGCTCGGCAATCTTGCGTATCTTCGTCCGAATTACGCAAAGGCGGTCGCGGATATCGTAAAGGAACAGGGCGGACTGCCTTTCCTTACGGATTGCAACACACTGTATCCGGGCAGCCGCAAGCATGCGCTCGAGCATCTTGACTGCGCCAACATAAACGGTTTCAATACGGTTACGACAGGCTGCCAGATCCTGATAGCCGATGGCCTCAGGGGAACGGATGATGTGGCAGTGCCCGTGCCGAACGGCGAATACTGCAAGGAAGCCTACATAGGACGTGCGGTCATGGATGCGGACATAGTGATATCACTCAACCACTTTAAGGGTCATGAGCAGGCGGGGTTCGGCGGTGCGATCAAAAACATCGGGATGGGCTGCGGAAGCCGTGCCGGCAAGATGCAGCAGCATAACAGCGGACATCCCCATGTTATTACCGAAAGATGCCGGGGCTGCAAAAGATGCACGACCGAATGCGGTTCCGATGCCATATGCTATGAAAACGGCAAGGCAAGGATAGATACGGAAAAATGTAAGGGCTGCGGCCGTTGTATCGGAGCCTGCGCCTTTGACGCGATAGAAAACGATAACTGGGATGCGCCTCAGATGCTCGGAAGGAAGATGGCCGAGTATACGGCTGCGGTAATAAGCGGAAGGCCGAATTTCCACATCAGCCTTATAACCGATGTATCACCCAACTGTGACTGTCATGGAGAGAACGATGCGCCCATACTTCCCGATATCGGGATGCTCGCATCATTCGATCCGGTGGCCCTTGACCAGGCCTGCGTCGATCTGTGCCAGAAGGCAGAACCCATAAGGAACAGTCAGCTGGGCGATAATATGGCAAGCGAACATTTCCATGATCACGGGGATGTATGGCGCAACAGCAATCCCAATGTCTCATGGGCCGAAACCCTCGAGCATGCACAGAAGATCGGCATAGGCACGAGGGAATACGAGCTTATCACAATGAAATAGGTCAGGCTTTGTCAGTGTCCTCTTTTTTGGACTTATGAAGGTACTTAAGCTTGAGCGAGGTTTTATAGAAATCCTTCGTCGAGCAGCCTGCCCTTCCACCTCCTGCACAGGCGCATGCACACGCACAGGCACACGCACACGAGCTGTGAGCGCATGAACTTCTGTGTGACGTATTTGAAGTGTGATGCACGACAGGAACAACATGGACTCTCATATATGTATTGGGCGAATCGGTATATCTGTATTCGCCCTCTTTATTGTATTTTTTGATGTTTTCGGGACTGAGTGATTTTTCCTCAATTACCTCCTTGCTCTTTATGAAGCTGTGGCCGCAGTATTCACACTTCTCCTTGCCTTCGGCACGTGAGCCGCCGCATCCGGGACATGAATCATAGTATACGATCTTGGTCCTTGTGATCTTCTTGCCGCTGCCGAAATTCGCACGGGCCTGATACGCTGCCTTGCTGATCACGGAAAAGATCACGCCGAGTATAAGGATCGGAAATCCGAAGAAGAACAGGAGACCGATAATGCCAATTAAGATACTGTCATCACCCGAACCGTCATCGATCGTCTTGCTCATGTCGAAGGCATAGGCATCATTCGGATAGGAAACCGTTACCGTAAGCTTATCCCCGGGTTTCATATCCTTACGGCTCCAGACAAGATTACCGACGAGGTTTAAGCAGTACGGATCCCAGCTGTCGGCCTTATCGGCCCTCCATCTTAAGGTCATCTTATCCACGGGTGTCTCGTCAAACCATCCGGGCGTAAATACATATTCGGTATATCCTTCCTTGATCCGGTTAACCTTATACAGATAATCCTGTCTGATGCTGAATTCAAACGTTACCACCTCACCCCTCTGATAGGGCCTGTCAAGGTCGATCCTGACAAATGAACCGTTGTAGGATATACCCTTGATCTCCTTTATATTGTCTGTAAGCGCGGTAAGATCCGTATAATGATCGTTGGGGATCCCGACCCTGACCCATGTCAGAGGACCTTCCGTAACGGAATCAAGGACCTTCCATTCAATATGATATTTCAGAGTCACTGTCGCATCGTCATTTACGGCCGCATTTATCTCATAATTAAGGATCTCATCCAGTATTGCCGCCTTAACATCCTGCTTAAAGGTTAAAGTCAGTATCGCAGAGATGAATATGAGCAGCATAAGGAAAACGAGTGACTTTTTACCATGGTTCTTTCTCATCATCCCATCGCCCCCTTTCGCAGCGGACAAGTGCCCGACATTTCGGCCGAAAATTCCCGCCTTTCCCTGCATCTGTCACTGTTCCATATATCAGCCCAGTCGTCATTTAAGATATCTCCGAGCGGCTCGTCTGAGAGCCAGCTCTGGCAGGGTACCACCTTGCCTCCCGGTGTTATTGCCATGTTGGAAAGGCATGCGCCGCAGGTAGGAGTGTTTATTCCGAGCCTTACGAATAATTCTTCATCCACCCAGCCCGGAGAAGTAAAGCTTATCTCCATCTCATTTGCATGACAGTATTCCACTGCCTCTGTCAGTATCCCGCTTATCTTTTCCCTGTCAAGCTGCAGGGATCCTGATTCCTCCTTCGCTGCATTGCCTGTCGTTATGAGTCCCGAGCAGGTGACATATCTTACACCGAGTTCATGCAGGAATTTAAGCGTTTCCGCATAGTCCTCATTGAGCGTGCACAGGGGTGTGTTGACGCTTAAACTTATTCCGAGGTTTAATGCATTTTTGATCCCCGAAAGGGTGGCATCGTAACCGTCAGCCCCGACCAGTTTGTTATGTATTTCCTTATCATGCGAATAAAAAGTTATCTGAACACTGTCTATCGATGCGGCCTTAAGTGAATGGCAGTATTCCTCCGTCAGTTTGATCCCGTTTGTATTCAGCCTTGTCACGAACCACTGTCCGTATTCGATGAGCTCGATAAGATCATCCCTCATTGTCGGCTCGCCGCCCGTGAACGTTATCTGCGGTACACAGGCCTCCCTGAGCTTATCCATTATCTTTTTCCAGTCATCGGTGGTAAGCTCCGCCTCGTTCGAATGCTCCTGCCCGGCCGCATAACAATGCAGGCATCTGAGATTGCAGTGCCATTTTTCATCCTGCATCATTGACGAGACCATCAGGTCCATCCTGTGGGGCGCCTGCATATAAGGCGCGTATTCGCCGATGCTCATATAGGGAATATCTTCGGTGACAGGCTCACCGTACGCGATATTCCTGAAGGTATCCATTATCGTCTGTATATCCGATTCTATGTACTTTCTGGAAAGCAGCGGAAATATCCTGCGGACCCTGCGGCAGGTGTCCTTTACGATTGTTTTCGTTTCCTCCTCGGTGACCGGCCTCCCGCTGTACTTATTCACTTCTTCTATGAATTCGGAAAGCAGTATCGTCCACGAAACATTGACGGGGATTATGTCCTGTCCGTTGATTATCGCTATCGAGGGACCGATCTCTTCGTCCGTCACCTTCGGCGGGACAAGATGGATCCTTACCACACCCGGCCCTTCGGGATCGAGTGTCGTATGCCTGACTTTCCCATAATTTTCCTTAGCATATGCAAGTATTCTTTTAGACGTATTAAGAATCATGTTTCTGTCCTTTCGTACTGTCTGACTTTTAACTCTATCATTATATCATTAAAATGGTTTATTTGTTACAGTCTTTATCAGAACGTAAAACACGGGTTCAGGATCTCTCCCAAACCCGTGTACATCATCTTTTGTCTCACTCTGTGATCACAAGATGTTTTTTGAAAAATTCATTGAGTAGTTCGTATGTCTCATCGCTTATAACATGCTCGATGCTGCACGCTTCCTTCGATGCCACTTTTTCACTGACGCCTATCCCCTCGAGGACCTTCGTCAGCAGAACATGCTTCCTGTATACATTCTCGGCGATCGCCTTTCCCGAATCGGTAAAGAATATATGTCCCTTGTCGCTGAAATAGATCATCCCCTTTTCGCGGAGTCTCTTCATGGCATTGCTGACGCTCGGCTTAGTTACTCCCAGTTCCCTCGCTATATCAATGGATCTTGCATATCCGTTTTTCTCGTGAAGCATAAGAATGCTTTCAAGATAATCCTCTGCCGAATTGTTTTTCTCCATCTTCATTCCTTTTTGCCGCATGTATAACCCGCCTTAGTCAGATCTTTCTTCGGACAGGCGTCCGCATACGGACATCCTATGCAATGCCTGCCTTTCTTTTTCTCCTTATAGATATAGATGCAGGCTCCCGTAACCGCAGCGAGCAAGATAACGATTGTCACAGTATTCGCTATTAAAGATCCCACATCCATACCTCCGTCAGCTGAGTTTGTATTCGAGAGCCATCTTCTTCTGATTGCTCTTAATGCATGCAACGATCACAGCTGCAAAACATGCTATCGCGATAAGGCCGCCTACAAATCCCACGCCGAAAACGCCGGTCGTTATGAGCGTGCCAAACTGATATACCAGAAAACCTACGGTAAATCCCGTTGCAAGCTGTAATCCTATCGCGCCCCACAGCCACTTTGCAGACTTCATTTCGGAATTCATCGCTCCCAGTGCAGCAAAGCAGGGGGGTGTATATAAGTTAAACATAAGATAGGCAAGTGCTGCAACCTTTGTTATTCCCATTACCGCCGCAACGGCATTGCCTTCTCCGATAAGCTCGAGTTCTTCCGTATCGATAAGATTCGATATTGCATAAACAGTGGCTATTGTCCCGACAACATTTTCCTTGGCTATAAATCCGGTAACGGCTGCTGCCGCAAGCTGCCATGATGCGATGCCTACGATCGGTATGAGCAGGTATGAGAAAGGTCCTGCGATACCGGCAAGAATGGATGTGCTCTCGGCACCCTCTTCAACCGCCTGGAACTTCCAGTTAAATGTCTGCATTATCTGAACTACCGTATTGCAGACAAGAATGACGGTACCTGCCTTTACGATATATGCTTTTCCTCTTTCAAACATGCTCTTTAAAGCAAAGCCGAGACTCGGAACCTTATACTCGGGCATTTCTATGATAAAGAAGCTCTTCCTGTACTTCATTCCCGTTATCGCCTTTATCAGCAAAGCACCAAGGAGCACGAGTACTATGCCGAGCATATAACATACAAAGCTGACCCATTTTGCCTCAGGGAAGAACGCGCCTGCAAACAGGGCTATAACGGGGAGCTTGGCTCCGCAGGGCATAAAGGTCGCGAGCATTGCGGTCGACCTTCTCTCTCTTTCATTCCTTATCGTCCTGCAGGCCATGATCGCGGGGATACCGCAGCCGGTTCCGATTATCATGGGGATTACTGACTTTCCCGAAAGTCCTACCTTCTTAAATATAGGATCGAGAACTACCGTTGCCCTTGACATATATCCGCAGTCTTCCAAAAGGGCGATGAGGAAATACATCACCATGACGAGCGGAAGGAAACCCACAACAGCGCCGACACCGCCGATGATACCGTCGATGAGAAGCGCATAAAGAAGCGGATTTGCATCACCCAGCTGTTCTCCTGCCCATCCCTGGAATGTCTCTATCCAGCCGGCCAGCAGTTCGGAGAGCCATGTCCCGACCGTAGTCTGGCTGATATAGAATACCAGGAACATTATGCCCGCAAATATTATAATTCCCGCTATGGGATTGGTAACTATCTTATCGATCGCATCACCCTTGGTCTTATCCTTTGTAAGTGTCTTTCTGACCTCCGTCTCCTTAACGATGCCGTTTACAAAATCAAATCGCTTGCGGTCTGCAGATTCTACGGCCTCCTTATCGGTAAGATCCACGCTGCCCTGATGATACGGAGCCTTCTGGCCCTTACCTGCAAGGGATGCTGCTGCAGCAACGGCTTCCTTGATGCCCTTATCCGTTGTCGATACAGTGCTTACTACCGGACATCCGAGCTTCTCCGACAGCTTCTTTTCATCTATCTTATTTCCCTTTTTGTCGTTAACATCGCTCTTGTTCAGCGCAACAACGACAGGTATCCCGAGCTCAAGGAGCTGTGTTGTAAAAAACAGGCTTCTGCTTAAGTTCGTCGCATCCACTATATTTATTATAGCATCGGGATGCTCATTTTTTACATATCCGCTCGTTATACTTTCCTCGGATGTGAACGGAGACATCGAGTAAGCTCCGGGCAGATCGACTGCGATTATCTCTTTTCCGCTGTCATTGTACCTGTCCTTTATGGGACTTTCCTTCCTGTCCACAGTAACACCGGCCCAGTTGCCGATCTTCTCATTTCTTCCCGTCAGCGCATTATACATTGTAGTTTTTCCGCTGTTGGGATTACCCGTTAGTGCGATTCTCATTTTTCTCCTCCTGTTTCATAAAATTAAATTTGGATCGCCGATGCCAGCTCCGGATCTATGTTGTACCGGGCATCCTTTATCGACACGACCAGATTTCTCGTCCTGTCCACTACTGTTATGTGTTCCCCACTGTAACATCCGAGCGAGAAAAGAAAACTCTCCATTTCCTCATCTCCGCCCGTATCCACGTTTGTGATAACATACTCTTTTCCTATCTCTGCTACATTAAGGTTCATTTCCATTACCTCCTGATTAGCATTAGCTAACCTGTGACTGTTAAAAATGGTTAGCATCCCCTAACCAAAACTCATTATAGTTAGGTTGTGCTAACCTGTCAAGATGTTTTTTATATTTTAAATTCGACCATATAAAAATGGGGTGATCCGCTGATCACCCCATCCTTGCGTTTAAATTATTATGTCCGGTCAAAAGATCAGAACTTGCCTGCCTTTGCAGCTTC
>JAEEGL012645917.1_pt1 | contig 11473 bp, 6 predicted proteins | sample 9134231 | NCBI WGS metagenome assembly JAEEGL01 (sample SAMN16246548, study PRJNA631951) | gut metagenome | biome: gut microbiome; feature: rumen; material: fiber-attached | host: Bos | place: Iran: Karaj | collected 2018-10
AGGTCAGGGCGTCAGCATTGGAGCTCCCTTGGGATGTCAGGCTTTCGACTTGCTGAAGCACGAACGCACGTTCTTTTTCAACGACCCACGTGCATGGCGTGGCTGGCAGGCTTTCGACTCGTCGCCCGTGGTGGCAGGCGGGTATCTCTTCTGGCCTGGCGAGAATGGATCGCTGTATAAGTTCGAGCGAACAGCCGGTGGTCACTTGCGCCGCCTCCAGACATTGCGCTATCGAGTGAATGGTAAGGCCCCAGGCATTGAGTCAAGCCTCTGCGTGTATCGCAACTATGGCTTTTTCAGTGATAATCAAGGCAACGTTGTCTGTGTGAACCTGAACACTATGAAGCCCGTGTGGCGCTATGATAACCACGATGACAGCGATGGCACCATCGTTTGTCGCGAGGAGAATGGCTCACCTTATATATATACCGCGTGCGAGGTGGACAAGCAGGGTGACAAGGGCATCTGCCATTTCGTCAAACTGCAGGCGCTCACAGGTCAGCTTGTGTGGGAAAAGCAGATAGATTGTCAGCGTGTAAATCTGCCTGGAAAGACGCTTGATGGTGGTGTGTATTCAACGCCACTGTTGGGATCGGGCGACTGCCAGGATATGATCTTTGCCAACATCTGTCGTAACGGTGCCTCGGCCAGTCGTGGCGAACTGATGGCACTTTCTACGCGTGATGGCAGCCTAAAATACACCGTGCCCTACGGCAACTTCTGTTGGTCGTCGCCAGTGAAGCTGCTCAATGAGCAAGACCGCATGTTTATCTTCACGGGCGATGCCAGTGGCTATGCCTATCTCATCGAGGGAAAGAGCGGTCGTGTGATTGCCAAGAAGTTGATAGGTGCCAATTTCGAGTCGTCGCCCATCGTGGTGGGCAATGCAGTGGTGGTGGGCTGTAGGGGCACCATGATTAATAAGTTTATTATCAAACAGAAAGGAGAATAAGCCTATGATGAAGCGATGTGTGTTAGTATGCCTGTTGGCACTGAGTGTGCTGTGTAACTATGCGCAGTACGACCTGGTATCGGCCAAGAAGAACGTGATTCCAGGTGGTTATAACTTCTGGTTGTACACCCCTGAGGACTACTACTACTCTCAGGAATCCACACCGCTCCTTGTCTTCCTTCATGGTGCCAGCCTTTGTGGGCGCAATATGGATCGCGTGCTTCGCTATGGCACCATCGATGCTATCAAGCGCGGACTCGACGTGCCCGCTCTTGTGGTGGCACCCCAGAATCCGGGTGGTGCGTGGAGCCCTCGCAAGCTGAACGACATCCTAGAGTGGCTCGATGCAAACGACTACACCTACGACCACCAGCGGGTCTATGTGATAGGCATGAGCCTTGGAGGCTACGGCACCATGGACTTTGTGGGCACCTATCCCGATAAGATTGCGGCTGGCATGGCCCTCTGTGGTGGTTGCTCGCTGAAGGACCAGACAAAACTGGGCGAGGTGCCTCTGTGGATTATCCACGGCACAGGTGACCGCGCTGTGTCTGTAAAGGAGTCGCAGAAGGTTGTTGACGGGCTAAAGCGCAATCGACTGACGCAGCGCCTGCGCTACGACTGGATTCGTGGTGCATCGCATGGCGCCCTGTCGCGTTACTTCTATTCGCAGAAAACCTACGAGTGGCTCTTCTCCCATCGTCTGGGTGATGTAGGGCGCCCCGTGGAGCGCAGTATCGACATCACGCAAGGTGACCTGCAGGAGGCCTACCGCAAGATGCAGAAGCGCGTGGATCAGTTGGAGTTTGAATAGCTAGCTATAGAAGCTATAGCGACTGTAGAGGCTATTGTAAAGAAAGAGAAAATGCAAAACTTAAATATTTAATATGGGAAAAGTAATTTTAACGGGCGACCGCCCCACAGGAAAACTACATTTGGGCCACTTCGTTGGCTCGCTTCGCCGCCGCGTGGAACTGCAGAACGCTGGCGACTACGACCGCATGTTTGTGTTTATGGCCGATGTGCAGGCCTTGACGGATAATGCCGATAATCCAGAGAAGATTCGCAACAGCGTCACACAGGTGGCTCTCGACTATCTCTCTGCTGGGCTCGACCCCAACAAGTGTACACTCTTCATCCAGAGTCAGATACCAGAGTTGGCCGAACTTACCACCTATCTCATGAACCTCATCACTGTGAGCCGCGTGCAGCGCAACCCCACGGTGAAAACAGAGATTAAGATGCGTGGCTTTGGCGGTGAGAGCATCCCTCTGGGATTCTTCTGCTATCCCGTGTCACAGGCAGCCGATATCACTCTCTTCAAGGCTACTACTGTGCCTGCTGGCGAAGACCAGGAGCCCATGCTCGAGGTGACGCGTGAGCTCGTTCGCCGCTTCAACAACATCTATGGCGAGGTGCTCGTCGAGCCCGAAATTCTGCTGCCCGAGAACCTCACGGCACGCCGACTGCCCGGTACCGACGGCAAGGAGAAGATGTCGAAGTCGCTCGGCAACTGCATCTACCTCAGCGACCCCGCCGACGAGGTGTGGCAGAAGGTTCGCTCCATGTATACCGATCCGACTCACATCAACCTCAACGACCCGGGACACGTCGAGGGCAATGCCGTCTTCACCTATCTCGACGCTTTCTCCACCGATGCCCATTTTGCCGAGTTCTGGCCTGAGTACAAGAACCTCGACGAGCTGAAGGACCACTACCGCCGCGGTGGCCTGGGCGACATGAAGTGCAAGAAGTTCCTCAACCAGGTGCTCAACCAGTTCCTCGAGCCCATGCGCCAGCGCCGCCACGAATTCGAGCAGGACATCCCCGAGGTCTACAACATCCTGCGCCGAGGCACCGAGCGCGCCCGCGAAACTGCAGCCCAGACGATGGACGAAGTGCGCCGCGCCATGCAGATCGACTACTTCAACGATCAGGAGCTCATCCGCCAGCAGGCCGAGCGCTTCGCAAGGAAGTAAAAGGGAGCCTCCCCCCGACCCCTCCAACTGGAGGGGAGAGAGTCCACCCCTTCCTTCCCAAAGGGAGAAGGTTTGAATAGCCACAGGGGAAGTTAGAGGCGCAACCACGATGTAGGTACAGGCTCCCCGTCTCTGGCCGTTGTTTCAGGCCTTTGGTTATTAAGTCGGAAAGAAATTATCGTCATTGGCATGATTCCTTTCCGATTTTTTTGTTGTCCAACAACGCCCCCATGCACGAGGTCACGCCGAGCGTTGTGGCAATAGCCGTCTGGCTGACGGTGAAGTGAAGCAACGCGGGAACGACTCGACGGCCCAACTACTCCACACGCGAGCGGCCCTTGAAGACGTACTTGTAGTTTTGGTTGACGATGGCTCGCAGCAGCAGGTCGCCCTTGTAGGCACTGTCGGCCATGTAGTCGGACGAGACGATACCCCAGCGGCCAGTGGAGTTCGTGAACACCTGTGAGTCCAAGATGGCTTGGTTGACGACGGGGGCAGTGGTCCTGATGTAGCTGCCGGAGTTGAGGATCCTATAGGCCACGTTCGTCGTGTTCACGTAGATGAAGTTGGGGTTCGTCTCGTTGGGCACGATGTGGTCGTTGAGCAGTTTCTCGATGTTGGCAATGCGTGAGGAGGCGTAGTCGCTCGAATAGGCGTATTCGTCCTGATAGTACAGCGTCCACGGGGTGGTGCCGTTGGAGTCGCTGCCCCTGAACACGGTCTTGGGGTTGAAGCTGCTGCCCCAGCCGCATTTGCCGCAGAGGTCGGTGGCTGCCACGTTGTCGCGCGAGATGACGACCATCTTCCCGCGGCAGTCGTCGAGCGTCATGTTGTTGTCGATGACTTTGATGTGGTCGGCCACGTTCTGCAGACAGGCAAGTACGGCACTGCGCCAGGCGTCGAGGCTGTTGTCGTCCTCCTCGTGCATCAGGATGAACACGGTTTCCGAAGGATGGGCGCTCAGGAACGAGACGACGTCGCTGAGGGCCGTCTTGAAGAGCACGTTGCTTCGCGACGATCCGTGATAGATGTACATGTTGTCGGCCGTCGTGCTGCTGGTTGCATAAGGCCGGAGGTCGAGCGAGCGCACGCCCGAGGCAAGCAGTTCGCCAATGGACAGGCTCTGACATTCGGTGGTGTTGGCTGCCATTCCCTTTGTGGCCGCGTCGTGTGCGCCGGGCAGGCTGAGGAACGTGAAAGGCACGTTGCCGGGAATGGTCGACAGCCAGAGGTTCTGCGCTGTGGTCTGCGTGAAGGTCAGGGCATTCGGCCGACCGGCGGCTATGTCGGTGTAGTCTTGGCTGTAGAAACGGCCGTCGGCAGTCTGGATGGTCACCTTCACACCTTGCTGCAGGCTGACAGGTCGCAGATAAGCTGTGTAGGTGCCTTCAGCACCGTCGGCCCTCACGCTGACGACGTCGCTCTCCTGACTGCTGGCGTAGCTTGTGGCATTGCCGGCGGAATAGGCATAGAGCAGTTCGTCGCCGCGCCGGTTGACAGTCATGGGGCCAGCGATGGCGGTTTTGTCGAGAGCGTAGATGCTCACACTGGTCACATCGGCGAGGCTGGTCGAAATGTTCAGCGTGGTCACCACGTCGGTCATGTCGTAAAGAGCCGACACGTCGGCACCCGTCAGCGTGCTGACGGCCTTGCGGAGCATGTAGGCAGCACCTGCGGCGTTCTCCTGAGCTGACTGGCGGGCATAGACCATAGCATCCAGTTTGGAATACTTCCAAGTCAAGTCGATGGTCTTGGCTTCGGCCTTGCCCAAGATGATGTTGACGAGTGCCGTCACGTCGGCAATGGTGATACTGCCGTCCTCGTTGATGTCGGCAAGATGCTCTTTGCCGACGTTGCTTTTACCCAGAATGACGTTGACGAGTGCCGTCACGTCGGCGATGGTGATCGCCCCGTCCTCGTTGACGTCGCCGATGGTGTAGAACAGTTCGGAGGGAATCGGCCTGACGCACTTCAGCGACTGCACCTGCAAGGTGAGCCAGTTAGGTCCCGTCTGGTCTTGGTTCAGCCAGATGTCGAGCGTTCCGTTGCTCACGGCGATGTCGTTCAGCGTGATGCGGTCGAACTTGCTGAGAGCCTCTCTGTTGTAGGCAGGCACGCCGTGCTGGCGGTCGTTGGCATGAAGCGAGGCGTAGGCGGTGCTACCCTCGGAGAGGACGTTGTTGACGTTGTCGCGTCCCGACGTACTCGAGACGCCCACCAGCATCGTCAGCGAGTAGAGACCGTCGGGCAGTCCCGTGAGCTGCTGCCCCAACTGTCGTCCAGTGGGCAGGCTGGCGCCCCACTGAAACACCTCACGGGCGGTCACTCCCTCGGCAGTGTAGTTGCCGGAGCCTTCCCAGCCGCCTGTGTCGATGAGACTGGTCATGTCGTCGGCCATATATCCACGAGGCAGCTGTTCAATCTTCACGTAGTCGACAAACAGCTTTGGCGAAGCCGCTGAGCCCACGTTGGCACAGGTGTAGCCCAGATGAATTTTGCCGCTTGTTGCCGAAGGCAGGTTCAGATAGACGACAGTTTCTGTCCATTCGCCCCTGTAGAAGTCAACGTCGGCGTAGTGTTCAGTGCCATCGTCGGCGATGAAGCCCATCGTGCTTGAATAGTTGGCAATGATGTTGGTGCCCGCGTTGTAGACCATGAACGAGATTCGGAACAGCCCTTGCGGCAGGGTGACGGGCTGACTGTAGCCCACGCTGTAGGTCCAGCAGGTGGCCAAGCCCAGTGCGCCGCCCGAGTCGTTGCCCTCGGCATCGGCATCGGGCGCCACGTAGCCGCCACCCGAGAGCCCGTAGCCTGAGCCAAAGCCGAAAACTCCGCCCGCCTTTGCATCGCCAGTGGCATCAGGTGTCCAGTGGCTGACAGGCTGGCAGCTGCTCACGCCGCCGTTGGCGTTTGCATCGTTGGCATAGGTATAAACAATTGAACTTACAAAATCTGCAGTGTTGTCAAATCCGGCATTCGTCAAATATTGGTCGGTGACGTCGGACTGGGCTGTGGCTGACAGGTGGGAACACAGCAGAAGAGCAATCGTGATGAATGTCGTCAGGGCATTTTGCTTCATGGGGCAGTATTTGAAAATTACAATTAAGATAGATTTAGGCCGCTAAGTTACAAAATAATTCTGTTTCGGCAGTCCTTTTCGTATAATTTTTGTACTTTTGCAGTTGAAACTTGAAACTAGAAACTCGGAACCCTGAAACTACATATATGCTGAAGACGCTCTACCGACAAATAGGACAATACAAGTGGGCAGCGGTGCTTACGCCCCTGTTCACAGCTGCTGAGGTGGTGATGGACGTGCTCATCCCCTGGGTGACGGCATCGCTCATCGACAAAGGCATCAACGCGGGCGACATCGCTCAGGTCTACCGCTACGGCGGGCTGATGCTGCTGCTGGCGCTGGTGAGTCTGGCGCTGGGCATTATGGCCGGAAGAAGTTCGGCTGTGGCATCGACGGGCTTTGCAGCCAACTTGCGCAAGGCGATGTACAGAAACATTCAGCGCTTTGCGTTCTCCGACATCGACAAGTACTCTACATCGGGTCTGGTGACGCGTATGACGACCGATGTGCAGAACCTGCAGCAGGCTTTCCAGCAGATATTGCGCGTGACGGTTCGTGCTCCGTTCCGACTGGTGTTGTCGGTGGTGATGTGTCTGGTCATCGACCCGCGGCTGTCGCTCATCTTCATCGTGGCGATGCTGGTGCTGGGCGTGTCGCTGTGGCAGATCATTTCGCGCGTGTCGCGATTGTTCCAACAGGTGTTCGAGAAGTACGACGCCCTGAACGAGAGCGTGCAGGAGAATGTGGCCGGCATCAGGGTGGTGAAGGCCTTTGTGCGCGAGCAGTTCGAGAACGAGAAGTTTGCCCGTGCTGCCGAGGCTCTGTACAAGCTGTATGTGCGGGCCGAGAGTCTGATGGCGCTGAACCACCCCGTGATGAATATGGTGGTCTACGGCTGCATGATAGCCCTCTCGTGGTGGGGTGCCCACTTCATCGTGGGCGGTACGCTGACCACAGGCGAACTGACGTCGCTCTTCACCTACGTGATGTCGATTCTGCAGGCGCTGATGATGCTCTCGATGATCTTTGTCATGCTGACGCAGAGTGCCGCATCGGCCAAGCGAGTCTGCGAGGTCATCAACGAGGAACCAGACATCGTGAACCCCGAGAACCCCGTGATGGAGGTCGCTGACGGCCGGGTGGAGTTCTGCGGCGTGAGGTTCGACTATCAATCGAAACAAGCAGAAGGGCATTCTGCTCCCATTCCTCTAAGGGAGGGGCAAGGGGGAGAGTCTCCTTCCTCCCGTCGCTCAGCTCTCTTCAACGTCACGTTCAGCATTGCTTCGGGCGAGACCATCGGCGTGATTGGCGGTACGGGTTCGGGCAAGTCGACGTTGATCAGCCTCATCAGTCGTCTCTATGATGTTGGTCAGGGGACCGTCAGTGTGGGCGGTCGCAACGTGAAAGAGTATGACCTGAAGATCTTGCGCCAGGCCGTTGCTGTGGTGTTGCAGCAGAACACGCTGTTCACGGGGACGATACTCGACAATCTGCGCTGGGGCAGGGGCGACGCCTCGTTGGAAGAATGTCGCGAAGCGTGTCGCATGGCTCAGGCTGATGGCTTTATCATGGAGATGCCCGAGCAATACAACACCCACATCGAACAAGGAGGAACGAACGTCAGCGGCGGACAGAAGCAGCGCCTCTGCATCGCCCGCGCCCTGTTGCGCCGACCGAAGATACTCATCCTTGACGACTCTACATCAGCTTGCGATACGGATACTGACCGGAAGATTCAGCAGGCGTTCCGTTCGCAGTTGCCCGGCATGACGAAGATCATCATCGCACAACGCATCTCAACAGTACAGCACTGCGACCGCATCCTCGTGATGGAGGGCGGTCACGTGACCGGCTTCGATACGCATGAGCGTCTGCTCGAGAGCAACCAGTTCTATCGCGAGGTGAACGATCTGCAGAGCATGGGCAGCGGTGACTTTGATGGGCCTCATCCCAATTCCTCCCCAAAGGGTGCTGATTAGCCGCAGCTTCCACTATAGCTCGGCGTGTAGCAACACTCAAATAAATCGTAAAATCGTCAATCCGTAAATCGTCAATCAACATAATGCGGCAACCTAATTTCAACAGAAACGGAGGACCTGGGCCACGGGCTCAGGCAGGCTTCCAGAAGATGAGCAAGGAACAGCGGTCGACTCTGCTTCGACTGCTTCGGCTGGTGATGAAGCACTACAAGTGGCTGGTGCTGACGGTGCTGGCGTGCATTGCCATATCGTCGGTCACCTCGCTGGCATCGACGCTCTTCACACGAACGCTCATCGACGACTATGTGGTGCCGCTCACGCAGGTTGACAACCCCCAGTATACATCGTTGCTGCAAGCCCTTTTCAAACTCGGTCTCGTGCTGTTGCTGGGCGTCATCTGCTCCTATACCTACAACCGGCTGATGATCTACGTCTCGCAGGGCACTCAGTTGCGACTGCGCAAGCAACTCTTTGAGCGTATGGAACGATTGCCGCTGAGTTACTTCGACTCCCATTCGCACGGCGAGATGATGTCGACCTACACCAACGATGTCGATTCACTGCGGCAAGTCATCTCTACGAGTATGGCCCAGGTGTTCAACTCGCTCATCACCATCGTCGTCACCTTCACGTCGATGATTGTGCTCAGCATACCCCTTACCTTCGTGAGCATCTTCATTGCCGTGCTGATGTCCATCGCAACGACAAAACTCGGTTCGTGGTCGCGGGGCTACTTCCGCACTCAGCAGGAATCACTTGCGGGCGTAAACGGCTTCATCGAGGAAATGATGACGGGACAGAAGGTGGTGAAAACGTTCTGTCACGAAGAGCAGGCTATTGACGATTTCGAACGCATCAACGAACAGCTGCGCTCGTCGGCTTGTAATGCTAACCGCATTGCCAGTATTGTGATGCCTGTCAACGGCAATCTCGGCACGCTGGGCTATGTGCTCATCGCTGTGGTGGGAGCCTCATTGGCCCTTGGTCATTTTTCATTTTTCAATTACCAGTTTTCAATTACCCTCGGCACAATTGTCGCTTTTCTGCAGTTGAACAAGAGTTTCACGCAGCCTATCTCGCATGTGTCGCAGCAGATTAACTCGGTGCTCAACGCATCGGTGGGTGCCGAGCGCGTGTTCCGCCTGATGGACGCTGAACCTGAGGTGGACGACGGAACTGTGACGATGGATGAGGGGAAGTGGATGACGGATGAAAATGTTGCGGTAAAAGAGGTTCTGGGCGATGTTGACTTCCGACATGTAGACTTCGGCTATGTGCCCGAAAAACAAGTGCTTTTCGACATCAATATCAATACTTTACCTGGCCAGAAGATTGCTTTTGTGGGTGGAACGGGCGCAGGTAAGACTACTATCATCAACCTCATCAACCGCTTTTATAATGTCGGGAAGGGCCATTTGCTTTATGACGGCATCCCAGTGAACGACATCCGGCTGGAGTCACTGCGGCGCTCAATGAGCATCGTGCTGCAGGAGACTCACCTTTTTACTGCAAGCGTGCTTGACAACATCCGTTATGGGCGACTCGATGCAACTGACGAAGAGTGCCGTGAGGCTGCCCGGCTGGTTGGGGCAGACGACTTCATCCTGCGTCTCGCAAAAGGATACGAAACAATGCTCAGCGGCGATGGCGGCAATCTCTCGGCAGGCGAACGCCAGCTATTGGCCATCGCGCGTGCAGCTGTGGCAAATCCGCGTGTTCTTATTCTCGATGAGGCTACTTCGAACATCGACACCCACACCGAGCAACTTGTGCAACGAGGCATGGACTCCATCATGAAGGGGCGTACGACGTTCGTCATCGCCCATCGTCTCTCTACCGTGCGCAATGCCGACCTCATCGTAGTGCTCGACCATGGGCGCATTATTGAACAGGGCTCGCACGATGAACTGATTGATAAGAAGGGAAAGTACTATCAACTCTATACTGGCGACACGTCGCTGCTCTCATGAACATTATTGACCTGATTATCTTTTTCGTCTTCACAGGCGGCATCGTGCTGCTAGGTGCCTCATTCTATAGCCGAAAGGCAACGGCCGACGACTTCACTTCAGCAGGACGCTCGCTGCCAGGCTGGGTTGTAGGCATGTCGATATTCTCGACCTATGTCAGCAGTATAAGCTATCTTGGGTATCCCGGCAAGGCTTACGACTCTAACTGGAATGCTTTCGTGTTCAGTCTCTCTATCCCCATTGCTTCTTGGGCTGCAGCAAAGTGGTTTGTGCCGTTCTACCGGAAGCAGACCAGCGTCTCTGCCTATTCGTTTCTGGAAGAGCGCTTCGGGCTTTGGGCGCGTTGGTATGCGTCAGCGTGCTATCTGCTCACACAGATTGCCCGCATCGGTACAATTGTCTATTTGTTGGCATTGCCCATGAATCTGCTGTTGGGGTGGGACATACGTCTGGTCATCGTCGTGACGAGCGTTGCTATTATGATTTACTCTATGCTCGGCGGCGTGAAAGGAGTCATCTGGGCCGATGCCATTCAGGGCTTCATCATGATTGGCGGCGCGCTCATCTGCCTTTTTATCTTGTGGTTCTCGTTTCCCGGAGGCCCCGTTGAGTCGGTGCGCGTAGCGTGGCAGGCCGATAAGTTCTCGCTGGGATCATTCTCGTTTATCACGTTGGGCGAGTCGACGTTTTGGGTTTGCCTCATCTATGGCATCTTTACTAATCTGCAGAACTACGGCATCGACCAGAACTATGTGCAGCGCTATCATGCAGCCAAGAGCGATCGTGAGGCTCGTTTCTCGGCCCTCTTCGGCGGCTATCTGTTCATTCCCGTCTCAGCCGTATTCTTCCTCATCGGAACTGCACTATGGAGCTATTACAATGCAGGTTCCTCTTCTGCCCTTGCTTCTGCGGTTGGAGGGCTGAAGGGCGATCAGGTGTTTCCATACTTCATCGTTAATGCCCTGCCCACAGGCCTCACGGGCCTCCTCGTTGCCAGTATCTTCGCTGCAGGTATGAGCACTGTCTCTACCAGTATTACATCGGGAGCAACGGTAGTGCTGAGCGATTTTTACAGAAGGCAGCGAGGTAGTCTTCTGGTGCTCCGACTTTCGAGCCTTGTCATTGGCGTGCTCGGCATACTGATTTCGTTGGCATTGGTCAATGTCGACAGCATTCTCGATTCGTGGTGGAAACTGTCCAGCATCTTCTCTGGTGGCATGCTTGGTCTGTTCCTTTTGGGCTTCATTTCGCAGAAGGTTCGCAACGTAGATGCAGCCATCGGTGTTGTTTGCGGTTTCCTCATCATTGCTTGGATATCTCTTGGGAATAGTGGTATTCACGAGTATCTCGCCATTGTCTTCGGAACTATCATTATCTTCCTTGTCGGATTCCTGATGGCTAAGTTGATTCACGCAAAGAAACGATGAAAGTCAGCAACTGGGATAGGGAGATTCTGCAATTGGCAGTACCGTCGATCGTGACAAACGTTACGGTTCCGCTGTTGGGACTTGTCG
>JAEEGL013824344.1_pt1 | contig 11473 bp, 25 predicted proteins | sample 9134231 | NCBI WGS metagenome assembly JAEEGL01 (sample SAMN16246548, study PRJNA631951) | gut metagenome | biome: gut microbiome; feature: rumen; material: fiber-attached | host: Bos | place: Iran: Karaj | collected 2018-10
TATAACGACAAGATCGAAATTAAGACGTTTAAGGGAAACAGTTCTCTTAGGCGTCTTTTGTCTTTATGCAATGACATAGCGATCGCGACCATAAGCTCTGGTTTACCACTTAAGAAAAAGAAAGGAGAAGATATGGTAAACGCGGAAACTATCCAGAGCGAAAAAGGGCTGCGAAATCTTATAGAAAGGAATTTGAGAAAAGAGATCCATCCTGGTACGAAACCTTCCATCGATTTTATTTATAAGATCCTGGAAGATGCCAATAAAGATGGTCTCGATTATGACGTGAGCGATATGTATAATTCAATTCTTGCTTTTGCAGCTGCGAGTTCGCATCAGTCAGATCACTGCATCAAGTTGGTTAATAAGATGAAGTTTAGATCTGATAACGCAAAGGATAACCATGAAGACAGCAAAGATGACATGATTATCTTTTATGATGTGGAAGTTTTCCCTAATCTGTTCCTCGTAAACTGGAAGTTGGAAGGGGAGGGCAGAAACGTTGTAAGAATGATTAACCCGGAGCCTGAAGAGATTGAAGAATTGTTACATCATAAACTCGTAGGGTTTAACTGTCGGAGATATGACAACCATATTATGTATGCCCGTTTGATGGGTTATGACAATATGGCTCTGTACAGGTTATCTCAGAGAATTATATCTGGTGACAGCAATGCTTTCTTTAGGGAAGCATATAATTTAAGTTACACGGATGTATATGACTTTAGTTCAACTAAGCAGTCTCTTAAGAAATTTGAGATCGAACTGGGTCTCCATCATCAGGAACTTGGCTTGCCGTGGGATCAGCCCGTACCGGAAGAACTTTGGTCTAAGGTGGCCGAGTATTGTGATAACGATGTCATAGCAACTGAGGCGGTATTTAATGCAAGGCATGCCGACTTTGTAGCAAGGGAAATCCTGGCAAAGATTGCGGGGCTGACAGTAAATGATACCACGAATGCTCTAACTACCAGAATTATATTTGGTACAGAAAGACATCCTCAGGACAGTTTCAATTATCGTTTTATGGGGGATTTCGATGAAAAAGAAATCGATACGCCAACAGATAAAATGGTAAAGATGGATGTTGATCTGAATTATACGGTGTTCACAGATGGCAAACCGGTATTTCCTGGATATGAGTTTAAGGGTGGAAAGTCTACATATCGTGGCTTTGAAGTTGGTGAGGGAGGTTTCGTTTATGCAGAACCGGGCATTAGTTTGGATGTTGCTCTCGATGATGTTGCTTCTATGCATCCTAGCTCGATTGAAGCGGAAAACTTATTTGGTCCTTACACAAAAAGATACAGCGATATAAAAAAGGCAAGGATCTTAATCAAGCATGGGGAATTCGATAAAGCTAAGAAACTTATGAACGGTGCATTAGCAGAATTCCTCGATGACGAACAGATGGCTTCGGATCTGGCCCAAGCCTTAAAGATTGCTATTAATAGCGTCTATGGTCTCACATCGGCCAAGTTTGAAAATCCCTTCAGAGACAATCGAAATAAGGATAACATCGTGGCAAAGCGCGGAGCGCTATTTATGATCAATCTCGTACATGAAGTTCAGCGTAAAGGTTTCAAAGTTGCTCATATAAAGACGGACTCAATAAAGATACCACATGCAACTCCTGAAATCTTACAGTTTGTCTATGACTACGGTCAGCTGTATGGCTATACGTTTGAACATGAGGCCACGTACGACAGAATGTGCCTTGTAAATGACGCAGTGTACATTGCTAAGTATGCTACGCCTGAAAAATGCGAGGCACTCTATGGTTATGCTCCGAAAGATAACCAGAAAAAAGGTGGTACATGGACAGCGACTGGGACACAGTTTGCCGTACCGTATGTCTTCAAGGCTTTGTTCGATAAAAAAGATATTGAATTTGAGGACATGTGCGAGACAAAGTCGGTATCAACCTCATTATATTTGGATATGAATGAATCTCTCCCGGATGTATCAGAGGCTGAGAAGAAGATGAAAGATCTGGAATCCAAGTATAAAAAGGGCGAGATTAATGATACCACCTTTGAAAGAGAGACAGCTGGTCTTGCTGATGAGATTGCTAAAGGACATTCTTATGTATTTGTTGGGAAAGTTGGAAACTTCTGCCCGATAAAAGAAGGTTGCGGTGGCGGATTACTTCGTCGTGAGAAAGACGGCAAATATTATGCCGCAACAGGAACTACAGGATATCGCTGGTTGGAATCTGAGATGGTAAAGCAGCTTGAGAAATTCGATGACATCGATGAAAGCTATTATATTCATCTGGTTGATGATGCTATTGACACTATTTCAGTTTATGGCGATTTTAACACATTTGTACAGGACGGGGAGATCGACGAATCAGATCTCCTCCCGTTCAGATAATTATTAAGGAGGAAATTTAAAAATGGCTTTTAAGAAAAACCCGGTAGTAATACTTGAGGACACAAAATTTATCTTCAAAACAAACTTTGCAGGCAATCCGGATGAGGATGCTTATGGTAACCCGGCCAGAAGGGGAAACATCGTAATTCCCACAGAAGAGCAGGCCAGGGAGATCGCTGATCTTGGAATCGACGTAAAGGCTACTAAGCCGAAGGAAGGTGAAGAAGAAGGCTTCAAACAGACTTTCTTCATGCCGATCATCATCAACTACAACAGTGAAGTTGCAAAGGATAGACCGCCTAAGATCTATCTCGTATCTGGCGACAATGCGCCCAGGTTATTGACGGAAGATACAGTTGGCACAATCGACAGGTGTTACGTGTTAAATGTTAATGCGACTGTCGAAATCACATATCTCAAGAAGTACGATCGTCACTGTGCGTATGTTCAGACAATGTACGTCGAACAGGATGTTGATGAGGATCCTTTTGCTGGAAGATACAAGGCACCAGCTACAGAACGTCAGATGCCTGAAGGACCTGCGGACGACTACTTCGAAGAGGAATAAAGTTGCGATAAGGCGGCTACGATCTGGTTTGTACCTCCTGTGAAAATAAACCCATTGTAACAATTTCACCACCTCCATTCTTTGATAAACATGACTTTGATATCGACTATTTTGGATCGTGGCCGCTTTATATATCGAAAGGAGAAAGATGAGAGACACGATAATAGAAAATGACATCAACTCATTCGTTGACGCCGTTTTATTCAAGATAAGAAGGAAAATGTGTGGGACTGGTGATCCTAGTGAAGTTAATGCATATGGAGAGTCTATCAGCATCATACAGCAGACATTCGATGAGGTGTTTCCGGCGCCCATAGATGTGGAAAGCGAGGAATAAATATGGCAACATACGAAATTACAGCAGAACTGAATCTGAAAAATATTATTGCCGAATCAAGGGAAGTTGCACAAGCCTTGAATGAGTTTGCTGATAATCTCGAACGGATCGAAAAGAAGTATGCAGAGCCACAGGAGATAGAGGAAAAGAGTTGCTCGAATTGTAAATTTTGGGGGTTAGACAAAGATGACAAAAGTAGAAGATGTCGATATTGTTACCATCAAGATGAATGGCAGGAAGAAAGTGAGGGAAGTGGTGATGAAGAATGAGTGATCTTGTGATTGTAAAGGTGAAAGATGGGATCAATGTTAAGGCCGATATGATGGGATATTGGCGAAAGGAAATAATGAAGCAAAAAGAAACCGGGGTTATTGTTTTACCCTGGTTTTTAACTGCTGTTGCGGTTCCAGAAGATACTGAAATACAGTTTGAAAAGGGGTAACAAATGACAAATCAAGAAAAATTTATACAAGTATGGAATGGATATTTGGGAATACATAGGCAGCTTGATAAGCCTATGTCATATGCTGATAATCATATGGCTTACACAATACTTTCGCCAATAACTACAACAGACGTAGCAATGATGATGGCACTACTTAAGATAGCTCGTATCAAGAATGGCGGTGGAACCGGAGACAGTTTTGTGGATCTTGCAGGTTATGCTGCATGTGGTGGAGAGCTTAATGCTCTTGCTTCTGGAAAGGAGAAGATAGCTGATGAGTGATGATAAGAAAATCTATGTAAAGAGTACTCGAAAAATCGGAATTGCTAAATTCGGCAATCATATTATTCCGGTATATGGAAATCTCGATGAGCCGCTTTTCAAGGCTTCGGACGTTGCGGAGTTTGTAGGGTATACTGGCCCGATGGAACATTTTGTTGACTGGTATATCAAAGACTGGTGTGAGTCTGATGAATACATCAAGATTCCATACGATGACGATAAGGATGCAACATTCCTTTCTGAGATGGGATTATATTCTATTTTGGCTACAACCAGATCTACTCAGGCAAGATTATGGCGTAGAGTAATCCATGCGCAGCTTATCGAGATGCGTAAAGAGCATGGTCTTGACATATCCCAGCAGTTTGAAGAATGGGATCATATGATCGATGACTGTTATTACGACGAGAAAACCGGAAAGTTAATGATGTCGATTACCACACCCGGTGGTGATGTCGAACAGGTTGAAGCTTAGGAGGTATTTATGAGCAGTACATTAAGAAAATTACAGAAGAGATCGCCCAACTATAAGGCGGATTTGTATTATTGCGATCCGAATAAGAACGTCAACTGCAAAAATCGTTTCAAAGAAGGATGGTGTGGTGTGGACTGCAAGTGTACGGTTCACAGAAACTTCAGTAAAGGCAATAAGAAGTACACACTTCCGGAAAGGAAGAAAGATGGATGATAACATGAAGATCGTCGACTTCGAAACGTATTGTAAGAAATGTGAATTTGCATACACACACCAGGATGAGGAGCCGTGTGATACTTGCTTATCTATCGGAGCCAGGCCCAATTCGAAACGTCCTGAAAAATACGTTGAAGCGAGGAAGAAACATGAATGAATATCTGATAGGGGTCAGCGCAGCATTGCTGGCCCTTATTATATTTGTGATTATCGGAGGATTGCTATGAATCTTATACAAATTATTGGCGGTGTATTACTTGGATTGCCGCTGCTTTCAATACTTATGTTTGTGTTCATTCATTTCTTGGTAGAAGAAATAAGGGACTTTAGAAAAGATCAAGATCCGTTTTCAGCTATTAGTATGGTCGCAATATGTATGATATTCATCGGCTTTATTTTGTTAATGATTGGGGGGTTCTTATGAGTGATATTGAAATTTTTTTGAAAGATCTTGAAGAAAGGGTTGAAAAACTTGAAGCGGGAAACACAAAAGACATCACTAAGTGTTGCAAGCTTTGCCGAAAGAGCTACGAGGAACGGATAGATAAACTCGAAGAGATTAACGAAGATCTTGTGGCTGAGTTGCAGGATGTTGAATTAAGACAGGAACGCGGATGCGAAAAATGCAATCCGAATAAGCCTCTGAATTATTGGCATGATCTTAATAATGAGTATGGTGTGGATGTCATTAATGGCGAAGCATATATGAAATTTATAGGATCATCGCCGCGAATCAACATTACCTATTTTCGTGTTCATTATTGTCCTAACTGCGGGAGGAAAATGATAGATGAAAGAAAGGAGCTGATAGATAGTGGCAACAATGAATGAAATGAGAGAAGCCATAATCAAAGCTTATCCTAATGCAACTATGAAGTGGCACGAGCATATTGCGACTACAAAAAACACGAGACAAATCGTTGCCATTTACAGAAAGATAACGGCTAAAAAAGAAAAAACAGAACCCGAGTATCATCAGATCGACATGTTTGAGTACATGCTCACAAAGCAGGATAAGGGTTCTCATACAGAGGTAGCTATATGACAGCTGGAGAATTTTGTGAAAAAACTTTGAATAGGAAACTTCCTGATTGGCAAAAAGGACAAATAAACGAATTATATATTTTGTATCAGAAAGATCCTGAAAAATTCAATAAGAGGTGCTCAGATGTAATAGCTAATCGAGGTCGTGGCCAACGCACTCCTTATCTTGAAATCTTATTACCAATTATATTTTCTGAGATATTTAAGGAGGTAGCTGAGTGAATGATGTTTTCTATGGAAAACCTGAGCCCATGGTTTCAAATTATGAAGAAGAAAAGCAATTTATACATGGTGTATGTAAATGTTCGTTCAATACGACATGTATAAGAATACCTCGTTCGTTTTCTAATACGGGTATGTATAACTTTCATTGTACTGAATGTGGAACCGAGGGCGTTGTTATAGTAAACAAAAGAGATCTTGGTAATGGCGAGAGAAAGGCGGTTACTTATGGATTATAGAGATATTATAGTTATGATTCTGTCGTTTGCTATGGGTATTTTGATCTACCAGCTTGTAAAGTTGCGTGATATTAAGCATAAGTACGATGAGATGGAGGAATTTTATGTTAAGACAATTAATAACAAGAACAACCGAATAAGAGAATTATATTCAGAACTTGAGTTGCTGAGACGCCCCGTCAAGGTAATAAGCCAGCCAAGTCAAGTTGAGACTCTTCGCATTAAAAAAGCTTCTATAGGTGTCAACCCAATATCATCTTCGGAATTTATCAGATCTATAACCGATGATTTCGCTGTTAAGTTGGTAGAATACAACTTCATCGAATTTGAGGTAGAACACACTATGGGCGAGGCATATGTTACAGCAACATTACGAGTCATTAAACCTAAGGAGGATGAAAGATGAAAGCAATTTTATGTGATAGATGTGGTCAGTTTGCAAAAATAAGGGGAACCTTTGACGCTGATATGTATTTGAGCGTGAGGGATCGTGCCGGAAGATCTAAGGAAGTTGATATTTGTCCGAAGTGCGCAAAAGCATTCGACGAATGGTTTGCCGCTGGTAGTGAAAAACCGGAGACGAATGAACCTGAAAACACAGAACCTACAGTCGATCCTGAAAATACAGAGGAACCTGTAGTGGAAGAGCCAAATACCGGAGAATAAAGAAAAAATGATCCAGCTTAAAGATTATCAGAAAGATGCTGTTAGAAGAATGCGAAATGGTTGCATACTTTGTGGTGGGGTTGGTTCTGGAAAGTCACGGACGTCATTAGCGTATTATTATATTTCTATGGGCGGTAATCTGGATAAACCAGAAGTATTACTGAAAGATCCGAAAGATCTATACATAATCACAACAGCCCGTAAAAGAGATACGCATGAATGGGAAGCAGAAATGCCTCCTTTTTTATTGTCTACAAATCCAGAAGCAACTCCATATAAAAACAAAGTTGTGATCGATTCCTGGAACAACATAAAAAAGTATAAGGAAGTCACGGACGCGTTCTTCATATTCGATGAACAACGGGTGGTAGGTTATGGAACATGGACAAAGTCCTTTCTAGCAATCGCCAAATCCAATCAATGGATACTTCTATCAGCAACTCCAGGTGATACCTGGTCTGACTACATACCTGTATTCGTTGCAAATGGATTCTATAAAAATAAAACAGAATTTACTAGAAATCACTGCGTCTATTCACGATATACAAACTTTCCAAAGATAGACCGTTACGTGGATACGAAACGCCTCGTACGACTGAGAGATAGGATCCTGGTGAATATGGATTTCGATAGACCGACTATCTCACACCACGAAGATGTTTACGTTGACTACACCAAGGAAAGATACAAGGCCGTGTGTAAAGATCGCTGGAGTCCGTTTACAGATGCTCCTATCGAAAATGCATCAGAATTCTGTTATACGCTTCGGCAAATTATCAACTCAGATCCATCGCGTGAGCTGGCTATACTTGAAATCTTCGAGAAACATCCGAGGATTATTATATTTTATAACTTCGATTATGAGCTGGAAATTCTCAAAAACTTAGCCTATAACAACTCAATTCCTTACGCCGAATGGAATGGTCACGCTCATCAACCAATACCACTTACATCAAGTTGGTTTTATCTTGTGCAGTATACGGCTGGGGCTGAAGGATGGAACTGTGTGGCGACTGATACCATTGTGTTCTATTCGCAGAACTACAGTTACAAAGTAATGGTTCAAGCGTCTGGTCGTATCGATAGAATGAATACCCCTTACAAGGAATTATATTACTATCACTTGAAGTCCCATGCTGGTATAGATCTTGCAATAGCTAGAGCATTAAAGGAGAAGAAAAAATTCAATGAAAGGAAGTTTTATGGAGAATGAGACCTAAAATCGTACCTATTATATTCGAAACGGGTTATATGAAAGACGTTGTTTTGAATGAGATAAAAAATAAAGCCGAACCTAATTGGCAATTCAGAGACGGTGAACTACGGATTCTCGATAGTGTTCAGCCTTATGTTTCGTTTATTTTCACCACTTATGATGCTTATTATAAATTCCATACTTTTGCAGGTTATCATTGCATACAGACTATTCATTTTTTGAAGCACGTTGATACAACTGATTCTTTGATTGAGGGTATAAAAAATATTATGGAGGCATTAAGTAAGGAGGTGAAAGATGGCGATCATACTTGACGTAAAGGATTATTGTGGTGGTTGCCTGGACTTTACAGCAGATGTGGAAAAGCCTCATCGTATGGATAACTTTGATAACGACGACTGGTCTGACACGGTAATTCGCTGTAAAAATCGTAATCGTTGTGAAGCTATTAAGAGATATCTTGAAAAGGAGGGAAAAAATGCCTGAATTATATCCTGACGTAACAACTATTGACATCACAGCTCCGGTTGATACGAGGTTAGAAATGGCTATGCTTAATGCGTATGCTAAAGGCGTGAAAGATACCATTAAAACGGTTGAAAGCAACATAATAGATGTTCCGAGTACTTGTTATGACCCGGATGAACATAAAGTTAGTGGGTTGTTGGATGACTGATAGTGGCTGTGAGATGGCCACGGACACGAAAGGAGAAAGATAAGTGTTTGATAAAAAGATCATAGCGGTTGACTTCGATGGTACGCTTTGCAGTAACAAATGGCCTGAGATTGGTGATCCTAATCTTGAGGTCATTAATTATATTAAGGAACAAAAGGCAGCGGGCGCTGAGATAATTCTTTGGACGAATCGGGCAGGTAAGGAACTGAATGAAGCTATTGCCTGGTGTAACGATGAACAGGGAATTATATTTGATGCCGTGAATGCTAATCTACCTTGGGTTGTTAAGTACTTCGGCGGGAGTGATAGTCGAAAGATCTATGCTACCGAGTATATTGATGATAAAGCGAACACAATGTTCGAATTCCCATTTGAGGGGGTGATTAAATGATTTGGTTGCTGTTTCCAGCTTGGCTTGCTTATCTTATTGGGCTGGCGATTAATCATGAAACGGCTGACACTGCATCGTTAGTCATTTTCATGGGACTGTCAATAGTTACTGCGGCTTTTGCAATATCTTGGAGATTATATTGTGTTGCTGCGTCACTTTATAAAGGAGATTAAGTATGAGATCTTTCGAAACGAATACAAAAAAGGATGATGAAAAGTATGCGGCAGCATTGAAAGTTAGCGACATTATGGCGTTCAGAGATAGGATTGTCGTTGGTGATATCATCAAGCACAAGAAAAGAAGGGCTATTATATTACAAAAGTTTCCGTATTTTGCAATAACAGATGTTGGGGACATCACCTGGGTTGATCTCTATTTCATGAATGCCGGTTTATTTCCTGGCGAAGGCGGTGGATATATTTATAGAGATGATCAGGGAAAAGAAGTTCCTTGGACTGGAGCGATGCATGGATAATAAAGAGAGAATTATATCCTTGAGATTGTCGGAAGAAGAGTACGATCGGCTGTCAAAACTACATAGTAAACTTGAATTATCGAGTAAATCTAATGTAATACGACTTGCTTTGAATAGGTTTTGGCAAGATGATTATGTTCAGACGCTGATGTCTCAATCTGATAAAAAACGGGGAAATTTGTAATACATTGTAATACAAATCCTGGCCAAATATTTTTTCTCTGCCCACTTTTTTTTGGGTTTGTATTACATTTTTTCCCAAAAATTCGAAAAATTTCAAAAAAGTGGGGGTAAAATGTAATACACTGGCCAGAAAAAGTGGCCAAATGCCCACTTTTAAAAACAAAAGTGGCCAGCAAAAATGCCGTAAGAATGCGGGTTTGAAGGCTGTCTGGCCAAATGGCCACTTTTTTTTCTTATTAGCATGAAAAAATGTAAAAATTATATATATAAATAGGGGTAAAAAATCTGGGTTTTTGGCCAAGACCTATTTTTGTATTACATTTTCGACCCAAAAATTGAAAAACGGCAAGGAGGTAGTATAATTTTATGAAAGGAGGATAGAACCATGATACAAATGATTCCGTTAAAATGTCCGAATTGTGATGCCAAAATGGATGTAGAAGAAGGTAAGAACTTTTACTTTTGTAATTATTGTGGATATAAGATATTAATCCACGATGATACAAAGAAAACAGTTACAAAGATAATCCGGGATGAGGCTCGAATTAAAGAAAGCGATAACAAAGCACGAGTAGAACTGGAACAAGCTAAAGCTGTATTTAAGAAACTTGAGAATGAGGAAAAAGAAAATAAAAACGAAATGATAATTTTTATTGTTTTGGGAATTATATTATTACTTTTCCCGTTTATAGCGACTATATTACACTAACAAATTGACATCAAACTTCGAGTATTATATTTTTTTGTATATGAAAGGAGATGATGTTAATGAAGAGAGGTGATACGGATAACGGACCTTGTTATAGACATATTTGTTCTGGCACAATGTATTTAGAAGATGATGTATGTTTTGTATGTGATACTTGCGGAATGTCCGTGGCCAAAGAATTATATTTAGAATATTTGAATGGAAACGTTGATTTGGAAGATGGAGATGATTTCGAAGACGTTCCCGACTACGATCCGGTTTATGATGAAGAAGGTCAAGATGTTCCTTGTCCGGATTGCATGACACCGTTAAAGTATCATGATGAACAATACACCTGTCCGAGATGTGATATAGTGATGACAAGAGAAGAGTTCTTTAGTTATATTGGTGCAGAACCGCTAGGAGAAAAGTGCATGAGCTGTAATGAAAATTACGCTTACTGCAAAGAGTATTGCGAACTATATAGCGAATTCTGATTTTCGGTTTATTTTTCTTCGCGAAAAAAACACTTCCTTTTATGAAGAGAGAGGATAAAATGCCCAGTTTAGGTATTTTTGACTTTCTCTTTTTCGTTTGTTTAAAAATCGAGAGGAATTATATTTATGGCGAAAAAAGAAAGTGAGTTTCAAGCATCTCTTATCAAAGAGTTGAAAGATACCTTTAAGGGTTGCTTAGTTATGAAACTTGACTCTGGCTATAAACAGGGAATACCTGATCTCTTGATTTTATACAAGAAGAAATGGGCAACACTTGAGTGTAAAGCAACAAAGAATGCGAAGAAAAGACCTAATCAGGATTATTATGTGGATCTGATGAATAAGATGTCCTTTTCAAGATTCATCAATCCTGAAAATAAGGAGGAAGTTTTAAATGAACTTCATAAAGCATTCGGATCTCGAAGGACTACACGCCTTCCTGGGAGCAAGTAAGTATCATTGGATCAATTATGATGA
>JAEEGL014563481.1_pt1 | contig 11473 bp, 9 predicted proteins | sample 9134231 | NCBI WGS metagenome assembly JAEEGL01 (sample SAMN16246548, study PRJNA631951) | gut metagenome | biome: gut microbiome; feature: rumen; material: fiber-attached | host: Bos | place: Iran: Karaj | collected 2018-10
CATGCGCCGTCCTGCCGGGGACGCAGGGACTCATAATGGTTCGCGCTGCGAATCCACTCCAGGCCCATGCCCGGATCGCCCTCCGCCATGAGGCGGGTATGGCTGGCCCAGGTGAAGCGCACGTCCCCGTGGCGGGTGTGGAGCGCCAGCTCCGCGGGGCCGGTCTGCTGGGTGGCGAAGGGCACCCGTCTGCCCTCGAAGGTGGGGAAGATGCGGAAAAGCTTGTTTCCGTCCTCGGCCTTGCTGTGCACCCGGTTGCCGTGGCAGGTGGTGAGGTTCAGGGTGCCCTTGCCGTATTTCACATTGTCGATGCTCAGGGCCATAAAGGCTCCGGCGCGGGAGAATTTATAGGTGGTTACGGGGTAATACTGCTTGGCATCCTGGAAGAAGGGGTCGCTGGGTTTGGGCATGACTGCGCTGGACATATGTAATTCCTCCTTTAAAATAAACTGCCGATAAATACGAAGCGCCCGGAGAGCCTGCGCATCATCCCTCTGACACGGCGGTAATCCGCTCCCGGATGTGCTTTCCCTGCTCGAGCTCATCCACCAGGAACACGGCGAAGTCCGCGCAGGAAATGTAGCTCTTGCCCTGCTCATTCAGGATGACCGCGTCGCCCCCCGGGGTGTAGATCCCGGTCCTCGGCCCCTTGGCGTCAAAAAAGCCCGCAGGGCTGAAAAAGGTTCAGTTCATATCGGAAGCCCGGAATAAATCCAAGGCCTCCTTCGCGATGAGCCTGCCCGCCTTTCCGGCGGCGCCGATGACTGCGATCTTCATGAAATTACCTCCTTGTATCCATTGTGTTTCGCTGCAATAAGCCGCCGACGATGCGGAAGCCTCCGCTTCCCTGGGATTGTCGGGCCGTTTCCGCCCCGTTATGCAAAGCGGAGATCATCCCCGGTCCTCTTCGCCGTTTTTTGTCTCCTCTTCGCCGCCGGCGCCCCGGGGCCCGAAGTACTGCAGGCAGAGCATGGTGAGATCGTCGAATTGAGGCGCTCCCTCCACAAAGGCGGCGACCGCCCGGTCCACCGCGCCCAGGACCTCCTTCGGCGTTCCGTCCTCCGCTTCCTGCAGAGCCCGCAGCATGCGCTCCGGGCCGAACATCTCGCCGCTTCCGGACCTGGCTTCCGGAACCCCGTCCGTATAGACGAATATCTTTGCGCCGGGCTCAAGCTGCCATTCGTATTCGCGGTAGGTCATATCGGGCATACCGCCGATCACGAAGCCGTGCCGGTCCTTGACGAGCTCGAAGCGGTCGTCCTCGGTCTTCCGTGCGGGATACTCATGGCCCGCATTGGCGGCGGTCAGCTTTCCGGTTTTCAGGTCCAGGAGCCCCAGCCAGACGGTGACGAACATTTCCTCCCGATTGTTTGCGCAGATTTGGTTGTTGACCTTTTCCAGCACCTGCGCGGGAGAAAGCCCGCTCCTGACATGATTCCGGATGAGGATCATGGAGACCATCATGAGCAGGGCCGCCGGGACGCCTTTGTCGGAAACGTCCGCGATGACCAGACCCAGATGCTCATCATCCACCAGGAAGAAATCATAGAAATCCCCTCCCACCTCCTTGGCGGGATCCATGGAAGCATAGATATCAAAGTCCCTGCGGTCCGGGAAAGCGGGAAAGACATTCGGCAGCATATCCGCCTGAATGCGGGTCGCAAGGGCCAGCTCCGTCCCGATTCGCTCCTTCTCCGCGGTGATGGACTGAATGTCGCTGATGTAGGACTTCATGCGTTCGGTCAGGGACTCGAAAGAGCTTGCCAGCATTTGCGTCTCATCCCCGGTTTTCATATCCCAGTGAAAGTCCAGGTTGTCGCCTTCGACCTGACGGACCTTTTCCGTCAGCTCCAGGATGGGGGTGACGATGCGCCTGGACAGCGTCAGCGACACGACCATGGCGGCGATCAGCGCGACGGCCAGGATGAGCAGCAAAAGGAGCCTGGAAGCCCTTACATACCAGTCGGCCTCGGCGGAAGCTTCTTCGGAAATGCGGTCCAGGTCCTGCTCCAGCCGGGCCGTCGGGTCGTCCACCTCCTCCTGCGAAAGGATGACGAAAACGGACCACCCCGTCGTCGTCATGGGGGCAAAGGCGACATAGCGGGAGATATTGTCCAGCTCCAGCAGCACCACGCCGCGCTCGTGATTGACGGCCTTCACCGCCAGCGTATTCAAGGCGGAGCTGTTGGCGCCGATCAGATCCCGCCCGGGATAGAAGGGGGTGATCGCCGCGTTCTGACGGCTGGAGAACAGGACCTGCCCGAACTGATTGACGATGCAGGCTTCCCCGCCTTCGCCCAGCTCCAGATCCTGAACAATGGCCTGGACGTTGTCCAGATACATTCCCGCGCCGGCTACGCCCTTCAGGACCCCGCCGCAGTAAATGGGGACGCCGCACATCACGGTCGGCCGCTTCGTGTGCAGGTCCTGCACCACCTGGGTGAGATAGAGCCTGCCGGTGTCGGCAGCGCCGACGTACCAGGGCCGCTCCTTGGCGTCCAGCGGCATGACGGCGCCATCCTCGCCGAATTTCCAGGCGGAGATATAGTCGGCCTGGATCATGATCCCGGACTCCGTCGCGATATAGTTGGAAACGATGCTCGTGTTGTTGTGATTGATGGCATAGAGCATCTCCTGCAGATTGCCCAGCAGGCGGACCTCCTCCCGGATCTTTTCGTCATCCGGGTCGACGCCCGTGGCATAGAGGGCCTGCAGAGTCAGTCTCCCATCGTTTTCCATCCCGGGAGGGGCAACGTCCCGCGGCGGATAGGCCTCCGGGTCGGCATAGAGCAATTCGGCGGCCGTCGCGGCGTTGCAGACGGCTTCCTCGAACTCATAGAACAGCCGGTCGGACAGCTCGGCTTTTCCCTCCGCCAGCTCCTGCAGGCGGGCCTGGGTCAGCGTGGTCATGGAGGAGGCGGAGCGCAGGCGGGAGGGCTGCGCCATCTGCCGGTTGGATTGGAGCAGGGTGGTGAAAACCCTGCCGGTCCCGAACAGGGAGAAGACCCCGACGCAAAGCAGGGCCAGCCCGACGACGGCGATCATGGTCAGGGAGATCTTCTGCCGCAGGGATTTGTTTTTTTCGGTAGGCATAAAACACCTGCCTTTCTCTCAGTCGCATTGCCAAGAGGCTTTTGCAGAGACGACGGCAAATGAATTATACTTCCTCTTTGCGCAGATGTCCAATATTTGTGCGGCCTTGCGCCGGCCGGTCTGCGGTCCGCAGGGCCGCGTCAAGGGAAGGCCGCCGGAACTGTCGACAATTCCGGCGGCCTTTTCCCTATTCTTTTGCATCTACGGGCGCCGCAGGTCTCCCCTCCGGAACGAAGGCGTCACTTCACGAAGTCCTCATAGAATTCGGCGTAGACCTCCGGAAGGATGGCGGCCAGGTTCGTAAATTCCTTGATGTTGTGGTGCAGGAGCGCCTTGCAGGGCGCGAGGGTCGGAAACTTCATGCCCTCGGGCAGCGCCCTGACCATCCTCCCGTTCTCCACCTTGTAGCCGAAGAAAAACCGGGTGCGGAGCTCACAGCCGTTTGCAGTGGGGCGGAAGAAATGGACCATGTTGCCGGCGGCGGAGCAGACGATGGTGCCGTCGAAGGCCGCGAGCTTCTCCTTGCTGAAGCCGATGTCCGCGGGATTGCAGAACTTGATCTTGAGGGGCTGCTTGCCCATGTTGCAGTCCTCCTCGATGTCGTGGGTGGTGTTCCACAGGCGCTCTCTCAGGGAGAGGGACTTGTCCAGAGCGATCTCGGGATTCATGGTCTGGCAGTAATAATGCTGGTCGCGGTTCCAAATCTTGTAGCGCATGGATTCAATGGGATGCCAGGCAAACCAGAAATCGAACATCTCCACGGTGGCGCCGGGGAATTCGGTCAGGTTGGCCAGAATGGCGCAGCCGTCCGGAAGGTAGCCGTAGCCAAGCTCAACGGGCATATAACCGGGCTCGAACAAATTGTCCAGATGAAGCGCGCTCTCTTCCTCGGGGAAATCCACGGGGTCCTGGGTCCGGGCGTATTTCTCGGGATCGGGCTCGGCCATTTCCCGCATGAAATACTTGTAAAGCGGCCCATTTCTTTCTTCTTCCGTGATTGGTACCATGTCGTGTGCTCCTTTCATTTGATTTGGTTTTATTTCAGTTTCTTTCCGATTTCAGCTGTCCGGCGCCCGATCCCGGGGTGCCGCGCCGAAGCCCCCGAAGGCGGGCTGCGGCTTTATCTCTGCATATGATACCAAATCCCGGGGCCGGTTTCAAGCGGGCGCGGGATTTCGGAGACGGGGACCCCGCGCCCGCACGGACGCCGGAGCCCGCGGCTGGCCCCGGCAGCGCCCGTCCCCGGGTCTGAACGCTTGTGACCCGCCGGAAAATATGATACTATTCCGGTGCGGGACACACGCTTCGCAGCCGGACAGCGCGGGGACGCGGGAGACCCGGATGGCCGAACGCCCGCCGGGGGCGGTATGCCGCTTCAGCTCGCCCGGAGCAGCTGCGATATCCATGAGAGCGGCGCAGCGCTTTTCAAAATGCAGGCAGCCGGTCCCGGCGGCTGACGGGACCCGGAAGCCCGCGGGTCCGCGGTCCTCTGCGCGGCGGAAATCTGACAGGAATCGAGGGATCACGGTATGACGGTTTCCGGCGGCTTTCAGGAAATCGACGTTCACAATATGACAAGGATACAGGCGCTCACCGCCATTGACGCCAGGCTTCGCCGCGCCGGCCCCTCGGTGTACCGGCTGAAGGTGATCCACGGCTACCGCGGAGGGACGGTGCTCCGCGATGCTGTCAGGTCCCATTACCGCGGCCACCCGAAGGTCCTGCGGATTGAGGTCGGGCTGAATCCCGGAGAAACGGATTTGATCCTGCGGGAGCTGTGAAGCCCCTGCGTGCCCTGCCCCGGCGTTTTCAGGATAAAACGGCGCCAAAAAGCGCCGGAGGAGGATGAACCATGGCTGACGTTTTTGAGCTTCTGATGATCGTGTGCTTCGGCGTTTCCTGGCCGCTGAATATCTGCAAGGCCTGGAAGGCGCGGACGGCGAAGGGCAGCAGCGTACCCTTTTATTTCCTGATTCTGACCGGCTATCTTTTCGGGATCGCCAGCAAGGCGATCAAGCTCCGCCATGGTGTCTCCACGCCGGGATACGTCTGGTTTTTCTATATTCTCAATTCCGTCATCGTAGCGTTCGGGATCCTCGTGTGGTTCCGCAACAAGCGCCTGGACCGAAAGGCGGAAAACGGATGAACCGGCGGACGCCGGGGCCGCCGCTGGCGGACGCTTCCCGGAGTTCCGCCTGAAAACGGATTTGGCGAGCAGCTCGCCGAACACGGCCCGGAGCGGCAGCGCCGGAGTCCGGCGGCCGAATCGTTTTTGATACGCCCGCGTTCTGTCTCTCGCGAAGCAGCCGGAAAACAGCCCCTGACGGCTCCCGCGGGCCGGAGCCTGCGGGGAACAGCCCCGCGGACGCCCCGCGCCGGAGTGCCGTCAAATCCAAAGGAGGTAACGGATATGGCAGATTTTCCCATGCCCGGCAGGCCGGAGATGCCCCCTCCCCTGATGCTGGACGAGAGGGGCTACTGCGCCCTGCCCCCCGCCCCGCCGGTAAGCGGGGAAAAGCGCAGCGCGCCCGGCGTCTACAGCGGCTACAGCAGCCCGAAGTACGACGGCTTTTACCGCCACAGCCTGTATGTGCAGGTTCGCGACGGCACCCGTCTTGCCCTGGACTACTACGTCCCCGCCCTGGACGGGGCGGAGGAAACGGCGCCCCTGCCTGTGGTGTGGCAGTTCACGCCCTATGGGCGCTGCTCCTGCCGTGACGGGGTCATCCGGCCCGGCGGCTCCCACCTGGAGACCTTCATCCGCCATGGCTACATCGTGGCCGGGGCGGAGGTGCGGGGCACCGGCGCCTCCTTCGGCATCCGGGAGGCCACGAACACCCCCTATGACCGCATGGATGGCTGCGACCTGAACGAATGGATCGCCGGCCAGCCCTGGTGCAGCGGGAAGATCGGCATGCTCGGCGGCTCCTATGTGGGGCAGACCATCCTCTCCACCCTCGCCGGGAAGCCGGAGCACCTGAAATGCGCCTTTATCACCTGCACGGACTTCAACAAGTTCGACGGCTGGGTGCGGGGCGGCGTCGCCCGCCGCTTCGGCGCCGGGAACCCCGACGTGCCCCTGGAAGCGCAGCTCATTTCCGCCGTCCCCGTGGACGGAGACGAGGACCGGACCCTGCTGACCCAGGCCGTCAGGCAGCACGCCCTCAACGGGCCCCAGACCGGCCCCTTCGAGGAGCTTCAATACCGGGACGAGTGGTCGGAGCAGGCAGACGGATTCTATTGGAATATGGTGAGCGCCAGCACGTATAAGGACAGGCTGAACGACTGCGGCGCGGCTGTCTACCTCCACGGCGGTCTCTTCGACGTGTTTCGCAGGGACACCTTTGTGATGTACCGGAACCTGACGGTACCCAAAAAGCTGATCGTGGGACCCTGGTATCACTGCGGGGAAAGCGGCTTCGACATGGCTTCGGAGCAGCTGCGCTTTTTCGACTATTGGCTGAAGGACATCCCCAACGGGATCATGGAGGAGAAGCCCATCTACCTGAACACGCAGTTCATGCCGGAGGGGCGGGATTGGGCGTTTTACGACCGGTGGCCCCTGCCGGATGCGCAGAACCGCTCCGTTTTCTTCGCCGGGGAAGGCCGTCTCAGCTTCGAGCCCGCACGCACGGAGGGGGACGGGGACGACTATACCGCCCGCTACGACATCCGCACCGGGGTGGAGCGGGGAGAGACCTCCGACCTGGACGCCAAGGCCCTGGTCTACACCTCCCCGCCGCTGGAGGCGGACCTTCGCATCACCGGCCACCCCCTGGCCTCCCTCTGGGTCTCCGCGGACCAGCGGGACGCGGACTTCTTCGTCTGCCTCACGGACGTGGATGAGGAGGGAAACACTTTTCTGGTGACGGAGGGGCATCTCCGGGCCTCCCGGCGCCTGACGGCGGAGCCGCCCTACGATTTCCTCGGGCTGCCCTGGCACCCCTCCGGGTACGGGGACTGCGTACACATGCGGGCGGGAAGGCCCACCCGGCTGGACATCGACCTGATGCCGACGTCCTATGTGCTGCGCCGGGGTCACCGGCTCCGGGTGCAGATCTCCAATCACCTGCAGGGCTTCTACGCCCTGCAGGCGGACCCTCCCGCGAAGGTCCGCCTCCACCGGGATTCCCTTTACCAGTCCTATGTTTCCCTGCCGGTCGTCGAAATGCCCTGACCGGGGCGCGGTCACGAGGGCATAGCCCGCGGAGGCGGCCTACCGCAGTCTCAGGCGGCCCATATGGTATGAGTGTTCCTAACGGAGGAATTGGACGATGCAAAAGCCAAAGCGGCGCCCGTCACAGCGGGTCCGATTTGGAGGCGGAGCAGCGGGATGTGCGCACGGCGGCGCAAAAAAGCCTCGCCGCAGGCGATAGGAAGCTTGCATCGACGTGCCGCCGGCGGCGGGACGGCCGTGCCGGGATCTGCGCGAAATCGTTCCGCGGAAGGGGGAGAAATGCATGAAGGCCATGGAGCTCACGGAAGAAATGGACGGGGAGCTGGCCGGGCTCATGGAGCGGCATACCGTCATATCGGCGGAGGGCTTCAGCGTCGATATCGCCTCGGAATCCGAGGAGTGGGACCGCTGCCTGAAGCGCCTCGGCCTGAACGCCGCCTATGCCCAAATGGCCGGATTTCTCTGCCGCGCCTATCGGCAGCGCTTCGGCGAAGAGTTCCTGCTGACGGAGGGCTGTGTGGCAAGAGAGATCCAGTACCACGCCGACGCCTATATGGCGGCAAAGGGCCGCAAGGGTTATTCCCGCAACGTGACGACGCTGCTCTACAGCAGGCCGGCGCTGGAAGCCCACTGCAGGGAAATCGACATCTCCCTGCGGGATATGACCAACTGGAAGCAGCGCCTGATGTTCCGTTACAGACAGGGAATCCGGGACTGTTACCGCGGCACGGATAAGGACCCCTTCCGGAGATAGTCCGGCGATATGTGTATTTGGAGACTTCAGCGGCTTTTCCGGTTTACCGGACCGATACCGGCACGGCGGTCATCACCGGGGCAGTCCATCGCTGCTGCGCAGCCACGGCTCCCTTGACAATCCAAGCGGAAGCATTGTATCATCAGAACATGACTAGATTCAAAATACTGAGATCTGGCGGTTTGCGGCGATCTCGCGGAAACAGAAAGGGGAGCAATCAAATGAAAAAAACGCGGTCTCTCTCATGGGTTCTTGTTCTTGTCTTTGTTCTGACGCTCGCGTCTTCCCTCGCGTCTCCCGCACAGGCAAACATGGGCGGCTCAACCGCTACCCTTTATATCAACGGAGATTACCCCGAACGTTCCGATGATGAAATCACGCTCTATAATTATTATAAAGGCGCTGAGTACGGCTACGCTATGACACATAATGTCATATATCTGAATCCGGGCGATACCTTGAGCGTGGTGAATTATGCCTCGGACGGAATGATGCAGGTTTGCTACGCAGAGTATAAAAGGGAGCCCTCTCTGAAGAGTGTGACGGTTAGTATGGGGGATTGGACTTCTACTTCGGGAAATGATATCAGCAATTCCTATACCTTTTTGGTCGAGACTGAATGGTCCGAAGAAAATGCATACAAACGCTTCCTTCACAGCGACGGGACATGGGCCATGGGAGATCCGGCCAGGATGCCGAACTCAAAATTCGAATCGTATGATAAAACCTACTTTCTGCCCGACGAGTTCAGCTTCACATTTCCGGAAAGTGCTTCCAAAGACTCCTATTTTGTACTGAGCGTCTATTCGGGATTTGAAATCTGGTACGAAGGAATGGAAGACGAAGAATTAGGTTACTATAGCGAAGACTACGTGATCCGTCTTGCCGGCGCAAAAACGCCGGCCCCGGCGGCCGATCCCCCGGCCCCGGCCGTCGTTCCGCCGGCTCCGGAAGTGCTCCCCCCGGCCCCGACTGTCGTTCCGTCCAGCCAGAAGCTGACCGTCGACGGCGTGGCGAAGAACACCGAAATCTACAACATTGACGGCAGCAACTACTTCAAGCTCCGCGATATCGCGGCGCTGCTCAACGGCACCGATTCGGAGTTTTCCGTGGATTACGATGCAGAATCAAAGACGATCTACATCTGGACCGGGGCGTCATATACGAGCGTCGGCGGCGAGCTGACAACGGGCACCGACAAGTCCGCCAGCGCGGTGCCGAGCAGTCAGCGGATCATGGTGGACTTTGAGCCCGTGGATTTGACCGCTTACAACATCGGAGGCAACAATTTCTTCAAGCTGCGGGATCTGGGCGACGCGCTGGGTTTCGACGTCGGCTATGACAGCGAAACCCGCACCATCCTCATAGATTCTGTCTTCAGCCCGGTATGGGATCACCTCAAAAGCCTTGGCAGGATCAGCACGGAAAACGGCCTGGGCTATGCTTATATTACCCTTCCAAAAGATTTTGTCAGCGACGGTGTTACCCAGGCGCTGCTCGACGCGGAGGCCGGCAATGGCTACACTTCCGGCACGCTGAACCCGGACGGGTCCGTTACCTACAAGCTGAACAAAGAACAGCATAAGGCGCTGCTTGAAGACACCTCAAAGACGATTGACGACACGCTCCAGGAAATTGCCGTCAATCCGGACCTGGGAATCGAAGAGATAGGCTGCAACAGTGAATTTACAACCTTCAACATCTGGCTGGAAACGGAAGGGATCACCTTTAACGAAGAATACCTGGACATGGCCTTTTATATTCTGGGCGGCTTGTACTCTCTGTATGCCGGATATGATACTGGCAGCATTTGGGTAAACTACTATTCCGTGACCGGCGATCTCATTCAATCCGACTGCCCCGGAGACTGAGCCGATGCTTTGACGGAAACCGGACACGGGTCCGCGGGGACGGTTCCCGCCAGGCCGGGCGGAGGACGCATGCGGGCCTGCGTCGGCCTCGGAAAACACCCCTCCCCATAGGGGAAAGCGGATGCGTCGGACGATATCGCGCATAATGACAATTTGGAGGACGGCAGCGGTCGCTGCCGTCCTCCCCGTTTCCTTTCAGCAGGTATGGGATTCGTCCTCTTCCGGGATAAACCATTCCTCATTGTCGATGAACCGCCGGGGCAGGCGCCGGACAAGGGCTTCTCCCATGGCGCTTTTTCCCGCGCCGCTGCGCCCGCAGAGAAGGATTCCCAGGCTCACTCCTCCCCGTAGACCGGGGGAAGCTTTCGCTTGTGCTCGCTGCGGCTGTGATAGCGGTCGATGACGGTCTTTTCCGCCTCGCTCACCTCGCCGCCGGCCAGATAGCGGTCGATGGCGGCGTAGCTGACGCCCATCTCCTGCTCGTCGGTCTGGCCCTCGAAGAGCCCGGCAGAGGGGGCCTTGGTGATGATGTTCTCCGGCGCCTCCAGCCAGCGCAGGTATTCATAGATCTCCGTCACGCTCAGGTCGCCGATGGGGTTGAAGTCGCAGGCCCCGTCGCCCCACTTGGTGAAGTAGCCCATATAGCGCTCGCTGCGGTTGCCGGTGCCGGCCACCAGCCGGTTCTCCGCCGCCGCCACGGCGTAGAGGGCGATCATCCGCAGGCGGGGGTTGATGTTGGTGGAGGCGGCGCGGTTGATTTCCGTGATCCCCTCCATAGCTGCCGTCAGCGTCTGCTTTGAGGACGTCAGGTCCAGGACCCTGGTCTCGATGCTGAATTTCTCCGCCACCGCCAGGCCGTCGGCCATGTCCTCCCCGAAATTCCGCTTCGATTCACAGGGCATGCAGATGCCCACGGTGTTCTCGCAGGCCTTCTTGCAGAGGATGCCCGTGAGAGCGCTGTCCTTGCCGCCGCTGTTGCCGTAGACGATGCCGCCGGCACCGCTCTCCGCCAGCATGGCGCGGATGAAGGCGACCCGCTTTTCCGTTTCTTCCCGATAATCCCGCATGGATGTTCCCTCCTTGGTCGTTTCCCATAGAGCCGCCAGGACCCCCGGCAGCTCTCCGAATTCCCTTATGATCCCCTCGTGCTCCGGCGCAGCGCCGAAGCCATAAGCAGCATAGATAAAGGGCAGCCCCGCCGCCCGGGCCGCCATGCCGTCGGAGGCCGTATCCCCCACATAGCATGCCCGCCCCAGGCCGTATTTCCGGCACAGGGCCCGGATGTTCTCCGCCTTCCCGTCCGCCGGATGCCCCAGCCAGGCCGCGTCGGCGAAGCATTCCCCCAGGCCGTGGGCATGAAGGAAGGCGTCGATATACCCGTCCATGCAGTTGGAGACGAGAAAGAGCCGGTATTCCTTCGCCAGGGCCTCCAACGTTTCCGCCACGCCCTCATAGAGCCTGGCCCCGGTGCGGTAAAGGTCCTCCGCCTCGGCAGCCGCCGCGGCATGGACTTCCCCCAGGGCCTCTTCCTCCGGCAGACCCGGCAGGAAACGGGCGGCGATCTCCCGGTCCGTCAGG